>OGOZ01001370.1_pt1 | contig 13711 bp, 16 predicted proteins | sample 1552801 | NCBI WGS metagenome assembly OGOZ01 (sample SAMEA2580196, study PRJEB22360) | human gut metagenome | biome: human gut; feature: human-associated habitat; material: faeces | place: Denmark | collected 2008/2010
GCGATCCCCGCGCTCCTGCTTGCGTCGGCGGCCCTCTCGCTCACGAATGCCGACGGGGCAAAATTTGCATATGCGAGCGCGGCGGTAAGCTTTATCGCGGCGGCGGCAGCCGGGGCGGAGGCAGCACGGACAAGAGGGAAGGGGCCGCTTACGACGGGGCTTCTGATCGGAGTCGTGATAACGACGCTGCTGCTCATGACCGGGTTTATCATTGCGGGGAGCGAGCTTGCGCCGGACGGCATATTGAGCGTCGCGGCCTTCACGGTCTCCGGCGCCGCCGCGGGAAGCGTGCTGCTGAGAAATGTTGGGAGAAAAAGGAAAAAACGCCCCGTAAGAAGAAAGGCGGCAAAATTGACATAAAAAGCGAAGAGCTTACATGATCTTGTTTTTTTATCTCGTCTACACAAGATGTTGAGCTTTAGGGCGCGAAGCGTTGCCCAAAAGGCCAAGCTGTTGTTTCTGGTATTTTCCAAAGTTGACATAAACGAAAAAAATTTTTTATTTTTTGAAAAAAGGACTTGATAAGTTTGCAGATTTGTAATATATTGTTACCGAAGATTGTTATGTTAATCGCGACTTTATGATTAAACGATTACAAAATGATTTCACCGCTGCCGCTTTTGCAGTCAACGGCAGCGGGCTATTTGTGGTTTCGGTGTCGTTTTTAATCGGAGCCGCCGCTGCGATATTGTACCTGCAGCGCTTTGGGACTGCGCTGTGCGGAAAGGTTTTTCCGCTCGCGGCTTTTATCTGCACTGGGATAATAGTTGAGACGATAATTCTCGGCTGTTCCCTCATCGGCGAGACTGTGCTGCCGTTCTGCGCCGCTCTGTTCGGCGCGCTCATCTGTATCTGCTCGGCTTCGGTCAGACTTTTGGGCGCGGAGTATGTACGGCTCGCCGTCTCATTCGTGATACTTACCCCGGTGTTTTTCGTAACGGCGTCGGAGGGGATGGTTTACTCCGAGTTTCTCGGCGCCTCAGTTTATGCGAAGCAGGCTCCTCCGGGGCGGGAGAAATATGTCCTTTACGCGTGTATCGCGTTCGTGATCTCTACCGGCGTATTCCATGCGATGTGCATTTAGATATACAGAATTTTGGTGAAAGGAGGGCGTAAGATGCGCAATTCAGAATGTCTTGAGCTTTTTGAGCATTATCTGACAGACGAAAAGAGAGCATCGGCTAACACCCTCAGTTCCTATCTCCGCGACGTTCGGCAGATGGGCGAATACTTGGATACTCATACCGAATCCGACATGGTGAGTGCGACCGAGGAGGACCTTGCGAATTATATCGAGTGGCTGAAGGCCAACGGTAAATCCGTCGCTACGGTCTCACGCTGCATAGCGTCCACGAAGTGCTTTTATACATACCTCGTCATAAAGCAGATCGTTGAGAAGAATCCCGCGCTCAAGCTCGTCCCCGAGAAGAGTACCCAAAAGCTCCCGGAGATACTCACCAGCAAGGAAGTCGATCTTCTGCTTGAGCAGCCTGAGTGCGTGGACGCGAAGGGCTATCGCGACAAGGCTATGCTTGAGCTTCTGTATGCGACCGGTATCCGTGTCACGGAGCTTATCGACCTTAACATGCTTGACAAGGATTATTATGTGAATCTCACGGCGGGAGTCATCCGCTGCCAGAGCCGGAACAAGGAGCGCTTTATCCCCATGTACCCCAAGGCCGTCAAGGCGCTGAGCGATTACATAACTCTCGTCCGCCCGCAGATGATAGCGCTGCCCGACGAGCAGTCGCTCTTCGTGAACGTCGGAGGCGAGCGTATGTCCCGCCAGGGCTTTTGGAAGATAATCAAGTACTATCAGAAGAAAGCCAACATAGACAAGGACATCACACCACACACGCTCAGACATTCCTTTGCGGCACACCTGCTTGAGAACGGCGCGGATATACACGCTATCCAGGAAATGCTCGGACACGCCGACATCTCCTCCACACAGGTTTATTCTCAGCTTGTCAAAAAGCAGCTCAAGGACGTGTACAACAAGGCTCACCCGAGAGCGTGAATCACATGGAACGACCGGCGTATGACTGCGCCGGTCATTCATTTTATGTTGCAGAAAAGTTTTTGATATGCTAAAATCTCCACAGGATGTGATATGATGCGTATATTGGGCATCGACCCCGGAATCGCGACGATCGGCTTCGGGATGGTCGAGTCGGCAAATAATAAATTCTCGCTCATCAGCTGCGGAGTGATAACCACGCCCGCGCATACGAGCCTTTCAAGCCGGCTCGAGCAGATATACGACGACATGCTCGAACTGCTCGATACCTTCAAGCCTGACGCGGTGTCCGTTGAGGAGCTTTTTTTCAACACCAATATCACTACCGGTATTTCCGTTGCGCACGGCAGGGGAGTGATACTCCTTGCATGCCGCAAGGCCGGGGTCAGGGTATACGAATACACGCCGCTTCAGGTCAAGCAGTCCGTGGTCGGCTACGGCAGAGCGGAAAAAACACAGGTGATGGACATGGTGCGGAGAATATGCAATCTCCCGGCTCCGCCGAGACCGGACGACGCCGCCGACGCGGTCGCGCTCGCGATATGTCATGGAAGAAGCACCACTTCATTGCTGTACAGAGGAGATAACGAGGAATGTTCTACCATATAGAAGGAAAGGTCACGGACGTGGAACCCACGCTCGTGGTCATCGACTGCGGCGGAGTGGGCTATGCGCTCAATGCGTCGCTCAATACCATCTCCCGCGTGAGTCTCGGCGAGCGCGCAAAGCTGTACGTCTCCGAGGCTATCGGCGAGTCCAACTTCAACCTTTACGGCTTTTACTCAAAGGAAGAAAAGCGCTGCTTTGAAATGCTCACCTCAGTGTCAGGCATAGGCCCGAAGGCTGCGCTCTCGATACTTTCCTACAACACTCCCGACGATCTCGCGCTCGCGATAATTAACGGCAACGACAAGGCGCTCACGGTCGCTCCCGGCGTCGGAAAGAAGATCGCCCAGCGCGTTATCCTTGAGCTTAAGGACAAGGTGAGCAAGGGACTTGGAAGCGCCTCAGAGATAAAGCTCCCCGCAGCGAGCGTTTCCGCTCAGGGCGGTGTGATGAACGACGTTATGACGGCGCTTGCGGTGTTGGGCTACAGCGGCTCGGATGTCGCGCCCGCACTCAAGAGCCTTGATACCGACGGCATGACCGCCGAGCAGATCATCAAGGCCGTACTCAAGCAGATGGTAAGATAAAGGAGGCAGGCAATGAGTATCAGCTTCTCAGAAGATTCCTTCAATGAAACTATCACTACCGCCGCGAGCCTCCCGGAGGACAGCAACGAGGGTTCGCTACGCCCGAAAACGCTCAGCGAGTATATAGGACAGCAGAAGGCTAAGGAAAATCTCAGCATATTCATAAACGCGGCAAAAATGCGCAGCGAGCCGCTTGACCATGTGCTGCTCCACGGCCCCCCGGGACTTGGCAAGACGACGCTCGCCGCGGTGATAGCGAACGAGATGGGCGTCAATATGCGTATAACCTCCGGTCCCGCGATCGAGCGGCCGGGCGACCTCGTGGCCATGCTCACGAATCTCAGCGAGGGCGACATCCTTTTTGTCGACGAGATACATCGCCTTAACAGGGCGTATGAGGAGATACTCTATCCCGCCATGGAGGATTTTGCAATAGACATCATCCTCGGCAAAGGGCCGTCCGCGAACTCCATACACCTTGATCTCCCGCGCTTTACGCTTATCGGCGCCACCACGCGCTCCGGTCAGCTCACCGCTCCGCTGCGTGACCGTTTCGGCGTGTCGCTCCGCCTCGAACTCTACACGCCCGAGGAGCTAAAGCGTATAGTCGAGCGCTCCGCAGGTATCCTCAACGTGGAGATCGAGCCTGAGGGTGCGTATGAGATAGCCTCCCGCTCAAGAGGGACCCCCCGTATCGCGAACCGCCTTCTGCGCAGGGTGCGCGACTTCGCGCAGGTCACGGCCGACGGCGTTATCTCAAAGAAGCTTGCCGACAGGGCGCTTTCGAGTCTTGAGGTCGATAAGCAGGGGCTTGACTCGCTTGACCGGCGCATGCTCCGCAGCATAATCGAGTTCTATAACGGCGGTCCCGTCGGGCTTGATACCCTTGCCGCGACGATCAACGAAGAGGCCGTAACGCTCGAGGATGTTTACGAGCCTTACCTCCTGCAGTGCGGCTTTATTACCCGCACGCCGAGGGGCAGATGCGTCACGAGAAAGGCCTATGAACACCTCGGTATCGAGTATATGGGCCAGCAGCAGATAGATTTTTAAGCAGAAATTGATTTTTTGAACGAAAATCTATTGACTTTAGCCAAAGATGTTGTATAATACAACATGTATATTTGGCTATAGCGGTCGTTATATTATGATTGATTACGCAGCATACTCCGATGCAGAACTTCAAAGCCTGACTGCAAAGGGCAACAGGAGCGCGGAAGAGGCGCTGGCCGGCCGGTATCTTCAGCTTGTCCGCGCGTGCGCTCGGCCGCTGTTTCTTGCGGGCGGCGACAGCGAGGACCTGATACAGGAGGGGACTTTCGGTCTCGTCACGGCCATCCGGCAGTTCGACCCGGATCAGGGCGCGTCGTTCCGTACCTTTGCCGAACACTGTATCAAAACGCGTCTTCTTTCAGCAGTCAAGTCCGCATCCCGATTAAAGCATTTCCCGCTCAACGGCGGTGTGTCGTTTGAGCAACTCTCGGAAGACCCCAGTACTCAGTTATCGGTGTTTCCCGAATTCCTTCGGCGCAGTCCGGAGGATGTGGTTCTGGCCAGAGAGAGCAAGGAAGAACTTTATTCAGCCTTATCGGACTGCCTGTCAAAGTTCGAGATGAAGGTACTCAGGCTTTATCTCGAAGGTTTGTCCTACGGAGATATCTCGTCGAGACTCGGCAAGGACGCGAAATCCGTTGACAACGCAGTGCAGAGAATAAGGCGCAAGCTGGCGCGGGACCCCAATTTTGGCGATATCAGCTTTGGCTGATCGCATATATTAAGCCGATAACGGTATTTCTATCAAAAGAGAGGATTCGAAATGTACGAAGACAAGACCTTAGTTTGCAAAGAGTGTGGTAAAGAGTTCGTTTTCACCGCCGGTGAGCAGGAATTCTACGCAGAGCGCGGCTTCCAGAACGAGCCCCAGCGCTGCAAGGCATGCCGCGACGCACGCAAGAACGCTGCCCGTGGTCCCCGTGAGTTCTTTACCGCTGTCTGTGCTGCCTGCGGCGGCGAGGCAAAGGTTCCCTTTGAGCCCAAGTCCGACCGTCCCGTTTACTGCAGCGAGTGCTTCGCTAAGATGAGAGAGCAGGCCTGATCCGCCTGACAGGAAAGATTGGGACGCTTCCGCGTCCCAATCTTTTGTTGAATTGATTCAGAAAGGTGACAGCAATGGAAATTACAAGAGAGACCGTCATTGGTGAGGTCGTTGAGAATTGCCCGCAGGCTATGCCCGCGTTTCAGGCGATCGGCATGCACTGCATGGGCTGCGCCCTTGCAAGCGGAGAGACCGTCGAGCAGGCGTGTGCCGCTCACGGCGTCGATCCCGACGAATTTCTGACCTACCTTAAGGCGTATCTGGAGACTGTCTGAGCAGTCATAATATCTGAAAAAGCCGGAAGAACTCCGGCTTTTATATTTATCTGAGGTGATCATGAACAAGAGACTAACGGCTATTTTGGCACATATCGCGGATGGCGCCGGCGTTATAGACGTGGGAACTGACCACGGCTATATCCCCGCGGCGCTTTTTCAGCGCGGATATCCCGGGAACATTATCGCCTCGGATATAAACTCAGGTCCGCTCGAGTCCGCGAGACGTACCGCCGAGAGCGCGGGCGCGCTGGACGGTATCGAGTTTCTCCTTTGCGACGGCCTTGAAAAGTGCGACGGCTCAAAAATAGACACAATTGTTATAGCCGGAATGGGCGGGGACACCATCTGCGGTATTCTGGACCGCGCGGAATGGTGCATTGCCCCCGGATACACTCTCATACTCCAGCCGATGACCAAGGCCGAGATACTGCGCTTCTGGCTCATAAATAACGGCTTTGAGATCGTTTGCGACGAGTATGTACGCGACGGTATCATTTATCAGCTGCTTGTCGCGCGCTTCGGCGTCTCCTGCCGGTATTCAGATGCTGAGCTTTATACCGGAAAGCTCGAAAACGTGCGCGGCGACGGACTTTTTCCGGAGTATCTGGACGCGCTGATAGGACGCTTTGAATATGAGGACGGCAAAATGCGCTCATCCGCGAAGGGACGGGACAGCCTGCGCGCCGTATTCGCGAGACATATTCTTGATGAACTGCATGAAATGAGGGACAGTTTTGAAAAACCGTGACCTATTTGATTTTCTTTGTGCGTTTGCCCCGCTCGGGCTGCAGCTCGGCTTTGATAACGCGGGTTTTCTCGTGGGAGATATTGAGGCCGGCGTGAGCCGTGTGCTGCTTTCTCTCGATGTTACCGAAGAGGTCATTGACGAAGCGGTACGGACCGGCGCTGAGCTTATTATCTCGCACCATCCTTTTATCTGGACTCCGCTCAAATCAGTGACCGGGGACGGCCTGACATCACGGAAGCTCATGAAGCTTATAAAGAACGACATCTCCGTCATATCCATGCATACGAATCTCGATATAGCGGAGGGCGGTGTGAACGACGTGCTGATATCCCTGCTGGGCGCGGTGCGTACCGATACCCTTGACAGCGACGGCTGCGGCAGAATAGGGGAGCTTCAAGAGGAGCTTTGCATTGAGGAGTTCCTCGTGCATTGCAGGAGCGTACTTAATGTAAAGGGCCTTCGCTACGTCGACGGAGGCAGGAGGGTCAAGCGCCTTGCCGTCATGGGCGGCGCGGGTGCAGACGCAATGTACGACGCCATCGAAAAGGGCTGCGACACCTATGTTACCGCGGACGTTAAATATCATCAATTCCTTGAAGCAAAGGAGCTTGGACTGAACCTGATCGACGCAGACCATTTCTGTACTGAAAACCCCGTCATGCCGGTTCTTGCCGAAAAGCTCAGGGTAGCCTTTCCCGCCCTTGATGTGCACCTCTCCGCCGTCCATTCTCAGGTCGTCTCTTTTATTTGACAAGCTGAATAAATCACCTCCGCAGCTCATAAACTCGTACAAACGAGAAAATGATTGCGGAGGCTTTTTATATGAACGAAACCAATATATACCGCGATATCGCAGAACGCACCGACGGGGCCTTCATGCTGGGCGTGGTCGGACCTGTACGCACCGGGAAATCCACATTCATCAAGCGCTTTATGGAGATGATGGTGATACCGCAGATAGACAATACATACATGCGCGAGCGCGCGAAGGATGAGCTTCCGCAGAGCGGTTCAGGTAAGACCATCATGACCGCAGAGCCTAAATTCGTCCCCGAGGACGCAGTTGCCGTCTCCTTTGGTGAAGGAGCAAAAATGTCTGTGCGGCTGGTGGACTGCGTAGGCTACATGGTGGACGGAGCCGCAGGACAGTTTGAGGACGGGTCGGAGCGCCTTGTCACGACGCCGTGGTTTGACCATGAGATAAGCATGACCGAGGCGGCGGAAAAGGGGACCTACAAGGTCATAACCGAACACTCGACCATCGGAATAGTGGTGACGACGGACGGCAGCGTCTGCGACATCCCGCGTGAAAAGTACATTGAGCCGGAGCGCAGGGTCGTGACCGAGCTGAAAAATATAGGAAAGCCATTTGTCATCCTGCTCAACAGCGCATACCCCGACGCGCCGGAAACAAAGGCTCTCGCGGATGAGCTGTCAGAGGAATACGGCGTGCGGTGTATGTGTGTGAACTGTCTTAAAATGACCGAAAAGGACATTTCCCAGATAATGCAGTCCGTGCTTGAGGAGTTTCCGTTCAAGGCGGTCGGTATATTCCTGCCCGAATGGCTCGACGCGCTGCCGGAGAATAATGAGCTGAAAACGGAGATGTACTCTTACATCATGGACGCCTACGTCGACGCTGAGAAGATCAAGGACTGCTGCAAAGCGGCAAAGTGTCTCGGCGACTGTGAGAATATCAGCTGCGTCAACGTTGCCGAGAATGACCTCGGTCAAGGGATGGTGGCGGTCTCCATTCAGGTGCCGCGCGCGCTGTACTACCAGACGATAAGCCAGCAGACGGGGATCGAGGTCAGGAACGACGCCGACCTTATCGCAACCCTTGCCGACATGAGCAGCATTAAGGCCGACTACGACAAGCTCCGCACGGCGCTTGAAAATGTCCGTACCACGGGCTACGGCGTGGTGATGCCGGACTCCACACAGATGAGGCTCGAGGAGCCGCAGATAGTCCGGCAGGGCGGAAAATACACCGTAAAGCTCAAGGCCAGCGCCCCGGCTATCCATATGATGATGACCAACATCGAAACGGAGGTAACACCGGCAATAGGCGGCGAGACCGCGTCGGAGGACATAATAAACTTCCTCCTTCAAGGCTTTGACGGCGACGTGAATCGCATATGGCAGTCCAACATTTTCGGTAAATCGCTCAACGACATTGCCGAGGAGGGACTCACCTCAAAGATCGAGGCCCTGCCGCGCAATGCGAGGATAAAGCTCCAGGACACTCTTCAGCGTATAATCAACGAGGGGAGCGGGGCGCTTATCTGTATTCTGCTTTAAGCGATGGGCGTTTTGTTTGACTTGCACGGAACGAAACGGTATAATATAAGAAAAGTGTCGATCCTGCTCGGCGTGCTTGTTCTGCTCACATGCGCCGTCCTCCTCTCCGTGAGGGCCCCGCTGCGTGCGGTGTGGGATGAGGATATGGGAAGCGTGCTTGTTATCGACCCAGGTCACGGTGGGATAGACGGCGGAGCCATCGCGGCGGACGGCACGCGCGAGAGCGGGATAAACCTCGCCATTGCGCTTAGAATGCAGGCGCTTGCCGAGCTGTTTGGCCAGAGGTATATAATGACACGCACCGAGGACGTCACGCTCTCCGACATGCAGAAATACAGCGAACATGAGGACCTTGCCGAGAGGGCAAGGATCGCCTCGGTGACTCCAGGAGCGGTGCTTGTCAGCATTCATCAGAACTGCTATATAGCACCTCAGCCGCACGGCGCGCAGACTCTTTACGCAGACGATGAAGAGAGCCGCCGTCTCGGGACGATGATCCATGACAGCCTTAACAAATATCTTGACCCCGAGAATCGGCGCCTTGCGGAGCCTGCACCGAAAAAATTGTTCCTTACGTCGAATGCAGACTGCCCCGCGGTCCTTGTGGAATGCGGCTCGAATCCGAACGATCTTTTAAAGCTGAAAAGCAGCGGCTACCAAACCGCGCTTGCCGCAGTCATGCTGACGGCGTTTCTTCAATACGACAGCGATCACTCTACATAGGAGAAAAAATATATGGCAAAGCAAAAGACAGTGTACTGCTGCACCGAGTGCGGCAGCGAAACGATGAACTGGGCGGGGAAATGCCCGTCCTGCGGAGCATGGAATACACTCAAGGAAGTAAAGCTCGACAGCCGCCCCGCCTCAGCCAGAGCCTCCGCTGCGAGCCGGAGAATGCAGAGCGCAAAGCGCCTTGCGGAACTCGATATGAGCGAGGAGATCAGGTTTTCCACCGGTATATCCGAGTTTGACCGTGTTCTCGGCGGCGGCGCGGTGGTGGGTTCGCTGGTGCTTGTCGGCGGCGCGCCTGGAATAGGCAAATCCACTATCCTTCTCCAGATGTGCGGCCGCATTGCAGACGACAGGCGTATTCTTTACGTCACCGCAGAGGAAAGCGAGCGTCAGCTCAAGCTGCGCGCACTGCGCCTCGGAGTAAGCAAGGGCGATGTGTACGTCCTCGCGGAGACGGATATAGACAATATCATCTCCTGCATAGCCGAAGTGGATCCCGATATTGTGATCATTGACTCCGTGCAGACCATCTCCAGCGGGGAGATCAGCTCCGCGCCGGGCAGCGTCACGCAGGTGCGTGAGTGTACCATGCGCATTATGCGCGAGACGAAGGAGAAGGGGCTTACCGTTTTTGTGGTGGGACACATCACCAAAGAGGGCAGCATTGCCGGACCGAAGGTGCTGGAACATATGGTGGACTGTGTGCTGTACTTTGAGGGCGAGCGCAATACGAGCTTTCGTATCCTTCGCGCGGTCAAGAACCGTTTCGGCTCGACGAATGAGATAGGCGTTTTTGAAATGGCCGACAATGGCCTGAACTGCGTAGAAAATCCGTCCGAAATGCTCCTTGCAGGACGCCCGGAAAACAGTCCGGGTACCTGCGTAGCCTGTGTAATGGAGGGAACGCGCCCCATCCTCGCCGAGGTGCAGGCGCTTGCTGCGAAAACGCAGTTTGGTGTGCCGCGCCGCACCGCTGCCGGCGTGGACTACAACCGCATGGTGCTGCTGCTCGCCATTCTGGAAAAACGCTGCGGGCTGTGAGGCTTGCTCTACGGGATGCCCGCGCAACCGGGCGGTGTGCCTTCCCGGTCGTGGGGGGGAGGAACGTTTGAGCCGGCGGCGGACCTCGCGACGATCCTCGCCATCGCGTCGAGCTTCCTCGACAGGCCGGTTGGTCAGGATCTCGCGGCACTGGGCGAGGTGGGCCTTTCCGGGGAGATAAGGAGCGTAAATCTTCTGAACCAGCGCCTTTCGGAGATAGCGCGTCTCGGCTTCAGGCGCTGCGTTATCCCCGCCCATGTCCGCGGAGATGTTCAGGAGCTAAAAGGACTCACTCTCATTCCGGTAAAGACCGTTGGTGAGGCTGTAGCCGCCGTGTTGGGCAAAAAATGAACAGGTTTGTTGAGAACGCTAATCTCCCCGTTAATGTCGAAAAAGTATTGATCGGCGAAAAATATAAAGATTTTTTGGAAAAACCTCTGAAAAAAGCCGGGATCGAAGCGCTTTTTGTCCCCGATAATCCGCTTGTTGACAAGCGTCTCTCCGGTCACGCCGATCTTTCGGTATTTCATCCCGGCGATAGAGAGCTACTGCTTGCGCCGTATCTCAGAGGCAGCGAGCTTGCAGCTTTGTTAGAGCGGGAGGGCTTCTTTTTGCGCTTTGCTGATATCGTTCAGGGGAAAAAATATCCGAATGATTCACAGCTCAATGCAATAATGGTGGGAAATCGTCTTATTTGCAGTGAAAAAGTTTCTGCCGGTGAAATAATTCAATTTGCGGCTGTAAACAGGGAAATGGAGTTGATCTCCGTTAAGCAGGGTTATGTAAACTGCTCTGTATGTGCCGTTGACCGCAGCTCGATAATTACCGCCGACAGCGGCATTGCGGAAAAATGCGGGAAAAGCGGTATGGATGTCCTTTTGATCGAGCCAGGATATTTTGAGCTTGACGGCTATGACTGCGGCTTTATCGGAGGCTGCACGTTCAAACTCTCGTCGGGTGTCCTTGCCTTTACGGGCCGCATAGATATGCACCCCGATAAGGAGCGTATCATTAATTTTCTATATTCGCACGCCGTTGAGGTGCTATACTTGACGGCACTGCCCGCCTTTGATATTGGCGGCGCGATACCGATTTCGGAAAAAACGTCCTGACAAAATCGTCAGGACGTTCTTTTAATCAATGTCATCTTCGATGTCGGCTTTCGTTTTTCTGCCGATCGGGTTTGCCATGGCCGCCTCATGCAGCGCGGCATTATCAAGATGGGTGTATATCTGTGTGGTATTCAGGTTGCTGTGACCAAGCACCTCTTGCAGGGCGCGCGTGTCGACCCCGTTTTTGAGCATGAGCGTCGCTGCCGTATGGCGAAGCTTATGCGGTGAGTACCGAGAAGCGTCCAGGCCGGCTTTCAGCAGCGTTTTATCCACCATCTTCTGTACGCTTCTCACACTTATACGGCGGTTTTCGCGGCTGAGAAACAGCGCATTTCTATCCTCGTCTGACGCCTTGTCGGCATTTCTAACGCAGAGATAGTCGTCAATCGCCTCACGGCAGCCGTCCGCAAAGTATATTACGCGCTCTTTGTTTCCTTTGCCAAGCACCCGCAGGTGATCCTCGTAGATATCGGTCAGATTCAGCGAAACAAGCTCCGATATCCGAAGTCCGCAGGACATGAACAGCATTAGTATACAGTAATCTCTCAGCGCAAATTGACCGTCGCACGCGGCAAGCAGACGCTCACACTCGGCCTCTTCAAGATATTTCGGAAGGCTTTTTTGACGCTTCGGCATGTCAAGTTCTTGACAAACATTAAAGTCCAACAGGTGTCTTTTAGTGGTCAAATAATTGTAAAACGATTTAACCGACGATGTGCGGCGGCAGCGGCTGGCGGCGGAGAGGGAAGTACCGGAGTCGGTCGTCTCCGGCGAAAACGATTGATACCTATACAGCTCCTCGATCTTTACGGACTTGATAAAATCAAGGTCGATATCGGTGATGTCAATTTCATTGAATGGCACGTCGGGCGGAACAAGACGTCTGCGGCGCTTGATGTACCTGAAAAGTATTTTCAGATCCATATAATAACCGACGACGGTTTTGTCGGAGTGTCCGCGCACAGTTGAGTGATATTCGAGAAAGTCCCTGAGTATATCGGGAATGTCCGTTGCCTGGTCCAAATTCATTATGTTAACTCCTATGGCTGTTTTTATATGCCGAGTTACGCTTAATTGTTATTATGCGAACCTCGACGTGTTTCATAAACTGAGGAACCTACGCTCCCCAGTAACGATTATTGTAAACCAAAATATCGAATGTGTCAAGAAAAATCCCACGGAGGAAACATCCGTGGGATTTAATATCATTTTTTACGCTTGTAAACGCTTGCATGGGACCCGGCCGAGACCCTGTCCGAATTAAACACTGCCGCGACCGCAGCAGCCGAATCCAAAAGTACGGCCAGCCAGAGATTGCAGTAGCCGGTCAGCGCGAGCGTGATCACGACAGCCTTAACCGCAAACGTGATGAGCGCGTTGATCGCTGATATTGATTTGATCTTTTTAGCAGTTTCCAGAGCCGAGGGAAGCTCGTCGACATACTCGGGCAGTACCAAGATGTCGGCGTATTTAGACCTGCCGCTGACTCTGATGTCCACGTCGGCATCGGTATGCATCTGGACGCCGTTTGCGTAGATGTACACGACATTTCCGGAGGCTGCGGATCTTATATCGCGAATGCATTTGAGCTTCGCGGCTGTATCACACTGGCTGAAAAGGCCGGTAAAACGCATTTCCTCCGCGAAAACGGTACTCTCTTCCCTTCCCTCTTCGGTGAGAAGAACGAGCTTTTCGACGCCCTCGTCACGAAAATCGCTTACAAGGTTTTCCGAGGCGGGATTCATGCCGCTCGAAACGTTTATCCTTCCGACATATTTGCCGGCGACAGTCATATAATAGACCTGCCCTGTCCCTGCAGAGTCAGGAGGCAGCTCCTCTTCCCTGCCGGCAAAGAGTATACGTTTCCCGAAAACGACATGCGCGCCGCCAATGCTGAGCTCTACGCCGGCTCCGGCGATATCAACGAAATCTCCAATAAGCTCAAGCTTGTAGTCCTTGCCGTAAAGATCGGCAACAGCCTGCGCAAAGGGCTGCTCGGAATAGTACGCCGCATGGGCTGCAAAGGTAATGAACGTATCACGGTCAAGTCTCACGGGTTCGACCGCGACGACCTCGGGCGAGCTGTCGGTAAAGACGCCGGACTTGTCAAAAACGGCGACCTCTGTGTCGGCGAGAGCCTCAAGAGCTTCGGCCCTCTCCGTTATGATCCCCTTCCCCGCGCAGCTGCACA
>OGOZ01001371.1_pt1 | contig 13707 bp, 14 predicted proteins | sample 1552801 | NCBI WGS metagenome assembly OGOZ01 (sample SAMEA2580196, study PRJEB22360) | human gut metagenome | biome: human gut; feature: human-associated habitat; material: faeces | place: Denmark | collected 2008/2010
ATTTATATAAAGAATAGGTGATATGATGCAAAAAATAATTGATTATTTTAAACAATATATAGGTGTTATATCTATAGTACTAGCATTATGTATTTTGCTCACTTATAGTCTTTCATATTTTATGGTTAATACTGGTAATAAGAGAGCGGCTGAGATGTATATTGGCGAACTTAAGTATTCAATGACAATTGAAGGTAATAGTACAAATACTTTAAGTGTACCAGCAGGTGAAACTATTATTGATATAAATGTAACTAATCAAAATGGAGTAGATACATATTTCAAATTATTATATTTAAAGAATGATAATGTAACAATTTCATATTATGATGAAACTAAAAATACAGGTGAGGTTTATACTAAGTATTTATCTTCAGGAGAATTATTAGAAAAGGGTATTACTGGTACTTTAAAATTAAAAATAATTAATAATTCTAGTAGTGCACAAACTCTTACTTTTTCAGTAAGTGGCGGTTATAGTACTAATAAACTTAGTGATGTAGATGTACCAAGTTCATATTCTGAAATTACTACAATGGAGACTACATCTTCAAATACATATTTTTGTAAAACTGGTGATACTCTTAGTCAAGGATTAAAATATATTGACGAACAATATACATATTCATATAAACAACAAGGCTCTTCTAATTCTGGTGCTGCATTAAGTTGGGCAAATATAACAACTAATGGTTGGGGTGTACAACTTACTAATAAAACAAGTACAAATACTGTAAATAGCAAACTATGTACTTATATAAATAATAAACCTACTATCTCTATGACATATATGTTTTCTAATAGTAAAGCAACTTCTATAGATGTAAGTGGTTTTGATACTAGTTATGTAATTGACATGAATAACATGTTTGCAAATTCTCAGGCAACTTCAATAAGTGGTTTAAGCATTTTTAATACAAGCAATGTTACTAATATGCGTTATATGTTTAACACAAGTAAAGCAGCATCATTAGATTTAAGTAAGTTTAATACAAGTAAAGTTACTAATATGAGTAGTATGTTTAAGCAATCAAGTGCCACTACAATAAACGTAAGTAGTTTTAACACAGCTAAAGTAACTGATATGCATAATATGTTTTCCGGTTCACAAGCCACAACTATAAGCGGGCTAAAAAGTTTTAATACGAGCAAAGTAACTAATATGAATAGTATGTTTTATAGTTCACAGGCAACAACACTAGATATAAGTGGCTTTAATACTACCAAAGTAACTGACATGGGATTTATGTTTCAAGAAAGTAAAGCAAAAACTTTAAATGTAAGTAAATTTAATACAAGTAACGTAACTAATATGCGTTATATGTTTAGTTCAACTCAAGTTACTACATTAGATTTAAGCAATTTTAATACAAGTAAAGTTACAAGTATGGAAGGTATGTTTTGGAATAGCAAAGTAACTACTATAAATGGATTAAATAAATTTAATACAAGTAAAGTTACTACTATGAAGGTTATGTTTAAAAATACTGGATTAACAGCACTTGATTTAAGTAGTTTTGATACGAGTAATGTAACTAATATGGAAGGTATGTTTAATCCATGTGCTAGTTTAACAACATTAAATTTGGGTAGTTTTAACACAAGCAAAGTAACTAATATGTCTTATATGTTTAATGGCTCTACAAGTTTAAAGACAATATATGTGAGCGATAAATTTGTGACTACAGCAGTTACATCATCAACAAGTATGTTTGGTAATACGCCTAAATTAGTAGGTGGAAACGGAACTAAATACAATAGTTCACATGTAGATAAAACCTATGCTCATATAGATGGTGGAACAAGTAACCCAGGATACTTTACTGATATTGCTGATAAAGATATTCCAGCACCTAATTCATTTGCGACAGATTCATGGAAAACAATAATTAAAGCTGTTAGAAATAATAATATAAGTAAATATAATGTAGGGGATACAAAGACAGTAGATTTAGGAACATATGGAACACATACGTTAAGAGTAGCAAACACATCAACACCAAGCGAATGTTCAAGGGCAGGTTTCTCACAAACAGCATGTGGATTTGTACTTGAATTTGCAGATATAATAACAACACATAATATGAATCCATCAGGAACATATAAAGGAACACAATATAATGATGGATGGAATGTAGATGGCTGGCCAGCTAGTGAAATGCATACATTTGTAAATAATGATATATATAATTCATTACCAAGTGAAATAAAGAATGCAATAATAGATACAACAGTAGTATCAGAATATGGAAAAAGTGATACAGAAAACTTTACATCAACAGATAAATTATACTTGTTAGCACCAAAAGAGATATATACTGATTGGTCTATAAGTTGGGATTCAGCAAAAGATTTAACAAGAACATTAGATTATTATACAAATATACGAGTAACAACTAGTAGTTATAGTGGAGCTATAAAGTATAAGGGAACTAGTGCTGATAATTGGTGGCTTCGCGCGGCTAATTATATTAATACTATCAATTTCTTATATGTTTACTTCAATGGTAACTGCTATACCAACACTGCTCGTACTACATACGGCGTGGCTCCAGCTTTCCGTATCGGATAGAACACAAAATACAAAATAGGTAAAAGGTGAAAATTTTGAATTTATTAAGTTCAAAATTTTTTATTATATTAAAAGTTACTTAAAAGAAAAAAATATTTTAGATAATTTAATGATAAAATTTGTTTTATTCTTCATTATTTGGACTAGTAAAATTCTCAATTTTCTTGTATAATGTATGCGAGGTGAAGGGGACATGGCAAAACAAACAATATGTTTAGTTGGAAGACCTAATACTGGTAAAAGTACTTTATTTAATAGAATAGTTGGTAAAAAAGTAGCTATTATTGAAGATAAACCAGGAGTAACAAGAGATAGAATTTATAGTGAAGCATCCTACAAAGAAAAACCATTTTATTTAATAGATACAGGTGGTATAGATTTAAGTGAAGGAGACTTCAACGAAGAAATTCGTATGCAAGTAGAAGTTGGTATTGAAGAAAGTGATACTATCATTTTTGTTGTGGATGCAAAAGATGGACTTACCACTAATGACTTACTTATTCGTGATATGTTAAAAAAACAAGATAAGAAAGTTATTGTTGCTATTAATAAAGTTGATAATAAAACTGGACAAGAAAATATATATGAATTTTATAGTTTAGGCTTCGATGAATATATTCCTATTTCAGCAGAACATGGTACTGGTGTAAATGATTTATTAAAAATTGTAACTGATGGATATGAACCAGGATATGAAGAAGAAGATAATAATATTAAGATAGCTGTTATTGGTAGACCTAACGTAGGTAAATCTAGTTTAGTAAATGCTCTTCTAAATGAAGAAAGAGTAATCGTAAGTAATGTAGCTGGTACTACTAGAGATGCTATTGATACAAAATTCACTTATAATAAAGAAGAATACACTTTAATAGATACAGCAGGACTTCGTAAAAAAGGTAAGATATTTGAAGCAGTAGAAAAATACAGTCTTTTAAGAAGTATGAAAGCAATAGATAGAAGTGATGTATGTTTACTTGTTCTTGATGCTACAACTGGTATTGTGGAACATGACAAACATATTGCAGGTTATGCTTTAGAAGCAGGAAAACCAGTAGTAATCGTAGTTAATAAATGGGATACAATAGAAAATAAAGATGAAAGTATGAAAGAATGGAAAAAGTCTATTAGTCATAACTTCCAATTTATGGATTATGCTAAAATAGTATTCTTAAGTGCACAAACTAAAAAGAGAATACACACTCTTATGCCAGAAGTACTATCATCTTATGAAAACTCAATTAAAGAAGTTAAAACAAGTATTATAAATGATATTATAAGAAATGCATTTATAGAAACACCACCAGCATCATATAAAGGTAAAAAACTAAAAGTATATTTCACACATCAATCAGGTACAAAACCACCTAGATTTGATATAGAAGTAAACTCAAAAGGATTAGTACACTTTTCATACTATAGATATTTAGAAAATAAAATAAGAGAAAATATAGATTTTAGTGGGACACCAATAATAATACAATTTAAAAATAAAGGAGAAAAAGAATTATAGAAATATAGTTCTTTTTCTTTTAAAACAATATTTATTTTAGTATAATAAACTTATGAAAAAAGAAGTAAAAGAAAAAACTAAAAAATCAAATAAAAAAATATGGACATATATTAAAAAATGTATTCCTTATTTTGCTAAAGAAAAGAAAGCAGTAATAACATTAATAATATTAAGTTTAGTAATAAGTATATTTAGTTCATTTAGTCCAGCATTAATGGCTAAAATATTAGATTATGCAACTAGTGGTAGTTTAGATAAAGCAATAAAATATTCAATATTTATATTAGCAATAGCAATATTTATGGAATTTCTTGATAATATAATTTTCACAAGAGCATATGTTAAAGTACAAGAAACAGTATCAAATAATATAAAAAAAGATGTAATAAACGGATACTTTGACATAGATAATAAAGAACTATTAAAAACATCAAGTGGAGTATTTCTAACTAGAATAACACAAGATCCAAATAATGTAGTAATGGCATTTAATGCATTAAGAGCTAACATATCTAGAATACTTTCTAATATATTTGTATTCATCTATATATTTTATATTAACTTCGTATTAGGTATTATAACTATACTTGGTACTATAACAGTATATATAATTGAAAAAAGAGCTATGGATAAATGGAATGCATACTTAAAAAGAAAAAACAAATTAAGAGATAGAAATACAACTGTTATTAATGAAGGAATAAGAGGATCTCATGATATAAAACTTCTAAATATAGTAGAACATTTTAAAAATAAAATAAATGGTAATATAGATGAACTATATAACGATACTATAAAAAGTATGAAAATAGATAGTAATTACACATTTGCAAGAGCAGTTACAGTTTATATATTTACAGGTATTATAATAATATTATCTATTTATTTTGTTAAATTTGATGTAATAACAATATCTTCACTAATTGCAGTATTTCTATATAAAGATAGATTATTTACTTCAGTATTATATTTAGCTTGGTCAGAAAGACAATTAAAAGAATTTGCTTTATCAGCAGAACGTATCTTTGAAGTAATAGATCACACTAAATATGAAAAAGAACACTATGGTAATAAAAGAGTTAATGAGCTATACGGAAAAATTGAATTTAAAAATGTACACTTCAAATATGATAAAGATGAAGTATTAAAAGGAGTAAACTTCACGATAGAACCAAAAGATACTGTCGCAGTAGTGGGTAAAAGTGGTAGTGGAAAAAGTACTATTATTAATCTATTAAGCAAAGTTTATGAAGTAACTGAAGGTGAAATATTAATAGATGGAAATAACGTTAATATTTTAGATAAATTTAGTCTTAGAAATAATATCGCAGTTATAAGTCAAAAACCATATTTATTCAATATGACTATTAAAGAAAACTTACTTTTAGTAAATCCGGATGCATCACAAAAACAAATAGAAAATGTATGTAAAATATGTGAACTTCATGATTATATAATGACTCTTCCTAAAAAATACAATACTATAGTTGGAGAAGGTGGAGTAACACTAAGTGGTGGTGAATGTCAAAGAGTTGCAATTGCAAGAGCACTTCTAAGAAAAACTAATATCATATTGTTTGATGAAGCAACAAGTGCACTAGATAATGAAACACAAGCAAACATTCAAAAAGCAATAAATAATATAAGCAGTGAGTATACAATGTTAATCGTAGCTCATAGACTTTCAACTATAAAAGATTGTAACAAAATAATAGTAGTAAACGATGGAAAAATATGCGGAGTAGGTAGTCATAAAGAACTATATAAGAATAACGAAATATATAGAACTTTATATGAAAATGAACTACAAAAGGAAGAAAATGACGAGAATTGATATAGAACTAGTAAAAAGAGGAATTTTTGAAACAAGAAATAAAGCTCAAAATGAAATAAAAAATAAAATAGTTTATTGTAATAATGTATGTATAACAAAACCAGCATTTGATGTAACAGACACTGATATAATCGAAATAAAAGGTGAAAAGTTAAAATACGTATCTCGTGGTGGCTTAAAACTTGAAAAAGCAATTAAAGAATTTAACATTGACTTAAAAGATAAAATACTTATTGATATAGGTTCATCTACTGGAGGCTTTAGTGATTGTGCACTTCAAAATGGAATTAAAAAAATTTATGCAATAGACGTAGGTACTGATCAATTTGATAAAACCTTAAGACTTAATAATAAAATTAATCTTTATGAAAACACTGATTTTAGAAATATAGATAATAATATTATTAATGATGCTAATATCGCATCTATTGATGTATCATTTATATCAGTAACAAAACTAACTAGTAAACTTAAAGAATTAACTAATCTAAAAGAAATAATTTGTCTTATAAAACCACAATTTGAATGTGGAAAGGAAGTATCTGATAAATACAAAGGTGTACCACTAAATAAAGAGGTACATAAGAGTGTTATAGAAAATGTTATAAAATCATTTAAAGATAACAACTATTATATAAATAGTCTTACATCATCCCCAATAAAAGGCGGTAATGGTAACATAGAATATCTAGCATATTTTAAAAGAGATAAAGAGAGAAGCATCAATATAGAAGAAGTAGTAAATAAAGCATTTTTTTAGTAGAAAAATTATAGTGAAAATGATATAATTTTATCGAAAAAGTAAAGTTGTACTTTATAAAATATACATAATATGACTTTTTATGACAAAATATGACACTTTTACGACAAAATTAAAAATAAAGATGTATCAAATGTTAAGGTATAAATAATGGGAATAAAAATATTTTAGGAGGTATAAAATGAAATATTTGAAATTTACATTATTTATGTTTGTAGTATGTTTGATTATGTCATATACAAACACACAAGCAAGAGAAGTTTTAGGAGTATCAGGATTCAAGGTAAAAGCATACAGGTCAGAAACTAGTTTAGGAGAATATAGAACAAAAAAAGAAGATTTTACAACTCATACATATGAAAATGTTGGAACAGTAAAATTGTATGATTCTGGTGAGTATACAAATATAATGGTCAAAGTTTGTAATAAAGCAGGAAAATGTACAAAATATAAAGAATTTTCAACGGGTCAAAAACAAACTTATAATGAGAATGGAATCACAATAAAAGGACAATATACTTTGAAATTTAAAAATCCAAAATTTACAGCATATAGATTAAGCCATTCAGGAGTTTGGACTTACTAAAAAAAGAAATTATATTTTTCTTCTCATAAAATTATAGGAGTATTTATGAAAAAATTTATTCAAAATAATAAAGCATTACTTATATCGTTCATGATATTATTTATATTCACAACATTTCTAGGTATTAAAGTAATTATTAATGATAAAGATTCAAAAGATTTTAGTATAAAAGAGAAAGAAATGTGCAAGGAAACTTTAAAAAATGATCCTACTAACGAAATATGTTTAGCAAAAATAAATGAAAGCGAAGAAAAACCTAAAAGAGATACACTAACTACATTTAATGAAATACTTAATGATTCAGAATATAGCTTCATATATTTTCTAGCAGTACCATTCTTAATAATTATGTCTTCTATGTACGAAATAAGTAAAAGATTTAAATCGGGTGAAATTAAGAATAGACTAACTAGAGAAAGTTATAATAATTACATAAAAGATGTATTTAAAAGTACATATAAAAGTGTAATATTATGGCCACTAATTAGCATTTATATGTTTCTGTTCTCTTATATCATAAGTGGTACATTTGAAGTAGCACCTATAAATGTGGCTACATTTAGTACAGAAATATTGAGTCATCCAGCACTATTTATAACTTCATATTTATTAAATACGATACTAATGAGTATCTTCTACATAAATATAGGACTATTTTTAGTACCAGAAAATAGAAATTACTTAGTAACAGTAATAGAAACAGCTATGGTTTACTTTGGCATAACATTAACAAACACATTCTTTATAATAAGTTTTGTCTTAAAAAACATTAAAAATGCAGAAAACTACTTTGATTTCTTCGATATGTATACGTACCATGATAGGAAACTTATACCATTTAATTTATTATGCCTAGGAGTAGCGCTTATAAGTTCATTAGTAGTATATCTAAAATATAGAAATAAAGAAAAAATAGTAATTAAATTAGAGAAAAAGTAGAGGTGTCATATGGAAATAATAGTAAAAGAATTATCAAAAAAATTTAAGAAAGTCACAATACTTGAAAATATAAACATGAAATTTGAAAGTGGAAAAATATATGGAATAGTTGGAAGAAATGGTAGTGGCAAAAGTGTATTCTTAAAAATACTTTGTTCATTCTATAAACCTACTACTGGTGAAATACTATTTGATAACATTAATTATAATTCTAATAATAACTTTCCACCTTCAGTAAGAGCTTTAATAGAAAATCCTACATTCTTTCCCGATTTAACAGGATTTGAAAATTTAAAATTACTTTCAAGTATACAAAACAAAATTGGTGATGAAGAAATAATAAAAACATTAGATCAGGTAAATCTTCTAAGTGAAAAAGATAAAAAATATAGTGAGTATTCTTTAGGAATGAAACAAAAATTAGGAATAGCACAAGTATTAATGGAAAATCCAGATGTTATGATATTTGATGAACTTTTTAATGGTATAGAAGAAAAAACAGTAGAGAAAATAAGAAATATTTTATTAGAACTTAAAAATCAAAATAAAATTATTATAGTAACAAGTCATATCAAAGAAGATATAGATGTATTATCAGATGAAGTATATAAATTTGATTGTGGAAGAGTAGAGCGTGTAAAATGAAAAATGATTTTAAATTAATTATATCTCTTCTTCAAAATACAAGATTTAAAGTAACTATAATAATACTTGCTTTACTATCCTTTATGGCATTTGGAAGCATTACAAATAAAATGACAATAGTTGATGGCATATATAATATTCTTACTTGGAATTTCTTTATAATGGTATTACTATTTTTATTTCTATTTAATGCATACAATATTATTACAGAAACATCAAAGAATTATTCCTTTTTAATAAGAATAAAAAACTATATGATTTTAGGCTTATTGGTCTTACTTGTGATAGATCTCATCTTTATGATATTATTAATAAAAGAGTTGATCAAATGATTGATTCTGGTTTAGAGGAAGAAGTAAGAAAACTATATGATAAAGAAATTAATTCAAAAGTAGTTAATACCGCAATTGGTTATAAAGAGTTTTATTCTTATTTTAAAGGTGAAATTACTAAAGAAGAAGCTATTTCTTTAATAAAAAAAAGATCTAGAAATTACGCTAAAAGACAGTATACATTCTTTAATAATCAGTTTGATTCTATAGAATGGTTTGATGTTTTAAAAATGTCTTTTGAAGAAATATTAAACACTATTTTATAGTGTTTTTTTTTACATTTTTTTGTCAAAAATTGTTATTTTTTTATTTACTTTTCAAAGAATAAATGCTATCCTTACAATAGGAGGTAAAAGAAATGAAAAACAAAATATTTTATGGATTAGGTTTATTAACTATAAGTACTTTTGGATTTGTAGTTAATGCAAATGCACTTGATGTTACAAAAGATTTTACTTTAACTGAAGATGTTAAAGATGGAATCGTTGTTAAAGCAGGAAGTAATGTTAAAATCAATTTAGCAGGTTTTAATGTTAGTAATGAAAAAGGTGATCACACTATTAAAATTGAAAAAGGTGCGACTGCTGTTATAACAGGAGAAGGTATTGTTACAAATAATACTAATCAAAAAGCTCCAGTTTTTAATGATGGTACTGTTACTATTGAAAGTGGTACATATAAACGTGTTGATGCTAAAGGCAATACTTTTTATGTATTATTAAATCATGGTAAAATGACTATTAATGGTGGTAAGTATGCTCTTGAAAATGGTATTTCATCTTTAATTGATAATGGATGGAAGACTCCATCTGAAAATACTTCAAAAGAATATGCTACTTTAACTATTAATAATGGTACTTTTGAAATGACTGCTAATGATAAATACATTAAAAATGATGATTATGGTAAAATGATAGTAAATGGTGGTACATTTAATATGCATAAACCAAGTAGTGCTGTCATTGCAAATGTAGGTTCAGTTGGTGGAGAAGAATCTTTAATAGTAAATGATGGTACATTCAATTACTATGGTACTGCTGCTGATAGAAAACCTGGTTATGCTATTTGGGATTATAATTGGGGAACACAAGATAAATCTGTTACTACAGTAAATGGTGGTAAGTTTAACTTACATGGTACTCAAGTAGCGGGTATTACTAATGCTACTTTAGCTGAAAATAAAAAAGAATATAAAGTTCTTGGTTCTGATGAATATATTATGGTTAAAGAAGATGAATTAGTTAATACTCCTCAAGTTGATACTATGAAAGAAGATGCTATTGCTAAAGAAGATAAGGCTTTAATTGATAAAGTTGTTACTGATAAGAAATATAATGTAGCAGGTTATTATGATATTGACTTATTTAAAGCTACTAGTAATGGTTTAAAAGTTGAACAATTAACTGAGGTAGAAGGTGGTGTTTCTATTAAACTTCAATTACCTAGTACACTTGCTAGTGTTAAGAAAGGGTTTAAGAGAACTTATTATGTAATTAGATTACATGATGGTGTTACTACTGTTTTACCTGCTGTTGATAATGGTGATAGAACTATTACATTTAAGTCTGATAAATTCTCAACTTATACACTTGTTTACAATGATTCTGAAATAAAAAAAGTAACTAATCCAGAAACTTCTGATAATGCTTTAGTATATTTTGCAGTAGCTACTATTTCACTTGCTGGTTTAGCAGTATCTGGTATTGCATTAAAGAAGAGATTTAATTAATTAAAAGGGCATTAGCCCTTTTTTTCTTGACTTTTTGTTCGTTTTATGATATAATTTAAACACTTTAAAAGATGGTGGTATAGTGAACAAGGAAAATAGTTTTACTAATAAAATACATAAGAGTTATGATATTGATAATTATGATATTGATAAAAACTTTTCATTTGATAAAGATAAAATATTTTTTGAAGACAGTAACACAATCATATATGATATAGGAAATGGACTGGGTTTTAAAATTGAAAGAAGTTTATTTGATAAAACGAGACAATCCTACAATATAGAAAAAATGGTATCTGAGTTAGCTTCAAGACAAGGCAAAATAAAACTTACTGATTTACCGGTAGGGGTAGTTTCATGTAAAAAAAATTGCATTGGGCAAGTTATTAAACTATATAAAGATTATGTACCTTTATGTGAAATAGCTAATAATAACAATATAGAAATGTTATATAATAAAGTTCTAAATATAATTGATGAATTACTAGATAATGGAATATTATATTTAGATATTCATGAAAATAACTTTCTAGTTAATGATGATTTAGATGTTAAATTAATTGACTTTGAGAGTAGTAGTGTGATATTTGATAGAATTAGTGCTAATGATAAGATAGAATGCTATAAAAAAGTAAAAGACATGTTTAAAAAGTTAGAAATTAAAAGAATTAAATGATTTTAATATGGGGGTTAAATTATGAAAGGGATGTATTGTAATAATAGATTTACTGATAACTTATATACATTTTTTAAAGATTTAGATAATGTTATTAAATTAGATAATAAGACTGAATTAGAATTGATAAAAAAAGCTCAAGCGGGTGATATTGATGCAAGAAACAGAATTATAGAGTCTAATTTAGCACTTGTTATCTATTGTTGTAATAATTATGGTGGACTTAATTTACTTTCCTTCGGAGATCTTATTACTGAAGGTTCCTTAGGAATTATTAAAGCAATAGAGAAGTATGATGAGAGTAAAGGTGCAAAATTTTCTACTTATGCAATGTTATGGATTAGACAAAGTATTAATACTGCTATTTTATATAAAGATGATATAATAAGAGTTCCATATAATATTAAAGTTAAACTACAAAAAATAACAAAGGCTATTAACTTTTTGCTTGATAATGGCCACGATATTACAATGGATTTATTGGTGAGTAAATTAAATATGAGCTATGAAGAGATAAATCACTTATTATCTAGTTATCCATATATGTTTCCGACTCTTGAATATGCTAATAATGAAAAAAAAGATTCGGAAGTTTTACTTAGTGATTTAGCAGATGATACCGATATAGAAGAGGAAGTATTAGATGCTTTCTTGCCTGGTTATTTAAATGAAGCTTTTGAATGTTTAACTCTGCTAGAAAAAGAAATAATTATGATGAGATTTGGTTTTGTTAATGATGAAAAAATGAGTGTTGATCGTGTTACTGAATGGTTTGGTTATGGGGCTAAAAGATGCGGAGTTATCAGAAGAGAAAGAAGGGCTCTTAAGAAGCTAAAAGAATATTGTGAAGAGAATGGTCTCAAAGAATATTTAAGAAAATAATAAAAAAGTTGACAAAAACGAAAAAATGTGCTATAATTTAAACACTTAATTGAGATACCATAGTAGAAAGAAGTTTGGGGGTTATATTATGGAAAACAAGAGATTAAATTATCATTTTGAATATGTTAATGAGAATGAGTTTAGAAAAAGAGAAAGATCAGTTAGAAAGTATAACATGCTTGCTTATAAGAAATTACAATTTGAATATTATCCATCAATTAGAGAAGGTAAATTCTTAGGTAAAATGGTGAAAGAGTCTAAAAAGGATAATACTCAAGAATACGAATTAAAGTTGCCTACTGATGCATTATTTTCTAAGGTACATGGTGATATAGTATTTCATTATACTGTTTATTTAGATAAGAATATAGTATTACTTGTTACTATTACTCCAGAAGATATTTTAGATGAAGGTCATCGTAGTGAACTTGGAACATATAAGGGTGTTATGATTTCTAATACTAATGCTGATAAAGATATGTTTAAAGTCAATTTACTTAATGCATTGAACCAAAAATAATGGTTCTTTTTTTTGCAAAAATTTTTAAAAACGTATTGATTTATTAAAGATAATATGATATTATTAATAAGCAATGGACCCTTAGCTCAGTTGGTTAGAGCATCCGGCTCATAACCGGGAGGTCGTAGGTTCGAGCCCTACTGTCTCTACCACTTTGAAGGCGTCGCATAAAACGTCGAAATAAATATGGGGGAGTTTTATCTTCCCCATATTTATTTTGTCTGGTAAAAGGAGAAAAAATGGAAAATCGCAATCTGACAATAAGAAAAGCAACCGAAAAAGATATACGCTTGATTTATGAATTGATAAACGGTCTGGCGGCTTATGAAAAACGCCCCGAGGATATGACGGGGTCTGTCGAAATGCTGAAATTCTGGATTTTTGAAAAAAAGATCGCAACCGCGGTTATTGCCGAAATTAACGGCGAACCCATAGGCTATGCAATATATTATCCCGTTTTTGCATCGTTTGCGGCGAAAGCCAACGTTCATCTGGAAGATTTATACATAAAACCCGAATGCCGCCGCCGTGGTTTCGGCAAAGAATTTTTCGACAAACTTGTAAAAACCATAAAAGACGACGGATACTCCGACCTGGAATGGAGTTGCCTCGATTGGAACACCCCGTCGATAGAATTTTATAAGAAAATCGGCGCGACTCGGGAAACGGGGAGAGTTTATTTTGAATATTTGCCGAAAAGCCGGTTGTAATTCGTTCGAAAT
>OGOZ01001375.1_pt1 | contig 13682 bp, 12 predicted proteins | sample 1552801 | NCBI WGS metagenome assembly OGOZ01 (sample SAMEA2580196, study PRJEB22360) | human gut metagenome | biome: human gut; feature: human-associated habitat; material: faeces | place: Denmark | collected 2008/2010
AGAGGAAATCACTGGGGGGGGTATGCCTTTTGGCGTCCGCCGCCGTTTCGTCCCAAGCGGAAATTACACTCCCGCCGGACGTAATGGCCTATGCCACGGAAGGGATTAACGGCGTATATAGTTTAGATTTTGACACCGCAGATAAAAATATCCAAAAAGTATTTGCCGAATACCCCGACCATCCGTTTGCCCACTTTGGCAATGCAATGATTGCTTGGAGCCGCTACGAATATGAATACGAACTGAGCGACGATAAACAGCGTAAGGTGTTTGAGCAAATTTTGGACGATTCTATCAGCGGTATTAAGCGCTGGATTAAAAAGAACCCTGACGATTCCAATGCCTATATGGGTATCGGTGCGCTGTACGGTTTGCGTGCCATGTTTACAATGCGCAACCGCAGTTGGATTACCGCCTATTTCAGCGGCAGGAAGGCAATTAAAAATCTGGAAAAGTCGCTGGAAATAGACCCGACTTATTATGATGCCTATTTCGGTCTGGGTATTTATCAGTATTACGCAGGAACGCTTCCTTCCGTAATTAAAATATTGGCGAAAATTGTCGCCATTAAAGGCAACCCGGACGAAGGGGTCAAGCAACTCAATTTAGCGCGCGAAAAGGCGCACTTTACGTCCGACAGTGCCAAACTGATTTTAATTGAAATTCAAAACACGCGGGGCAGTAAATATTATGCCCCGGAAAAATCGTTGCAGTATATCCGCGATTTGCGTGCCAAATATCCCAAAAATCCGCTCATGCACTATGTGGAAATTATCTGCCTGTACGAAACGGGCCATTATAAAAAAGTAACCGAACAGGCCGAAAAATTTTTATCCCTGATTGGCAAAGACCCGTTCTATAAGGATATTTACATTTCCCGCGCTTATACCGCATTGGGCACTTCCCAAATGGCGCAAGGCCATTTTGAAAAAGCCAAAACCTTGTTTGAGCAAGGCCATCAGGCGCTTGAAAAGCAAGAGCCTAGCCGCTGGGGGGTGTGGAACGAATTTAGATTAGGCGAAGTATATGATATCTTGGGCGAGCGCGAAAAAGCAAAAAAGCAGTATCAGTATGTGCTTTCGTTCAAAGACAAATGGGGCTTTGATGATGCCGCCAAGGCTCTCTTAAAAACGCCGTACAGCGTGCCGGAAGGCGGAAATGTAGGCCCGTTACCCCCGTTATAAAATGTTTGGTTAAAAGTCTTTTAGCCGCCCTTTTGGGCGGCTTTTTGTTGTTATGAAAAATATTCCTTTTGGCTTGCCGTAATAATCCAAATGTGTTATACTCTTCTTATGTCAGGTTTCCCGCTTGACTAATCAAACAAGGAGACATCAAATGAGAAAACTAGTAGTTTTAGGAGTGCTTTTGAGTATTTTGTGCGCCTGGCCGACCGCTGCCAAAGCCGATAACTGGGGCGTTGGCGTAAAAGTTGGTGTGGGCGAAAATGACCCCAAAACAATGAAAGAAATTCAAGATGGAACATTATATAACACCGAATTAAATGAAAATGGTGCGGTATTTAGTGGATTGGAAGCCCTGTATGAGTTTAATTTAGACGACGAAACCAATAAGTTGGGTGTTAAATTAGGTGTTGATGTGTTTGGGCACAACGATTTAAAAGTTACTACCCCATTGGCGTGGGTTAAATGGACCGAAACCACATATGCTATCCCGTTGACCGTATATTATAAAAGAGATAATGGTGTGTCCGCGTGGGCCCCGTATGTGGGGGCTGGGGTATCTTTCTTCCGCAGCGAACTTAAAGTGGAGTTCTCTGGAGATGATTGGGCTTGGAAGCCAAATACAATTTTGGGGCAAAAATTGAAAAAAACGGAGAGGTCTATTCCGATCATACGGGTTTAAGCGGCGCAATTACGGGCCGTTTCTACTTTTAGTTATTGATAAATTGTTTTGCACAAGGGCTTGCGCAAGTTTTACGCAGGCCCTTTTTTTGGTAAAGATTCCTCCTTTCGGAGGAAGAAAAAAACCGGGTGCTTGCAACTGCACCCGGTTCATCAAGGATTCAGTAAAAAACCCGCTCTTGCGAGCGGGTTTAAATTATTTTTTAACGGACAAATAGCCCATTAAGCGGTAGATTAACTTGGAGACGTTAAACTCCGTAATGGTATCAGCCTTGCGTTGGCAGGCTTCCACTACATCCACCGCCACGATTTTTTTATGTTTAATGACTTCGCGGAACAAGTCCAGCGCTTCATACCACATAAAACCGCCGGGTTGCGGTGTGCCCGTGGCCGGAATAACAGCCGGGTCAAAACCGTCCACGTCAATAGTGATATAGACGGTATCGGTTAGTTTTTCAAGCACTTGCGGAATCAGTTTTTTGATATCACGGTGTTCGTGCATTAAAAACGTAGTTACTTTACCCGCATTGCAGTATTGCTTTTCTTCGCTGGCTACGCTGCGGATACCCACCTGTACTACCGGCACCTGGCGGCTGGCCGGATAAAGCGCGCAGGCGTGGCTTTTGGGCGTGCCTTCAAAGGTTTCGCGCAAATCGGCGTGAGCGTCAAAGTGCAGGATGCTCAAATTTTTGTATTTATCAATATACGGCTGGGCCAGGGCTTGTGTTACCGTGTGTTCACCGCCAATGTAAAACGGAATTGCTTTGTATTGCATTAAATTCCGCACGGTCTTATCAATATTTTTAAAAACCGTGTTGGTGGAACCTTTGCAGTTGATGGCGGGTTGGGTGTTGATGCCCAATTCCCAAGTTTCGGTTTTGGTTTCTTCGGGGATGTCCTCGCCGATTACGCCGGGTACAAAGTCCGCAGGCGCGGTGTTGGCGCGTGCGGCTTCCAACGCTTTCTCGGTCGGGCGCAGGGTTACTTTGCGCCATTTGCCTTCGCCCTCGCTGGCGGTGGTTACAAATTCGTTACCTTCTACCGCGCGGTGGATATAGCGGCGCAGTTGCGCACTCATCGGGCGGAAGCGGAAAACGCTGTTGCCGCGCTTAATCATATCAATACCTTTTTCAATTTCGGCATTAATTTTGTCTTCGGCCTTTCTCCAATAATTTTGCGTATCGGTAATAACGGAAATAGGCTTGTCAAAATGGCGGCTTAATGCCAACGTGCATAAATACTGGATGGCTTCCAAGGTTTTTCCCTCTTTACCAATCACAATAGCCGGGTGGTCGCAGTCAAACGTCAGCAAAATGCGTTGCTGCTTGTCATCCCACCATACGTTCAAATTTTCCGCCTTTACGCCCATATGAGTAAGTACCTTCTCCAAATATTCCTTGGCTTCGGCCATAGGGGCTTTCAAATTTTCCGGGATGACGGCATTGCGGATAGCCTCGCAGGGCAGCATTTGGGGTTCGTTGGCCTTAGGAGCCTTTTCGCGCGGTTCACGCACGTCTAACACCCGTTCGCTTCTGCGGTTATTGCGGCGGTTGCCGTGGGCTTCCTTGCGGTTGTTGCGTCCGTTGCGGGATTTGGCGGGGCGTTTTTTCGGAACGTCCATATAAATTTGCGCATCTAAATTGGCAGTGGACCAGCGTTTTTGGCGCAATTCTACAACCGCCGGGCGGGAACCGATACCCAAGAAACCCTTTTTAGGCGTTTCTAATACGGTTACTTCCACTTGGTCTCGTCTTAAACCTAATTCTTTTAATCCCTTGGCAATAGCCTCGGATACGTCTTTTGCTTGTACTTTAATTTTATTCGGCATAAAATGACTCCTTAATTTGCTTTCGCAATTTTGCGGTTAATAAGCGTTTGAATCCCGTAAGTGAGCAGGCTGTTTGTCAGCCAGTAAAGCACCAAACCGGACGGGAAATTCATAAACAACAAGGTGAAAATAAGCGGCATATACTTAAACATAGCCGCTTGGGACGGGTCCGTCCCTGCGGGAATATTGCCCTTTTGCTGGAAAAACATTACTGCACCCATCAAAATAGGCAACAAATAGTACGGGTCTTTTGACGACAAGTCCGTAATCCAAAATACAAATTTAGCCCCGTGCAAAGACCAAGAAGTGCGCAACGCATTAAACAGAGCCAGGAAAATAGGCAACTGGATAAGAAGCGGCAAGCACCCGGCGAGCGGATTGACGTTGTACTTTTTGTACAAGTTCAAGGTTTCGCGGTTTAAGGCTTCGGGATTACCTTTGTATTTTTCTTGAATACGTTTCATTTCGGGCTGGACCTTTTTCATTTGGGCGGCCGATTTTAACTGCATAATCGTAAACTTGAACAAAATAGCCTGCAACAGTACGGTCAGCATAATAATAGCCACGCCGTAGTTGCCCGTCCAACCGTAAAAAGTTTCCAACACGTTGCGCGCGATTTTGCCTAACGCGCCAAAAAAGCCGAACGCAATGGAACGGTCCAAATGATAGGGCAAAGTCAAAAACGCTTTGTAATCTTTGGGCCCAAAATAGAAATCGGAATTATATTCTACTTTGGATTTGGCTTCCACCGTAGTTCCCGCTACGGCAATGGAAAATTGCGGGCCTTTTAAATCACCTTCTCCGGCCAAACCCCACATACGCTTTTGGGTGCCGATTTTTTCGGAAGAAGCGGCCAAATCTCCCCCTTTCCAATTCTGCGGAATTAAAACAGAAAGGAAGTAGCGGTTTTGGATACCGGCCCAAGTCCAAGGCAGGAAGGGTTGTTTGTCCCCTTTGGCAAAAGTTTCCAAGGTCGGCTTTTTCTTGCCTTCTTCCTGCACCAAATAAACGGCTTTGGATTCGCGTTCGTTATCGTTCATCTCGCTTTTGACCGTAGCCAAACCGGGGCCAAAATTCCAACTCCACGGAGCAACAGCCAAGTTTTGCGAGGTTTTGTTTTCAAACGTAACATTTACGTTATTAATTCCGTTTTCGTTAAAACGGAACGTTTTATAGACGCTAAACCCGGGGACAATGTCGCCCACAAAAGTAATGGAATCTTTCGTGCGGGCAAATTCGGCAAAGTCCACCTGCGGCATAGTGGAAAAATATCCTTCTCCTTTATAGGGGGTCAGGTCCACATCGCCGACAACATCTTTAAACAAATAGGTTTTAATGCCCGCCCCTTTGGACGAAAAAGTAACGTCTGCCTGAGGTAAATTAAGCGTAATTAATTCCTCGGGCTTGGCCGCGGATTTTTTTTCTTTGGATACGGAAATAGGGGCTGCCAGCACGGTTTGGGAACCGCTTGCTTGCTGGGCCTCCTGTACGGATTTTTTCAGTTGGGCCTCGGCGGCTTCCTTGGCCGCACGGGCTTTGGGGAGGGCGACAAACTGGTTGTAGCCGGTAATTACCAGTAAAAACAGCATTACGGTAATTAAGAACTGTCTGTTATTCATAAAACTCCTCTTGTGGCAAAACCGCCCGGCGCGCCGGACGGCCGGATAAGAGGAAGCGCAAACTGTAGAAAAACTGCGTTTAAGGAACCGGGTCGTATCCGCCCGGATGCAACGGATGACATTTCAGCACCCGTTTGAGTGCCAAATATCCCCCTTTAAACGCGCCATATTTCACAATCGCCTGCTTTGCGTATTGGCTGCAAGTGGGTGTAAAACGGCACACCCCGCGTGGACCTAAAAAAGGCCGCCCCAGCAACATAAACAAATTGAGCAGTAAAAGTAAAAAATTTTTACACACGAGCGAAATTTGGTTCATATGTCCCTCAATAGGATTACGGCAAATTATCTGAAGAGGACAAAAGTAAAGCGGCCTTGCCGCATAGTAACGTGAGCGCTGATTGCGCTGCTTGTACAGTTGGTAATTTTTCGCTGTTGCGGGGGCTGACAATAATATCCGTCCCCGGCTTGATGTCTTTTCTACTCAGTCTGAACGCTTCTCTTAACAGTCTTTTGGTACGGTTGCGCACAACCGCAGGCCCCAATTTACGGGATACCACTACCGCAAAACGGGCCGGCCGGGTATTCTCCGGGCCGGACCGCCACCACAGTACTAATCCTGGGTACTGCAATTTTACGCCGCCTTGGATAACAGCCTTAAAATCTCTTTTAAGGTGCAGGCGGCTACTTCGCGGCAGACCGTAAGGCGTCATAGCGCTTAGGCGGCTCTGATTAATTCGTGGCGGCCTTTGGCTCTGCGGGCACTTAATACTTTTCTACCCTTAGCTCTTCTGCGAGCCAAAACTTTACGTCCGTTTCTATCAGCCATTCTCTTACGGAATCCATGTTCCTTTTTGCGATGAAGCTTTTGGCGCGGAATCCGATGTGTTTGGCACGTCTTCTTTTGTTAGGTCTGTATGTCGGTAACATTTTTATCTTATACGTTAATTCTGGCCCGGAAACCGAACTGGAAAAAACGTATCTCCTGTTATTAATTTAAAATCGTTTCTGTATGAAACTTACAAATATTATATCTTTTATTGCAAAATTTTGCCAACCGTTTCATAAAATTATCCGGCTGAACTTTTATATTATCCCATATCCCAAGGTTGTATGCAAGCCCTCAAAAAATGCTATGCTGTACATAGATGATATTTACCGACTCGGGCATTATCCTTTTCCGCCAAGAATTTAGGGAAGCGGACCGTATGGTGTCGCTCTACACCCGCGAACACGGGCGACTCAACGCGCGCCTGCCCGGGGTATTGCGCGCCGCCGGAAAGTTAAAGGCCGTCAGCGAGCCGTTTGCCTGTGCCGATTACCGCTTTTATGTGCGCAGGGGTGGTACGGTAGCAACGATTACAGGCGGTAAAATCAACAGCATCTTTCCCCATATCCGCCAGGATTTAAAGCGCACCACACTCGCTATGCACTTCTGCGAATTAATACAGCGTTTAACCCCCCTGCACCAACCGAGCGAGGCCAAGTATGAACTCTTGCTTGCTGCCCTGACCGAATTGGAATTGGGCGAAATTAATTCTGCCTTTGCTGCGGCATTTACACTGCGGTTAATGACGCTGGCAGGCTTTGGGTTAGAAAGGCCTGTGCTTAAAATTTCAGCTGAATTTTGGCGGCGCATGCACGAGGACGAACTTTCCTCTCTCGTATTTTCGGAGCCGGAAGATTTGCTTGCCCTTTCCAAGTGCAACAGCGTTTGCCGCCGTTTCTTAAACCAATATTTAACCTTCCCGCTAAATACCCTAAAAAACTTCGGACTAAACGAGCCGGCCCCGCTCACCGAGGAAAACCAAACCGAACCGGAAGAATTGGTTTTGCATCCGGCACATTAAAACACCTTGCCGTAAAGCATTTCAATTAGTACAATAATTTTTAAGGAGAAAAAAATGAATTATAAGAAAGTATCTGTTTTGTGGCTGTTTGTTTTATTACTTTGCGTATCCGGGCTTGCCAATGCCCAAACTAAAAAAGATAACCGTTTTGTAGGCGGAGTTTTTGGCGTGAGAGTAGGAGAAGAAGTCCAAAAAATTTATGCCCGCGTAAAAACCCCGGCAAAACCAGCGGCTAAAAAACGCCCCTATTATACTTCTTGGCAAAAGGCCATTTTAAAGGCTCACCAAGATATGAATAGAGCCAACGGCCCGTTGGGGGCTTCCGTTTCCAACGCCGTAACAAAAGCCCGCGCCAATTCGTATGAAGAGAACCGTTTGGCAGATTTCTTTGCCAAATTGGCGGCTACGCGCCCGTCGGTATTTACACAATCCTGCCGAACCTCTTATACAATGCTTACCCGCGCCGCCAAAGAGAACAAACTCTTTCATCACTACAAATTAACCGCGATTGACGTACGGGATTTTTGCTATATGCCCAAAGATGCGGTGGCGTATTTTATTGAATTTTTTAAAGGCAAGGCCTATCCGTATCAGGCGGCACAATACAAAAGAGCCATTTTGCTTACCTTAAAAAACCCTAAGGATGAACGCAACCGCACCTTGTCTATTGTGGTGGATACGGAAAGCCAAGTCCTGTTCCTCAACTATAATAAGCCGGCTAACTTGCAATACAATCCTTTGTTGCAAGGTTCATATATTCCGCTGGCTGTGCGATAAATTGTAATTTGTAAAAAACCCGGGCCAAACGGTCCGGGTTTTTTACGGATAAAAACACGCTACCCCAGCAATTCTTCCATATCCGGATAAATATCCGCCAAAGATTTATAAATTTTAAAGGCATTTTCGCGCACGAAAGTATTGGGCTGTTTGATTTGCGGCACCACACAGGTACGCATACCCGCGGAAATAGCCGCAGTTGCCCCGGCCACCGAATCTTCAAACACCAGGCATTGGGATACGTCCGCCTGCAATTTTTGGGCCGTTTTTAAATAGACTTCCGGGTCCGGCTTGGGGTGTTCCACGTCGTCGGTAGTAGTAATAGCAGAGAAGTATTTGATAATATCTTTTTTAGTTAAAAAATGGCGCGCCCATTTATTAATGTTGGAGGAGGCCAGCCCTATTTTAAGCCCGCGGTTGTAAAAATATTCCACTGCTTGTTTTGCACCGGGACGGAAATTAATTTCCCCGTCAGCCGCCAAATATTCTTCTACAATTTCCATCGTGCGGGAATTTATCCGCGCAATATCCGCCTGCGGGCCGAAATGTTGGCGCATAAAACGGGAGGCTTCCTCCCGGCTGATGCCAACGCACGATTCAAACAGTTCAAACGGGAAAGTTTTTCCGTCCTCTTGGGCGGCTTTTTTATAGCACTCAAAATAGATAAGTTCGGTATCAAATAAGAGGCCGTCCATATCAAAAATAACGGTGGTAATCATATTTTTATTATACCAGTTTTTTCTTTTTCCCCCGTACAGTTATATTTTATATAATGTATTTACATATGAAATACGGTATGAATTTTCAGGATATGATATCCGCTTTGAACCATTACTGGACTAAACAAGGCTGCGTTCTTGTTCAGCCCTACGACGTGGAAAAAGGCGCCGGAACCTATAACCCGGAAACCTTTTTCGGCTCGCTTACCAAAAAACCCGTCAACCGTGCCTATGTGGAACCGTGCCGCCGTCCCGCAGACGGCCGCTACGGCGAAAACCCCAACCGCTTGGGCAAATATTACCAATACCAGGTAATTATGAAACCCGCTCCGGCCAATATTCAGGAAATCTATTTAAACTCTTTAAAAGCCATTGGCCTGGACCCCAAACAGCACGACGTACGCTGGATTGAGGACGACTGGCAATCGCCCACCTTGGGGGCTTCCGGTGTCGGTTGGGAAATTTGGCTGGACGGTATGGAAATTACACAATTTACCTATTTTCAAAATATGGCCGGATATGCTTTAAACCCTATTACGGTAGAAATTACCTACGGTTTGGAACGTATTGCTATGTACTGCCAAAAAGTGGATAATGTGTTTGACTTGCGTTGGAACGAGCAGGTAACTTACCGAGACGTACACCACGAAAACGAACGCCAGTTTTCCCATTATTATTTTGAAGAATCCAATGTGGAACATTTGCGCCGTTATATCCACGAGTGCGAAGAGGAGTGTCTGGCCTTGTGCAAAAAAGGGCTTTATCTCCCGGCTTACGACGACGCAATGAAACTTTCGCATTATTTTAATATGTTGGAAGCGCGCGGGGCTATTTCCGTATCCGACCGCACCAACAATATTACCAAAATCCGCAATTTAGCCAAGGCCTGTGCCAAAGCCTATGTGGAAAGTGTAGAAAAACAGGAAGAGGAGGCCGCTAAATGAACGCGTTTTTGGAAATCGGTGTAGAACATTTGCCCGCCCGCTTTATGGCCCCGGCCTTAAAGCAGTTAAAAACTTTAACCGCTCAGATTTTAGACGAAAAAAGGCTGACCTATAAGTCTGTGGACTCCTTTGGCACCTACCGCCGGTTAGTAGTATTGGTGGAAGATTTGGCCGAAAAATCGCTAGACGTGCAAAAAGAGGTAAAAGGACCGCCTGCCAAACTGTTAAAAGATGCAAACGGCAACTTTACCCCCCAAAGCGCAGGTTTTGCGCAGAAAAACGGCCTGGCCCCTGAAAAGTTAACCGTAAAAGAAACCGAAAAGGGTCCGTTTATTTACGCCGTTGTCAAAATCAAAGGCGAAAAAACAGTCAAACTGTTGCCTGAAATTTTTACCCGCATTGTAACGGGCCTGGAATTTGCCAAAAATATGATTTGGGAAGAATCCGGCCTGCGCTACGGCCGTCCGATTCGCTCCCTTATTGGCCTGTATGGGCATAAGGTAATTAAATTTACCGTCGCTGGGGTTACTTCGGACCGCAACACCTATCCGCTGTCCTCCTTCGGACGAAAACCGATTAAGGTGGAACAAGCCGACAAAACTTATTACGCCGACCTTTTGCGCGCCCAACCGCAACCGATTTTGGTTCTGCCGGAGGAGCGCAAGGAAGCCCTCATCAAAACCGTTACCAACGAGGCCGCCGTCCGCGGTTATCACGCGGATTTGGACCCGGAACTGATTGAAGAAACCGTCTGGTGTACCGAACACCCGGTGGCCGTCGGCGGGGATTTTGAACTTAAATTTTTAACACTGCCCAAAGAACTCATTACAACTGTTCTTAAAAAGCAGATTAAAATGTTCCCCGTAACCAACGATAAAGGCGAATTAGAGCCGTATTTTATCGCTGTGCGCGACGGTATTTCCGTCAACCAAAACGAAGTGCGCGACGGGTTTAAAAAAGTAATGTCAGCCCGCTTGGCTGATGCCGTATTCTTCTTTGACAACGACAAAAAGGCCGGCTTAAACGCATTTAAAGACAAACTTAAAAATGTCTTGTTCTTGGAAGGATTAGGCTCTATGTTTGAAAAGTCCGCCAGGACCCAACAACTGGCCGATTGGTTATGCGAAAAATTGGGCAAAAACCAATTAAAAAACACCGTGGATTATGCGGCTTCGCACGCCTATGCGGACTTGGCAAGCCACGTCGTGGATGAATTCCCGGAATTGCAGGGCTATATGGGTGGTCAGTATGCCGCTTTGGAAGGCCGCCAAGATGCCGCCAAAGCCTTGGAAGAATTTTATTTCCCGCTTACCTCCTCCTCGCCCTTGCCATCTACCGAAGAAGGAAATATTGTTTCCCTTGCCGGAAAAATAGATACTTTGGTAGGTAACTTTTTAATTGGGCAAATTCCTACCGGAAGCGAAGACCCTTTCGCGCTGCGCCGCCAAGCCTTTGGTGCGGTGCGTATGCTTTTGGAAAAGGGTATGCAAATTTCGCTTAAAGAATTGGTGGAAAAATCGGCCTCTTTATATCCCGCCGGAACGGTGGACAAGGGCTTAAAAGAATTGCCGAATTTTCTGTTCCAGCGTTTGGCCTTAGTGCTTGAACAGCGCGGACATAATGCCGCTACGTTAAATGCCGTTTCCAACTGGTACGAACTCCCGTTCACGCAAGCGGAAGCGCTCGTCAGCGCGTTGGAAACCGTTAAAACGGGTGCAGAATTTGCCGCCGTACTTGAATCGGCAAAACGTGTATGCAACATCCTTAAAAAAGCCGGAAACGTAACCGAAGCCGTGGACGAAAAACTATTTGAACTCCCCGCCGAAAAAGCGTTATACGACAAAATTCACGAAGTAGATTCTTCTTTGGGTTGTGCGGTAAACACCGCCAAAACCAAGGAGGAATATTTAAACGTGCTGAAAACTTATGGTGCGTTTAAAGAACCGTTGGAAAATTTCTTTAAGGACGTAATGGTAAATGATGAAAATCCCGCCGTTCGGCAAAACCGATTGGCCCTGCTTGCACGAGTGCGCCGATACCTGACGCAAACAGTAGCCGACATTACTAACCTGTAAATTAGTTTTCCGTAAAAAATCCGCGCCGGAGTAAAATCGGGCGCGGATTTTTTTGTCCATTCATACCTTTACGACGATATAAAAAATTCCCCCTTGACAAAATCGCCAATCCGCTTATACTATCCTTACGGGAAGCAATTCCCACCAAGCCGGGAGCCGCAGAAGCGGAAAATGCGCCGGTGTAAGACGTGTATAAAAGCGATAGTGCCATAGGCTGGAAGAAGTTGGGCGTGTGCGCTTGGAAAGGCCAGGACGGTTGGGTTACATAACTGTCCGGGTGTCTGGTAGGCACAGTGCAGGACGTATCTGGCGGCCGGTCGGGCAGTCCGTTAAGGGCGGTTTGATTGGATAATGATGGTGCTGTTGTAGCGAAAGACGTGGGCGCAGAAGAAAGGTAGTGTTTCCGTTGGTTGATGTACTTGGTTCGGCCAGCGGGAAAAGCGGAGTGGCATAAGGCCCGGCAGTTGGCGTATAAAACGCGGAAAGCAGTGTAGTAAAGGAGTAGAAATGAACAGTAGTAATTAAACCCCTCGGTTTAACTCAACCGGGGGGCTTTTTATTGGTCTAAATCACTCCAACACGCTAGGCGGCGGAAGCATACTCCCCGTACTTGCCGACGGAGTAATATCCATTGTGTTTTGGGTATCCTGCGGTGTTTTGTTAGCGGGGTCCTCGGTTTCCTCGTCTTGCAAAGGTGTTAAAATCATTTCTTCGTAACTTTCATCAGGCAAGGGTGTTAAATTTTCTTCGGCAGGCGTAATCTCTTGCTCCCCGTTATTAGGAGCGACTTTAACCGTTTTGGGAGCAGAATCACGGACTTGACTCGGCCCATTATAGGAATTGGACGGGTTCCACCAAGCGGGCGGATTACCCGCGCAGGCGGCCATAAAGAAAGAAACTAAGAAACAAAATACAATCGTCTTCATAATCTTATTATACTATTTTACACTTTGCCCCGCCAAGGCGCGGCGGTATAAAGCCCCCGCCCGGTAACTGCTGCGTACCAGAGGTCCGCTGGCAACACCTTTAAAACCCAAAGAAAGTGCGTAATCCTCCCACGCCTTGTACTCCTGGGGTTCGGGATAGCGCGCCACCGGATAATGCGCGGCAGAAGGCGCCAAGTATTGCCCGATAGTTAATAAATCTACCCCGACGGAACGCAAATCTTTCATTAAGGTCTTTACCTGTTCTTCCGTTTCGCCAAGGCCCACCATAAAGCCTGTTTTGGTAAAAATTTCGGGAGCCAGTTTTTTGGAATTTTCCAATAGGGTCAGCGTGCGTTTGTAGTCAGCCCCAATACGCACCGCACTATACAGTTCCTGTACGGTTTCCACATTGTGCGCCAATACCGCCGGGTGGGAATCCAACACCGTTTTAAGGGCCTGTTCGTCCCCCTTTAAATCGGAAATAAGAGGTTCTACCAACACTCCCGGGGTCAGGTGGCGGATAGCATTAATTACGCGCGCAAAATGTGCGGCGCCGCCGTCCTGTAAATCATCACGCGTGGGCATTGTCAGCACCGCATAGCGGATACCCCACTCTTTTACGGCTTCGGCTACGCGTTGCGGCTCATTTCCATCAGGCGGCAAGGGGCGCGCTTTGGTTACAGCGCAAAAGCGGCAGCCGCGGGTGCAGATATCCCCCAGCACCATAAAAGTAGCATCTCCGCAGTTAAAACACTCGCCACGGTTAGGACAATGCGCCGCGTGGCACACAGTATGCAAAACGTGTTTATCAATAGAAGCCTGCGCCGATAGCGCGGCCGACGTACGCAGGGCGGCTTTATTGCGCCCGGCCAAATCTTTAAGCCATTGTGGTATTGGAATCGTCATAAAAATTATTATACAAAAACAGGCGCGTACCCCGCCTAAAACGATATAATATAAGAAATCTTTACTTTGGGGCTTTTTGTGAAATATTTTATTCTTTTATCCTGTTTTTTATTCCTTTTTACGGCGGGGCACGCAACAGAAGAACGCCCCAAAACACAAGACGAACGTTTGAAAGAGGC
>OGOZ01001381.1_pt1 | contig 13651 bp, 17 predicted proteins | sample 1552801 | NCBI WGS metagenome assembly OGOZ01 (sample SAMEA2580196, study PRJEB22360) | human gut metagenome | biome: human gut; feature: human-associated habitat; material: faeces | place: Denmark | collected 2008/2010
GCTCTGCTCCATAGCAAAAAACCTTTACCATGATGAAATGCGAAGCCGTCAGCGACTTGGCTTGCTTCTGGCGTTTTCTATCTGTCCTATATAACTGGTGCTGCAGTCGCACTCCTCCGCCAACTGCTCTTGGGTTAGGTCAGCAATCCTTCGATACTTCCTGATATTTCTTCCAAGTTCCTTGTAATCCATCTTCTCTGCTTCTCCTTATAATATATTTTACACTCCCGATCCCCAAAAATGAAGCAAGCATAAGTGTGCAGGTAGCAGTATAAGTGTGATTTCATACAAAAAGCTATAAAGAAACTCGATATTAGTAGCATACTAAGCAGATTCGGCTTTATCTCTCATGATAATGCCGCATCTTATCACTGCTACTCCAAATAAAAAACTGACGCAAAACAAAATCACTCCGAGGCATACACCAGGGAGTGATTCTTCAATATTCGGTACAATCAGTCCATCAATTTTATGACCCCGTACTCGTGACAATTCATTTATATATATCTTCCAGCGTCAACAGTCTTACATGATCTTCTCTTGCCTGCTCGATCAAGCCGTCCGTAAAACCGCCTTTTGAGAAGATATAATATTGGTACCGCTCTCCTTTTCCGAAAACAGATGCGTATCTCTTCAGCAGCTCCAGCTCGTCTATACCGATTTTCTCATTCTTGTATTTGCAGGAACCGATGATATATTTGTTTCCCTCAATAGGCGTACCAACAATATCGATCTGAATTTCTTTCTTCGTCTTGGCATCCGTTCCCCACCATTGTCCGACATCCGAAAGCACAATGGGCAAATCGTCCGCATAGCGCAAAAGATACTCCCGGCACATTTGCTCAAATACAAGCCCCATGTATTCGGAATAATACCGCTTGATCGCTGCGTCATAGATTTTGTCAATCCTGCCGGTTGCAATGGCTGACATATTTTTAGGCACAAACCGATACCAAAACCGAAAATAGTTATCTCCGATGCTGTATATCGTTTTCTTACCCGGCTTTTCCGTAATCGGTGTCTCCTTTTTCAGAATGCCAAGGTCAAGCAGCACTTTCAGATACTTTGAGCAAATGCCGGACTCCAATCCCACCTTTGTTGAAATCTCATTGGAGTGCGTAGCGCCTCCGGCAACTGCAGAAATAATAGAGTTATAAATTGCCGGCTCTCTGAGTTCCTGCTTCAAAAGATTCTCCGGCTCCTCAAAAAGATATCCGGATGTGCTGAACAAATTCTCCAAAAGTGCAGCGTCCACATCGTCCTTTACATTCAGCTTGTTGATATAGTGCGGAATACCACCGGTCACTCCGTATATAAGAGCTTGCGTCTCGCAAGGAAGCTGCGGATTGAAAACCGTAATTTCACGGTATGTCAGAGCTTCAATCTTATATTGCGCTGTCCTTCTCCCATAAAGGGGACTCTCATATCCGAGCACCTGATTCTCCATAAAGCTCATAGAAGAACCGCACAAAATCAGAAACAGCTTCCCATTCTGCCAACGGTGATCGATGATGTGCTGCAGACGTGAAGAAAGGGATTGCTCCGCCTTCGCCAGATACGGGTACTCATCAATGACAAAAATCAGACGTTCCTCCTCTGCCATGCGGGTAATATCTGAAAGAGCGTCATCAAAGCTTTGATAGACCGGTGCGGACGTCCCGTCCTTATGATCCTTTTCATAAATCGCTCTGGACAGCGCCTCCAGATTTTCTCCGGATGTTGCATTCAGTGCGGAGAAAAATATCGTCGGTTTATTTTTGCAAAACTCATTGATCAGTGCCGTTTTTCCGACACGTCTACGACCGTAGACGATGGCACACTCAAACTTTCCCTCGCTGTACCGTCTGTTCAAATCAGACAGTTCTTTCTCTCTGCAATAAAACATATCTTCGCTCCTCGAAAAACATACTTACGATAAACCTTATTATGAGTATATTATACACCGCTATTCTCAATTTGTCAAGCCGTCTACTTATAAATGTCAAATTCAAATAAAAAAAGACCTGAAGGTTGATGGAGCATCCCATCAACTTCCAAGCGTAAGGACAGTTCGTAATACGGTTGTGGGGGCAATGGTTTCTCATTGCCCTCACGGTACTTTATTTGTTTTGAATTTGTTTTTTCTGATATTGTTCGATGATTGAAGAGATGTCTGCATTCGGATACCTCTGAATAACTTTATAATCATGGGATTCAAAAATCCCGTCACATCCGCACAAGCAGGATATGGTCCGATCACTGTTCAGAACACCGTAACAGATGTCCGTCGTATTCTCCTCCAACAAATTCTGAAACCGCACGAGCATTTCTATTCTCCTTTCTCCGGACGCTGCTTTCCCATGCAATGTTCCCAGATAAAATCATCCAAGCCCTTATATCGTGGATCCCACAGATATGTGCCGTAACGAAAGCCATTGGCATCCAGCAAAGCAAAAAGATTTTCAAGACCGTTCTGCACATGCTGATTCGTAGTATAGTCCATATCAAATGCCGTTTTCACTTCCTGAAGTCCATCCGCCTTAAGATCGGCAAGCGCTGCTTTGAGGTGCGTGAGTGTATTGACGCCCGGAACTGCGAGAATAGTCATTCCGGTCAGGGCATTTATTACGTCCGCCTTCATTGGTCCCTCTGTGATTATAATCACCGGTGTAATCTCCCCTGCCAGATGTGTCCACCCCTCCGCACGGCATCCATCCTTTCGGTCTCCGCTGGATACCCAACGGAATTTCCGTTTTTCCGCATTGTCACGACGAATCTGAAGCCCCTGAATCAACCCGTTCTTGTTACGAACGGGAATCAGAATGCCACGCTGCTCATGGATGAAAGTCCAGTCACCGTCATTTGTACGATAGAAACCGGGTACGCCTGCCAGATAATAACCATCCGAAAGCAATTGCTTAGCTATGGTTGACATACCGGCAATCGGCGTGGACTTATAGCCAAGTCGGATGATGTCCGCATCCGTAAGTCCTCGGTTCAAAAGATTTTCCCTGTGATCCGGTGCCAATGACAGCATGCCCAGCATGGCAGTATAAGTTGCGTGCCGGATCTCCAAATCATTCAATGGGTACTCGGTCGCCTGCGGCATTGCCCCAGCCGGTGACGTTCTTTGCGGCGGATGATATTCGTTGCCTGCCGCAGGATGCAGTTGCCTTAAGATTGCCTTGTATGCCTTATCCCGTGGAACGCCGGTATACAAAGAATATAAATCAAACAGCCCTCCGGAAACACCGCATCGCGGGCATCGGAACACATCCTTTTTCAAATTGATGTTGAGATGCCTCTTTTTCGGGTCATCGTCGCAACACGGACATTTGATGTAATAAGAGCTCTGCCCGTTTTGCGGATACGGAGCACCAATCAGTCCGATTATATCAATGATATGAAATCGTTCCATCGTTTTCTGTCTTGAGGGGAATGATTCTCACCATTCCCCCGACCGTCCTTTCTCATAGATTATGCTGAGGTTTGTCCTACGGCGTAATCGCAGATACACTGCGCTGCAGCCTTGATAGACTCATCTCCGGTATATTTTGTTGCGATCCATGTCAATGCCTTCGGATCAAGGGTGAGAACGTCTCCCAATGTTTTTCCGTTAAACTTGGAGATTGGACAAGGCATCTTCAATGCCAGCTCAACCTTTTCCTCTTCCGTCAACTCTCTGACGGGTGGCTCGGTGACAATGTACTCCTCCGGCGCATTCTCAGACTGATTCTGTTCCGGATCTAACACTCCGTTTTCCTCAAACTCATTCGGAGCAAAGGGTTCGAAGTCTTCGCCGGCGATGGCAAACTGTAAACCGAATCCGGCATTACGGAGCGCAACACCGATGGCCGCCGTCTGCGCCCATTCCCTGGGAGATACCGAAGGTTTATCGGCACAATAGCCACGGGAAGCAGTCGCCTCGGCAAGATAGCAATCTGCAGGATCTTTGTATGACGGATAAATACGGGCCACAGCCACAAAGCAATCCTTTGCGGGTGTTACCTGCACCGCAATTTTTCCGTCAGGGTGCTTCATGCGAAACCATGCGATCTGTGTCATAACGGGAAGACGCTTTCTGGTTTCTCCGCTGACCAAATCATTGAAGTCCACCGCAAATGGAGATGGATCAAACCCCTCCACACGATTGATTTCTTCTATTTTGGCAAGCATCGTCGTTTTTTGATTCGAGTTGTTCGTACTCATTACCTGAGCCTCCTTTATAAATTAATGTAGGTTGCACGGTACTGTGCCCACACGGGCAGCACCGCATTGATCGTATTTTCAATAACCTTTTTGTATTGATCCGGGGTTGTCGCCTGAAAGCTGCCGAAGCGACGCTGATAGTCCTGCACCACCTTGGTAAACGCCGACAATGCAGTGTCGCGCTTTTTCTGCCCGTCCTCATCGGTTTTAGAGCCGACCTGTCGTTCCGACATCAAAAAGCGGATATATAGATCCACCACTCTATAATGCGTGCAGAGTTGCCGGACATCCGTGGTAACGGGTGCTGAACGGCAGAAATCCCGCATGGTCTCAATTACGCAAATACGATAGTTCAGTTCCTGAAGCATAAATAACTGCTCCGGTTTGTATGTGCCCGCTTCGATTTGCTTCCTGGCTTCTTCTTGTTTTTGAAGATAATACTCAATGAGCTTCATATGACTCCTCCTCTGAATTTCTTTTCCTGCAACCGTTTGGCAAGGCAGGTGCCCCGCCGTTCGGTATCGGTTCTTTTGATTGCAATGCAGAGTGCTTTCCGCTCTCCGACAATAATGACCTTGTGTTTCCCACGGGTAATCGCCGTATAGACCAAAGGACGTGTCAGCATGATATGGTGCGCACACTGCAAATTGATGATCACCGTACTGTACTCCGATCCCTGTGACTTATGTACCGTAGAGGCATATCCGAGATCCAGCATATCGAGATCCCCGGCAGCAGGATCGTATTCCTTGATACGACCTTCACCAAAGTCCACATATACGAGACATTCATCTCCGTGGCACCGGATTTGTTTGACATATCCGATATCCCCGTTGCTGACATCTTCATGGTTCTTGGTCTGCATCACCTTGTCGCCCACACGGAATTTTTTCATTCCGTCCGGTGTCTCGGCTTTGCCCTCAGCGGCAGGATTCACCTTTTCCCGTAACACCTGATTGAGAGCGTTGACACCGGTTTCGGTTTTTTGCCGGTATGGGGACAGCAAAGCCACATGGTCTACACCGCATCTCCCTATCTCTTCAAGATAGAGCTTTGCAATAATATCTGCCGACTCAGCAATTTCGGGTGAATCAATAAACTGAAAATCCTCCCCATACTCAAGTCCGAGAGTACCATGCCGGATCAGCTTTGCATTTGTTGCAATGCGACTGCCGGCATTCTGGCGGAATACCTTATCGAGACGTACAACTGGAATACATCCGCTGGCTATCATCTCGCTGAGTACTGCGCCGGGACCGACAGAAGGCAACTGATCCGCATCACCGATAAGGACAAGCTGTGCACCGTATTTCAGCGCATCAAACAGCCTCCAGGCAAGATACACATCGAGCATTGACACCTCATCCACGAGAATCAGGTCAGCATCAAGGTCAGTTGGCTGACCATAGCTTCCGTCATCCCTTGCTATCAGCCCAAGTGCCTTATGCACGGTAGATGCAGGATAACCAGTAGACTGTGCCATCCGTCGCGCCGCACGCCCAGTAGGTGCACAGCAGCAGATCTCCGCATTCGGGTGATTTTTACGGTAGATATCCAGGATGGCTCTTTGAATCAACGTTTTACCTGTACCGGGGCCCCCGGTCACGATAGAAAGCCCGCTTGTCAATGCCATTTTGACAGCATCCCGTTGCTCAGGAGCAAGTCGCAGCTTCAGTATGGCTTCTTCCCCATCCAATTCCGCCTCAAGGTCGGCATACTGTCCGCCGTGTGAGGAAATGGACTGCCTGATAATAGCATCCGACAGATGAATCTCCGCTTTGGCTGTTTGTGTACGATAGACATTGCCGTCATAGTCCACAAGCTTTCCGGTATGCAGCAATCGCATTGCACGGTTTGCCAGCATCTCATCGGTCAGTTCTTCTGTGTTAAGGATCTTCAGGCAAGCCTTGATAAATGCGTGTTTCTCCATACAGAGATGCCCTTTCCCTTCGGCATCGGCAAGCGTATAAAGTTGCTGAGTGGTCATTCTCGAGAGTTGTTGTGGAATTACTGTAATAAGCTTTATTTCCATGAACAGCTCCAGATGGGTACGGATATCCATCACCAATAATCCCATAACAAGTGTGGCTTCCATCTGTACGATAGGCGGTGGGATTATCTATCCAAACATGATTGCTACTATAATTTGACGAATACCACGCATATGAGTGACAATTATAGTATCGCGTCGCTCCAGATATTCTTGTAGCATTCGGATACGTTGAATTCGTATAATTATCACAATATGCAATTTCAGCCGCTGTAAGGTCTGATTTATATACATACCCCGTTACGGCAGAACCTTTTTTGGTATATACGGTCGTTATAGTGAAATCGGCACTAGTTGGCGTGACATTATATGAACTTAACGTTTGACTAACGCCCAAAATCCAATTGTATACCATGCCAACGTTTACATCACGCAATAACTCATCACACTTCGCACTGATTATTTCAGCATCTCTTTCATCAATCAAATCCTTTGATATAGCATGATCGGTTATTAGTGAGATACTAAACATTTTATCGGTATCGTTCACATCATTTGAGCTAAGCGTACTGTACAAGCGTGACAATTCAAAAGAGATATCGCTTCTCTTAAACAAATTATCGAGTCCATTATGATGAGCAGAAACCAATTCAAAGCCTACCGAAGAATCGCTATAACACAACACATCGCCCATCAATGGGTAATCAAGACACGTCAGAAGTAATTGCCGTGTTGTTAGCACTTTGAGAATGTCGTTTGGAATTTCACAAGCTTCAAGCATTTCGGTATGAGAAACAAATTCTCGCCAAATCTCTGGGTTGTTTTTTGATGTTATCGGGTAGGTATATTTTTCGTAAGCATATGCTCTTCTGTATTTCGTTTTTAGCAAAGTCCAGCACCACCTGCGCCTTAACGGAATCAAAAAGGCACCTGCCGTCCTCCGTTATGTTTGTTTTTATCAAATCATTCAACTCGTTCAGTGCGTGAATCACTGCATCTTTCTCATTATTCATCTTTTTTCCTTTCCGCCTTTACGGCATATAGCTGATTTATGACATACACATCATTGTGCGTCATCACTGTGGCTTTCACGGGCAAGTATATATGTACATGATCCCCAATGTGTAAGTTTTTCAGATCCCGATGCATCGGAATTGAGACAACTGTATTCTCCGTCTCCACATGGATTCGCTTTGTTCGCCCCAACAATTTTGTTCGTTCCATATCCACACATTTTCCGATGATATGCAGATATCGCCCTGTAACACAATTATATATCATCACCCCACCGTTCACAAGTATTAAGGTGGCAAAAAGCAGCAACATCAGCCCAATCCGAAATTGACCCGTGGATATCCATGTGGTAATAAAAAAGAGCAGGAAGACAGCGCCTACCGCCATTCTGAGCCGGATCTGTTTGCGGACAACCTTCGGAATATTTTTGAATGCTCTCTTCATAGTATATCACCTCAAATCAAGAACAATACGGCAATGCAAATCGCCGCAACCACCAGCACTCCGGCAACAATCAGCCCGATTTTAAGTGCAAGAGACTTATCCAGTTTCGGTTGCTCATGCACCATACCGTCTTCGGGTACAATGTCATCGTAATAGCCGTCATACGGCTTTTCACCGGGCGCTTTCTTCGTCTCCGGTAAATTCCAGATCACTTCCCGTCTTTCTTCAGTTTTCTCGTGAGGATCGGGGATTCGAAAAGGCTCTGGTGTTCCGTCGCTTGTTTCTTCAATGGATCTCCCACACTCCGTGCAAAAAGAAATGGCGCCACGCATCAGCGCAGCACCGCAATAAGGGCAATATTTCATTTTCGACCTCCATTCTATTTTATTTGACCCAATTTTAGATGATAACAGTATACCATATTTTCTTTTCCGTGTCATCGGCAAAACTTTGCCTTTTTTGTGCCACTTGTTTTTCAATAAAAAAAGTAAGCACCATCCGTTGACAGTGCTTACCCTTGCTTTAGATTTCGTTTTGAACCAATTTTCCTTGTTTGATCTCGTCTGAAAAGATTCCGTACAGATAGTCTGACCCTTCTAAATAAAGACCGGTCTCAGCGTCATAGAGCTTTTCAAAAAACTCGGAATTATAGAAAATAACCATTGCGTCCGCAATGCTTCTTCCGGTATCTTGTGAAAACTTCGCTATGATGTCCTGCGTAATCAGTTCCATCAGTTGCTTATCTTTTGACAATGTACTCATCCACCTTTCTAAGCAAAGCCGCAGCTTCTTCGGTATGGAAAGAATACTGATCTGTCAGTTTCTTGAACTCCATCTCTCTTATTAACATATCTACAGTAATCATCCCGTTCGAAAACTGACGGAACAGCAGTGCGAGATCATCGTTTGCTACCGGACCCACGACAATATCATACCGATGATCAAAATTATGATCATATGAAGGATTCGGATCCGTATCTGCATTCCTGTTCCGTATGACGAACATTGCCCAATCCTGCGTTGGAGATTCAAATCTCTTGACCTTCAGACCAGCGGGAATACCATCAAATTCATACACATTCACCGTCGGCTCGCCACCATAGATACGTGCCACACGGTGCGCCATTTTCTCGGCCTGTTCTCGTATAGTGGTAAGATAAAATCCCTTTCCGAAGTCTTTATACGGTCTGCATTTATTCAAATCGATTTTGTCAATTGAACAATTAGTTCCGTGATACAAAATCATGCAACCGCACCTCCGTTCTGTGCACAAATCAAACTGAGATCCGATACCGCATCCGCAAGAGACAAAGTATGCTCTATCTCATAATTTTCAATCAAGAACTCAATTCCCTTATGCGCATAGAGATAGCGAAACGCTTCTCTTTCCGTCATGCTTTTGGAAAGCGCAAATTCATTAATACAGACTACAATATAATCAATCATCTTTCGTTGCATCATAGCTACCTCCTCGTTCGAGTATTGACAACCTTCTGTGATATATTATATCACTTTTTTGAAGAAATTGCAAGGATTCAAATACGCTCTACTATCTAAAGTTCTTTCACCCAACATAAAGCCTTTTTATCCCCCAACACATTATATCTTTTTGTTTGACGAATAATTCTCAGCGATATTTTCCTTAACATCGTCAGCTGTCGTATCTGTTTGGGTCTGAGCCAACCTCACATCATGCTCGCATACGATCTGCCCCAAATTCTGTAATCTGCTCTTTACGGAATCCGTGATGGCACGGATACGGTTCTCATCCACATAGGTTTCCTCCGTGTCCTGTGACAACACTTCTCTGATGATGTCATCTACATGATCCAGCTTCGACAGATCCAACCAATCGAAGGAGCGCACCAATTTGATCTGTTCCTCGTGGTGATTCTTGAATGGCTTGCATCCGACTTCTCTGCCAATTCTTATTTGTCCGGACAATTTATCGTATCCAAGCGAGGAACCACTGTCATAGATAGGAGCCATACCGATCCACTCCAGTGTTTCGGCATTTCTCAAGGCCCCGAAATTGTTGAAGTGTCTGTCCTCGTTGGCGATGATATAATCCAATGTAAGCATCCGGTCGAGAAAGTCTTCGACATCCTTGATTCCAAGGGCGGTACAACAGTTGACAAAATGCTTATAGACAGACGTACTGTTGTTTTTCTTCTTCGTCATCATAATCCGCCACGCAGGAATCAGCTCCGTGTTTTCATCCACAAAATCCTCGCAAACCGAATACGGCGCATCCTTATTCCAGATTAGTGTGTAAGGAACATGAGGAATGCCCAATTCAGCCATAACCTTTGAGGCAATGACTTCGTTGAACGGTTGCTGCCGGAACGGATTGGAACCGCCTTTGACAAGGCACCGTTTGCCGTCAATGATCTTCCAGCGTTTTTTCAGGAAACCGTCCGATGTATTATCCGGAGAGGAAAAGTTCAGCTCATTTGCTTTTTTTGGTGCGCCGAACAAAACATCTCCGATGTCATCCGAAAACGGATGCTCGAAAAAGTTGATATCGTCCCACGAAAGCTCGCCTCCTTCCGGTCTGATCCAGTACTGATCCGACAAACTCAGACCGTAGCAACGGATCAACAACATTTTGGTGTTGGCAATTTCAAGCGTCTCAAGGGCTTCCCGAATCCCACTTCTGCTTGCAGGGATCGATCTGTCCGTCCACCACTCATTGAGCGCTGTTCTGTCTGCAACTCCCCTTCTGATCGAAATTCCGAGCGGAAGATGCTCGGGCGCATAAATCTCCCCGATCTTTTGAATAAAACCAGTCGCATCGTCAAGCTCGATCGATGCCACAGGTATTCTTTTATGCATCAGAATACATTTCATTACATTCACCTCATTTCTCTTACTATTTTTTGATGGAGCCTTTTTCAGGGCGCTGACCTGCGCCTGCAGTTCTTTTCTTTCATCCATCCTTGCCGCAAGCTGCTCCACTTCCTCATCCCTGATATATCTGCTTTGCTTACTCCCGTTTTCAGACCATTGATGATAGTAATATACCTTCCCGCCGATTGTCTTTTTTGAGATATATCCTTTGGGGAGTTCTTTGATCCTTGCGGTCAGCACGGCAAGTTTTTCAAGCGTTTCATTTTCCATTTGGTTCCCCTTCGTCGTGTAGAAGCTTAATACATATATTATACCCCAAATTAACCCCCATTGTCAAGTGTTCTCGTGAAAAAGTCCGTCAAGACATTTTTGAAACCCGGGTGTAACTATGAAAGACTACACCCGAGTTTACTACGTCAGAACATCTCACCAGGTATGAATTCCAAAAGCCATGCGATGGTGCGGTAATGCTTTAAGAGCAACAGCGTATTGTGGTAAGCGTTCTTTGCCTTTTGCTGCTTAATAGCCCTTACTTTCTCGTCATCAATCTTTTTGTCACCAAGAATCCCACGCTGTGTGAGAAACTGAATGACTGCATCGGCAGAAGTCCCGGCTTCCGTCCCTGCACCGTGTGTCGTTTTTTTATGTGTATCCATAAGTATGTCTCTCCTGTTCTTTATGTCGATGTGCCCCGGTCGGGCCTCTGATGGTATTTGTAAATACGCCGGATTCGAATACTTCTATCTTCCTGCAGTCATATCTACAATTCTTACAATTCCGACAGTGAGAAAGATACGCGCGTATTATGGGGGCAAAAGATGCAACGCGATTTTCATCGTAAGCCACCGTAGCCGTGCTTCTCATTTTCTCTGTCACACGCATACTGTACCAAGCCACAAGCTGATTCAGATTCGCCCGTGTGCTTCCTTTTTCGGTTGTGCGCTGCGAGAAGCTGCGAAGCTCGGTAAACACCCACTCCACCTCTTTCTGTGTCGGGAACAAATCCACTGCCCCTGTCGGGTACAGTTTATTAAAAAGAACACAGCCATAGTTGCCGGGCAGACGGTAAAGAGAAAAAACATCCCCATGCTTCTTGATAAATCTCCATACCTTCGTTTTTTCCCAGCCCCAGCGTTGTCCCAGGGTTTCCAAAGTTAAAACCGCACCGTATTTCCCGTATTGAACGGTCGGTGCAAGGAAAGAAAACGCATTTTTCGGATCATTTGATACCGTATGGCACCACAAATCCAGCCATGCGTCCGCTTCCTCAAACAGATAACGACTCTTAGTCAATCGATCGGTAATGTTACGCGGCAAACAGATAAAGCCGTATTGATCTATTGCATATGCCGTCACTCCTAAACACGCTTCTCCGGAGCAGTTTTCTATCCAGTCACACAAAAAATATTCTAACTTTTTTGTTTTGGCATCTATTGTATAGGTAATAAACCCGAGATCCATCAGCTTATTCATTACATCAATGACGGACTGACGACTCTTAAGCCCGAGGATTCGCTTGAGTCCTACCATACCGCCTGACCACATTCCGGGAGCAACCCGATTATAATGTCCGCAATACAGTGCCCGACCTTTACGGAAAGCGGCATGAGACGCCAATTTCGCCCAGTACCCCATCAAGCCTTTTTCCTCCGGCAAATGGGAGCGGAGCAGCTTTACCCACTTATATGTCATCAAGCACTGCATCTTTTTTGTTCCTTTCTGATTTTTCGGAAATAAAAAAGGAACATAATCACACATTTGATCATGTTCCTTTTAAGGTTTATACTATTTATTTGCTCTGTTGCCGACGCCGCTTCTTGTAATACTCATCAAGTGCGGCAAAAATCACTGCCTCGATCTCAGACGGAGATGTCCCGCTGCGAAAATACTTTTCAAATTTTGACGTAGGAATCTTTATTCTCTCAATCTGGTTTGGTTTCTGTGCCGACAGTATGGTTTGAATCGTAGTCAAATCCAATTTTCCTTCTTTGCTCAATTTACGCATTTGTATCGCTTGCGCAAGAGAAGGAGTAGCCTCCTCGGTATCTATGGTATATGAAAGATCCTTTTGCTCATCTTCTGTCATGTACGACAACTCCACCGCAGGGCGAAGCGCAATCTTCCCGGCATCTACATCCTCTAAAAGCTCCGGAATCAGGTAAGTAAGACGAATATACCGTCTGACCTGCTCACGGCTGTCTCCGTTGTCTTTCCCTAAAAAATCTCCGGCTCTGAACTTCGACACCACTGGTGTCGAAGTTATGTCGTTCCTTCTGCCCTGGCGTTTTAAAGCATCCAGCTTCAGTTTATAAGCAAAGGCCTTTTCGGAAGGAAGAATGTGTTCACGCTGCAGATTAGAGTCCACCATCAGAATAACCGCCTCATCCTCCGAAAGTTCACGGACAATAATCGGCAAGGTATCAATTCCCAACAACTCACAGGCACGCTTGCGGCGATGACCGGAAATCAGCTCATAGCGTTCTTCACCCTTCCTTCGGGCAATGCAAGGAGTGATAACCCCAAGCTGTGAGATGCTTTCCATCAGAGATCGTAATTCATCATCATCTTTTACCTGAAAAGGATGTACATTTGCACTGTCAATCAAGGTAATAGGAATAGTACGGATTTTCTCACGTTTAAGATTGCCCGGATCTGTCGATAGCAGATTTGTTGAATTTCTTGTGTTTTCCATGTCAATACCCTCCGTAAATCGGTTTTTACAGACGCAAAAAAGCGCCGTGAAAACACCTTGCAGGGCAGTTTCCGGCGCACGAATGTAAACCTAATAGGCGGTATGGCATTCCTCGTTTTCTCGGCTGTTTTTCCGATTAACAATCACCCGCCTGCTGTATTCCGGCATGTGATTGTAAAACATAAAGAATTGGCTGTCAGATCACTATTTTTTCGTTTTTACAGAAGAAAACACCCCGAAAACATCGATTTTCGGGGTGTTTTTGGCTCCCCCTGTTGGGCTCGAACCAACGACATCGTGATTAACAGTCACGCGCTCTACCGACTGAGCTAAGGAGGAATGTGGCGGAACTGCACAAAAATCAGTTCCGAATTTGTGGGTTTTCCCCACTAACTCGTGGGTACAAAGCGATATACTCGCTCTAACCAACTGAGCTAAAGAGGAATATAAAAAGGAGTTGGCCTCGACCTATT
>OGOZ01001384.1_pt1 | contig 13621 bp, 9 predicted proteins | sample 1552801 | NCBI WGS metagenome assembly OGOZ01 (sample SAMEA2580196, study PRJEB22360) | human gut metagenome | biome: human gut; feature: human-associated habitat; material: faeces | place: Denmark | collected 2008/2010
TAAGAAAAAATATATATAATAATTCATACTTCAATTTATTTGTAAAAATAAATGAATATAATGGTGTTATAGATGAAAATAATATAAGCGAAATAATGAATTATTATATAGTTAATATTACAAAGAATAAAAATGAAGTTTTTGAAACAAGTGATGATAATTTAAATTTTTGTTTAAATAAACAATCTTTTATAAATTCGTTTAAAGAATTGTTTGATAAAGATATTGAAAAGTTTTATCCTAATATTAATGTTCTTCCAAATATTAATGCAGGGCCTATTAAAATATGCTTTAATTATGATGAAGATTATCTATATGATTATTCAAGTTTAATTTATGTTAAAGATAAGAAAATAAAGAGTGATATAGTAGAATTAAATATATATGAATATTTAATTGATACAGATGATAAGGATATTGAGGAGAGTTTAATAAAAGATTTTGTTAGAAGTTTAGATAGTAATGACATTAATAATTTTAATGAGATTTTTATTAATGATTATGGTTTTGAAATTTTAGAAAAAAAGATTAAATTTAGAGAAATTAAAGATGGAGATTTCTTTAAATATCAATTAATATCAATGAATACTATTTGACAAATAAATAATATAGATGTATAATCTCCTTATAAAACGAGGAACAAGAGGAGTAATATATACTAATTATTAGAGATGAAAAGTCACTGGGTGGAAGCTTTTCTTAAGATAGGTATATGAAGGTAGCTTGGGAGTTAACTTGTGAAATATAGTAAGAAGTTACGTAGATATGCGTTAAATATATAGAGTATAAAATAAGGTGGTACCACGATTGATTCGTCCTTTGGTATTACCTTTTTATTTTGGAGGAAAAAGAAATGAACGAGATGAATGAAAATTTTGATGAATTTGATAAATATGTTATGGGGTTTGATTTTAATGAAGATATGATTGCTTATAAATACAATCATTCATATAGAGTCATGCATCAATGTGATGAAATATCATATACATTAAATTTAGATGAAGAAGATAATTATTTAACTTGTTTAATTGGATTATTACATGATTTTGGTAGATTTGAACAATGGACTAAATATAAATCATTTGATGACTTAAAAACTATTGATCATGGAGACTTAGGAGAAGAATTATTATTTAAGAAAGGCTTAATAAAGAATTTTAAACTTGATGATGAATTTTATGATATAGTTTCTAAAGCTATAAAATATCATAACAAGTATGAATTACCAGATGATTTAACAGTACGTGAAAAGATGCATGCTAAAATAGTTAGGGATGCCGATAAATTAGATATAATATATGCTTTTTCTACAATTAGACTATTAGAACTTAAAGAGGATGATAGTGAAATAAGTGCAGAAGTTAAAAAAGAATTCTTCTTACATGAACCTGTTAAACGAGTCAATTGTAAGACTGTTAATGATAGAATAATATTCTTATTATCATTTGCTTTTGATTTATATTATGACTATAGTAGAGGTCTATTATTAGATAAAGAATATTATAATAGAATATTTGAACATATAAAAGATAAAGATAAATTCAAACCTTATTTTGATGAGGTAGAAAAATATTTAAGGGAGTGTGAAATAGATGCTTGATAAAAAATATAATCATAAAGAAGTAGAAAATGGAAAGTATCAAATGTGGCTTAAAAGTCATTGCTTTGATGCTGGAGATAAAAGTAAAGATGCTTTTACTATAGTAATACCACCACCTAATGTAACAGGTAATTTACATTTAGGACATGCACTTAATGGTAGTATTCAAGATGTTATTATTAGATATAAAAAGATGAAAGGTTTTGATACTTTATGGCTTCCAGGAATGGATCATGCGGCTATCGCAACTGAAGCTAAAGTTGTTAATAGACTTAAGACAGAGGGAATAAATAAATATGAACTTGGTCGTGAAGGATTCTTAAAAGAATGTTGGAAATGGACTGATGAACATAGAAGTAATATTCATAAGCAATGGGAAACTTTAGGACTTAGTGTTGACTATAGACGTGAGAGATTTACTCTTGATGAAGGCCTTAATGATGCAGTTAATGAAGTATTTATTAGACTTTATAATGAGGGACTAATATATCGTGGTGAAAAGATTATTAACTGGGATCCAGTTGCTAAAACAGCACTTTCAAATGAAGAAGTTATTTATAAAGATGATCCAGGAGCTTTCTATCATATTAAATACTTTATTGAAGGAAGTGATAAGTATTTAGATGTAGCTACTACAAGACCTGAAACTTTATTTGGAGATACTGCTGTTGCTGTTAATCCAGAAGATGAGAGATACAAAGAATTAATTGGTAAGAATGTAGTACTTCCAATTGTTAATAAATTAATTCCAATTATAGGAGATGAACATGCCGATCCAGAATTTGGAACAGGTTGCGTTAAGATTACACCTGCACATGATCCTAATGACTTTGAAGTAGGTGAAAGACATAATTTAGATAGAATTCTAATTATGAATGAAGATGCTACAATGAATGAGAAGACCGGTAAGTATAATGGCATGTCTCGTGAAAAGTGTAGAGAAGAATTACTTAAAGATTTAGAAAGCCAAGATTTATTAATTAGTGTTGAAAAGATGACACATAGTGTAGGGCACTCTGAGAGAACTGATGCTGTAGTTGAACCATATTTATCTAAACAATGGTTTGTTGATATGAGTAGTATGAGTAGAGACTTATTAGATGCTCAAAAGGGTGGAGACAATAAAATTAACTTTATACCAAAGAGATTTGAAAAAATATTAAATCACTGGATGGAAGATTGCCATGATTGGTGTATAAGCCGTCAATTATGGTGGGGACACAGAATTCCTGCTTGGTATAAGGATGAAGAAGTTAAAGTACAAAAAGAATGCCCAGGAGAAGGATGGACTCAAGATGAAGATGTGTTAGACACTTGGTTTAGTAGTGCATTATGGCCATTTAGTACACTTGGTTGGCCAAATAAAACAGAAGACCTTGAAAGATACTTCCCAACAGATGTACTTGTAACAGCGTACGATATTATATTCTTCTGGGTTGCTCGTATGGCGTTCTCATCACTAAAACAAATGAATAGTCGTCCATTTAAAGATTGCATTATTCATGGACTTATTCGTGATAAACAAGGAAGAAAAATGTCTAAGTCACTAGGTAATGGAATTGATCCAATGGATATGATAGAAGAATACGGATGTGATGCGTTAAGATTCTATTTAACAACAACATCTGCGATGGGTATGGATATTCGTTTTGATACTGATAAAGTTGCTTCAACTTGGAACTTTATTAATAAATTATGGAATGCATCAAGATTTGTACTTATGAAATTAGAGGGTTTCAAAAAAGAAGACTATACACTTAAAAATTTAAATAATGCAGATAAATGGATACTTACTAAACTTAATGAAACAATTAAGAAAGTAACTAAATCTATGGATAAATATGAATTTAATAATGCAGGAAGTGAATTATATTCATTTATATGGGATAATTTCTGTGATAAATATATAGAAATGTCTAAATTTAGTGAAAGTAATGAAACTAAGAGTACACTTTTATATACAATTACAGCTATAGTTAAAATGATGCATCCATTTATGCCATTTGTTACAGAAGAAATATATAGTAATTTTGAAATAAAAGATACAGATATATTATTAATGAGTGAGTATCCAACTTATGATAAAAAACAAGTATTTAAGAGTGAAACTAAAGAAATAGATGAATTACTTGAATATGTAACATTATTTAGAAATAAAAAAGTTGAAAGTAAAATATCAAATGATTTTGAAGTAATTGATTATAATAATAATGAACTTTTAAATAAGATGCTTAAACTTACTGATAAGATTGTTAATGAAAGCAAGTTTAATGATAAATTGACTATAGAACTTTATAATTATAAATTTGATATATTCTTTGATAACTCTAAAAATAATGAAGAAGAAGAGTTAAAGAAAAAAGAAGAAATAGAAAAATTAGAAGCATCTATTAGTCGTCGTAAGAAATTATTATCAAATGAAAACTATGTAAATAAAGCTCCAGAATCAATAGTTAATAAAGAAAGAGAAGACTTAGAAAAAGAAGAAAAGAGACTAGAAATTCTTAAAAAGAACTAGTCTTTTTTTAATAATTTTATGTTCTAATTAGAATAAGTGAAGTGTATGAAAAGTAGAAATGGTTTTCATATATAAATAATAAGCAGGTTAATACTGCTAAAATAGATACTATGAGTTATATGTTTGCTGGTGCTAATATAACTACAGGATATGTTAAGGATTAAACAATCGCAGATAAATTTAATGATAGAAACATACCAAGTACACTTAAATTCTCTGTTAAATAGTTTAATATAAGAGGAAACTTAATATTTAAGTTTCTTTTTTATGACTTATATTGTATAATTATGGTGGTGAAGGTTATGGATAATCCTATAGAATTTAAAAGTGCTAAAGAATTATATGATAGAGTTTTACCTGCATTATATTCTAAAGTTAAAGAAGTAAGAAATTTAGGTTTTGCATATATTACTGAAAAGGATATATGGAACTACTTAGTAAATAGTACATGGAAAACTAAAAGAAATTTACAACTTCACGATCTTATTAGTGATATTTTGTATGCTGATAATTATAAACTTAATGATTATGTTATGGATAAGATGAGAAAATTAAAAAAAAGAAATGATAATGTTGATGAGGAGATGCTTTAATGAAAAAAATAATTAAGCCAATAAGTATATTGGTAGTATTAGTAGTTGGCTGTTTATTACTTATAAAACCAACACTTAAGTCTATTCATTATGGAATAGATTTACAAGGTGGATTTGAGATTCTTTATAATATTGAACCACTTGATAAAAATGCAAAATTAACTGATGATGATTTAGATAAGACATATAAAGCTATAGTTAATAGAATAGATAGTCTTGGTGTATCAGAACCAGTTATAAGTTTTGAAGGAGATAATTTAATTAGAATTCAACTTCCTGGTGTATCTAGTGAAGAAGAAGCTAGACAAAGAATTAGTACAACTGCAGTACTTTCATTTAGAGATGTAAATGATAATTTACTTATGACAAGTGAAATTCTTGGACATAATGGTGCTTCATTAAGTCAAAATAGTCAAACTTTTCAATATCAAGTTAAATTAGATATTAAAGATACAGCAAAGTTTTATGATGTAACTAATTCTTTATCTAAGAGAAGTAATGGAGAAAATTTAATTATTACATGGTTAGACTTTACTGATGGATTAGATTCATATAATAATGAAAAAGAAACATGTGGTAAAGACTCAACTATGAAATGTATTAGTGCTGCTTCTGTTAATGAAGGACTTAATAGTAGTGAAGTAGTAATTGAAGGAAACTTTACTAAAGAAGAAGCACAAGCATTAGTTGATTTAATTAATAGTGGTAGTCTTCCAACTAAGTTAACTGAAGAAGCTACACCTAAGAGTGTTTCACCTTCATTTGGTAGTGAGACTATTACTAAAACTGGTATAGCAGGACTTATTACATTTGCGATTGTTTCATTAATTTTAATATTTAAATATAGATTTAGTGGACTTATTGGAAGTGTATGTTTATTTGTTTATGCAATGCTTGTATTTGTAATATTTAATGCAGTTGGTGGAGTTCTTACATTAACTGGTATAGCTGCTTTAGTACTTGGTATTGGTATGGCAGTAGACTCAATAATAATATCAAATGATAGAATTAAAGATGAACTTAGAAAAGGAAATAAATTAGTAGCTGCGTATAAGGAAGCAAATAAGAGTAGTTTAGTAGCTATAATAGATGCTAATATTACTACATTAATAGCTGGAATAGTTCTTTATTTATTTGGTGAATCTAGTGTTAAGGGATTTGCTACTATGTTAATAATTACTATATTTGTAACAGTATTTACAACAGTTATTCTATATCGCGTTATTCAAGGAATGTTTGTAAATAGTAAATATTTTAATGGAAAAGAAAAGATGTTTGTAGGCAAGATTAGTAATGTACATAATTTTGATTTTGTTAAATTTGCTAGAAAACCTATTCTTGCTGCGATAGCTGTTATAGCTATTGGAATAGCATTCTTCTTAGTACGTGGATTTAACTTTGGAGTAGACTTTACAGGTGGAACTAATATTAACTTATCATCTAATAGTGATATTGATTTTGATAAATTAACAACTATGCTAAAAGAATATGATGTTAGAGGATATGATTATTACGTTGGTGTAAAGACTGAAGGATATATTAAATTAAATGATATTCTTAGTGATGAAGATACAACTAAAGTTAAAAAAGAATTAAAAGATATGGGAATAGAAACATCTATGAGTGAAATTAGTACTCTTGTTACTAATAACTTAACTAAGAATGCTATAAAATCATTATTATATTCATTAATAGCTATCATTATTTATATAGCAATACGTTTTAACTTTAACTATGCAATAAGTGGAATATTAATGTTAACTCATGATGTATTAATTATACTTGCGATGTTCGCAATATTTAATATACCAGTAGATTTTATTATAGTAGCATCATTACTTACAATAATTGGATATTCAATTAATGATACTATTGTAGTATTTGATAGAATTAGAGAAAATAGAAAAAAAATGTTTAGAAATAAGAAAATACTAACTGATGAAGAATTAAATACGCTTATTAATAATTCTTCTAATGAAACTATTTCTCGTAATGTATGGACTAGTATTACTACTATTAGTGCTGTAGTTGTATTATTATGTGTTGGTCTTAATGACATATATACATTTAATGTTTCTATACTAATAGGATTAGTAGCTGGTAGTATATCATCATTATTAATTGGACCTAGAGTATGGATGGCTCTTGAAAAGAGAAGTCAAAATAGACCAGATGATGATGACGATGATGAAGTAGAAGAATTAAAAATAAAGGGTATAAATATATAAAAGGGAAGTGAATACCATAAAAAATTATACTTATGAAGATTTAGTAGATGTTCTGAAAACTTATATGGCTCCAGAATATATAGAGTTTATAAATAAGTATTATGAACAAGCTAAGATAGTTTATGCGGGGATGAAAAGGGAAACTGGGGAAGACTATATATATCATCCAATTAATGTTGCTTATATTTTAGCAGATTTAAAAATGGATCCAGTAACTATTGCATGCGCATTAATTCATGAAGCAATAACGCTTGGAAAAATGACTTATGAAGAAGTAGAAGAAATGTTTGGAACAGAAAGTGCTAATATAGTAAATTCTATTACAAAGATAAGCAATCTTAAACAAACATTTAAGATTAATAATCCAGAAAAATATAGAAGAATAATAGTAGGTCTTTCTGAGAATCCAGCAACTTTATTTATTAAATTTGCTGATAGACTTCATAATCTTAGAACTCTAAGAGTACATGATAAAGAACATCAAAAATATATAATAGATGAAACTCAAAATATATATATACCAATAGCTCATAGACTTGGTATGAAAAAGATGAAGAGTGAGATGGAAGACTTGTGTCTTCAATATAGTGAGACAGAACAATATAATAAAGTACTTGATAGAATAAATGCTGATAAAGCAGAGTTAGAAAAAAGTCTTGCTAAAATGAAATATGAAATAATGCAAGTTTTAGATCACCATAATATTAAATATGAAATATTAAGTCGTGTTAAGAGTGTTCGTGGTATATATAATAAGCTTAAAAATGGTAAAAGATGGGAAGATATATATGATTTATTAGGACTTAGAGTCTTAGTAAATACAGTAGAAGATTGTTATAGAGTTATAGGTCTTGTACAAAGTAAATATCAACCAGTACCAAATAGATTTAAGGATTATATAGCTAATCCAAAACCAAACTTATATCAAAGTTTACATACTACAGTTTATGGAGAAGATAAGAGAATTTATGAAGTACAAGTTCGTACTTATGAAATGGATGAAATTGCTGAAAAAGGTGTTGCTTCTCACTGGAGTTATAAAGAAAAGATAGATGGAAGTGTTAAAAATAATTTAGACCATATTTTAGAACAATTCCGTGTACTTGTAGAAGTAAATGATATAGAACAAAATATGGAGTTTTTCGGAAATATAAAAGAAGAACTTAAAAGAAATGAAATATATGTATATACTCCTAAGGGAGACATTATAGAATTACCTGCTGGAGCTACACCAATAGATTTTGCATATAAAATACATAGTGAAGTAGGTAATACTACAACTGGTGCTTTAGTTAATTCAAAAATGGTTAAACTAGATCATGAACTTAAAGATGGTGATATGGTTGAACTTATTACTCAAAAAGGCCATTCTCCATCTAAAGGATGGTTAAAAATAGTTAAAACTGAAGCAGCTAAATCAAGAATAAAATCATATTTTTATAAAAAAGAAAGAGAAAAATATATAGCTCTTGGTCATGAGATGTTATCAAATGAGTGCAAGAAAAAGAACGTTGATATTAATGATATAATAACTGATGAGAATGTTGAAAAACTAAATAATAGTCTTGGTACTAAAGATTTAGATGACATATATTTTTCAATAGCTACACTTAAATATTTACCATCTTCGATACTTAGTCGTCTTGAAGTACATGAACCTAAGAAAAAAGTTTTAACTTTAAATAAAAAAGATAATAAGAGTGGAAATGGAATATTGATAGCTGGTTCTAACGATATTTTATGTAGCTTAGCTACTTGTTGTAATCCGGTTTATGGTGAAGATATAGTTGGTTATATTACTCGTGGTTATGGGGTTAAAATACATTCTAAAAATTGTCCTAATATAGATTTGAATAGTGAAAGAATAATAGATGCTGAATGGGAAGGTAGTACTGATAATAGATATACTGCTAAATTAAAAGTATATATTGATGATGTATCAGATATTTTATTAAAAATAATTACACTATCTACTAAAGATTCTATAATAGTTGATTCAATAAATTTAATAAATAGAAATAAAGAGTTATTCTATGATATAAGTTGTAGAGTTAAAAATATTAATGATTTGCATCAGTTTATTGATGAAATTAAACTAATAAATAGTGTTGTTAAAGTAGAAAGGGTATTTATATGAGAGTAGTGCTTCAAAGAAGTAAAGCAAGTAAAGTAACAATCGATGGTAAAGTTAATGGTAAGATTGATAAAGGATATGTTGCTTTAGTTGGATTTACTGATGGTGATAATACTGAAATAGTAGATAAAATGATAAAGAAAATAGTAAACTTAAGGGTATTTGAAGATGAAAATGAAAAGATGAACTTAAGTATTCAAGACATAGGTGGAAGTATTCTTAGTATTAGTCAGTTTACTTTATATGCTGATGCAAAAAAAGGAAATAGACCCAGTTTTATAAATGCTATGAATCCAGAAGAGGCATCTAAACTATATGATATTTTCAATCAAAAATTAAGTGAAATATTACATGTAGAAACCGGGATATTCGGAGCTGATATGAAAGTAGAAATATATAATGATGGTCCTGTTACCATAATTCTAGATAGTAATGAATTATTTAGTAAATAAGAGATAACAGAAGTTATCTCTTTTATTGCATAAAAATATTATTATGTTATAATGAATATGATAGGAGAGTAGAAAATGAAAAATAAAAAAGGATTTACGTTAGTAGAGTTACTAGCAGTAATAGCAATACTAGCAATACTCGTAATTATAGCGCTTCCTAATGTAATAAATATGTATAATAAAGCGCAAAAGGAAATTTTTTTAACAGAAGCAAAGAAAGTGCATAGTGAAGCAGAGAAAAGATTTATATCTAATTCTATTAGTGCTAAACCAACAAAGGTTATAAATTCTGAAGATAATACTAAGCTTGATATGACTGGTGAAAAATTACAATATTGTGTTATTTTAGATAATAAGGGAAAAGTAACTAGTATGAAAGTATCTAATGGTAAATGGATTGCTAGTTTAGATAATGGTAAAACAGTTGATGATTTGTCTATAGATGACTTGGAAGAAGGCTCTTTAGATGGATATAAGTGTTCTTCAAAGACTGTTAGTACTCCCGAAGCTATTTACTGTACTTTTGATGGAAATATGGTACAAGGTGCTGAATATGTAAATGGTCAATACACTTATAAATATAAACAACATGGTTATATTATTCAAAATAATCCAGGAGCATTAGCTTGGACAAACATGGATACTGATGGCTGGGGAGTAATGCTTACTAATAGAATAAGTACTGAGGCCGTAAATAGTAAAGTTTGTACTTATATAAATAATAAACCAATAGTTGATATGTCAAATATGTTTTATAGAAGTAGTGCGACTGCTTTAGATTTAAGTAGTTTTGATACTAGAAATGTAACTAATATGGCAGCTATGTTTTCTAGCAGTCAAGCAACAACACTGGATTTAAGTAGTTTTGATACAAGTAATGTTATAAATATGGGGGATATGTTCTATCATTGTTCTAATCTTAGAACTATATATGCAAGTGATAGTTTTGTAACTAATAATGTTACGAATAGTAGTAATATGTTTAATAGTTCTCCTAAATTGGTTGGCGGAGCTGGAACTATATATGATAGTACTAAGACTGATAAAACATATGCAAGAATAGATGACGGATCTAGTAATTCTGGATATTTTACAAAAAAATAATAATAAGCTATGTTAGTTCATAACATAGCTTTTTAAATATATAAAATATGGTTATTTATAATTGAATTTAGTTATTAAAAATGTTATATTTATATTAGTAAAAGTAGGTGGCTAGTATGGGTATGTCTGATAAATTATTTGGTAATTATACTAATCAAAATAAAAATAGAATTAAACGTATAGTTGAGAGAATTGATAGTAGTAGTATAAAAGACAAATATGCATCTTTAAGTGATGAGGAGTTAAAGGCTATGACTGCTAAATTTAAAGAAGAATTGAAAAGAGGTAAAACACTTGATGATGTTCTTGTTGATGCTTTAGCTGTTTGTCGTGAAGTTACTAAAAGACAACTTGGAATGTTTCATTATAATGTTCAAATAGAAGCTGCTGTTGCGATGCATGATAATGCTATTGCTGAAATGAAAACTGGAGAAGGAAAGACTTTAGTGCAAATATTATCTGCATATTTAAATGCTTTAGAAGGAAAAGGTGTACATGTTATTACATCTAATGATTATTTAGCTGGAAGAGATATGGATCAAAATATAAAGGTTTTTGAGGCTTTGGGTTTATCTTGTGGAAATGTTCTTCCTAAAGCTAAAATGAGCACTAAAGATAGAAGAGCAGTGTATGACTGTGATATAGTTTATGGAACTGCATCTACTATTGCATTTGATTATTTAGCTGATAATAGAGTGATGAATCCTAATGATAGAGTTAATAGAAAAGGATTTAATTACGCTATAATAGATGAAGTTGATAGTATTTTACTTGATGATGGTATTACTCCACTTATAAGTGCTGAAACTTTAAAACCAGGAGCTGGTGAACCGTCAGATAAATACACTAGTATATATAAATGGGCTTGTGATTTTGTAGAAGATAATGGTATTACATGCAAAGGATATGATAAAGAAAGTTATTATGATTCTCATAAAGATGAAATGATAGCTAAAGAAAAAGAAAATGATGGTAAGACTGCTGATGCTGTAGTTTTTCATGATAATGTTAATGCTGTTATTAGGCCTAAACTTGAAAGTGAAATAATTAAGAATTTATGGCCTGGTAAAAAATGGGAAGATTTAACTCCTGAAGAACAAGGAGAGTATCATTTAAGAAGTGAAGCTGTAAGATGCTATTTGCTTGCTAAATTTCATTATAAGAGTGGTACTCATTATAGTGTTAGACCTAATAAAAATGGTGAAAGAGATAAAAATGGTCTTCCTAAGTATGATGTTGAAATAATTGGTGAGAATACTGGTAGAATACTTCAAGGAAGAAGATTTATGAATGGTATTCATGAATGTTTAGAAGCTAAAGAAGCTAGAATTGCTAGAACGGAAGGAAGAAAATATAGTGTAGATATTAAAGAACCTACAGTAACAACTGCGATGTGTACATATCCTGATTTCTTTGGACTATATAAAAGTGGAGTATGCGGTATGACTGGAACTAGTAATGAAGAAGATTTTATGGATATATATGGTCTTCCAACTTATAGTGTTCCTAGTAGAAAAACAAATATTAGAAGAGATATGCCTGATGAAGTGTATGCAACTAAAAAGGCAAAATATAAAGCTATAGTTGATGAAGTAATTAAATGTCAAGAAACATTACAACCTGTATTGATAGGTGTTACTAGTGTCGAAGAAAGTATGCTTGTTTCTAAACTATTAGCTGAGCAAGGAATTAGACATTCAGTTTTAAATGCTGAACAAGATGCGAATGAAAATGGTATTATTAAAAACGCTGGTCAACTTGGTAGAGTAACAATAGCAACAAATATGGCTGGACGTGGTACTGATATTAAATTAGGTGAAGGTGTACGTGAAGTTGGTGGTTTATATGTTATTGGTACCACTAGAAATAGAAGCGAGAGAGTTGATAACCAATTAAAAGGTAGAGCTGGTAGACAAGGAGATCCAGGCCAAACAAAATTCTATGCATCACTTGAAGATGAGTTTGTTCGTAAGCGTGCTGGAGAAAGTCTTATTAAATGTATGTCTAAATATTATAATAAAGCAAAAATATCTGTTAAAAAAGTTATTAACTTAGTTGTTGGCTGTCAAAAGAGTCAAGAAGCTGAAGATAAGAAATCTAGAATAATAGGTGAAAAATATAATAGTGTTCTTACTACTCAAAAGAATGGTGTATATGAATACAGAAATAAAATACTTGATTCTGATAGTGTTATGCCACTTTTAGACGATTCAGTTGAAAGGTATATAGATGATTTATTTGATAGAGGTAGTGAAGAAGATATTCAAGTTAAAATAGGGCATTTAGTGGATTTAGAAAAGTATAGAGATATAAGAAAAAAGAAAGAAATGAAAAGTGCGATTAGTGCAGACATAAAACATAAATTGCATGCAGTTAAAGCTACTCCTGAATATGAAAAAAGCATGAAAACAAAAATGTTAAAAATACTTGATGATTATTGGATATCTCAAATGGGATATTTAGAAGATATGAAAAAAGGCTCAGGATTATCTGCTTATGCTGAAAAAGATCCATATGAAGAATATAGAAGAAGTGCTACTATTCAGTTTGCTGATATGATAAGTTATGTTAGAAATGAAATGTTAACGTATGCGCTAAATCCAAGTTTAAAATATGGTGAATATCAAGTTCCAGAAATTGATTATAGTGAAAGTGAGATGATTAGATTATGAAAATAATATTTAATATATTTAGAGGATTAATAATAGCATATTTAATTGTTCTTACTTTCTTATTTGTTGTTTTATATGTTAAAAAAAATTCTTATCATGAAGATTATCTTGAGGTAAATGGGTATTCATATTATAAAGTAGATAATGCCACTTTAGAACCTGATATTCGTAAAAATAATATAGTTATACTTAAAGATAGTGAAGATATTGAAGTTGGAGACTATGTTACTTTTTTAGAAGGTGAAAAGAAAGAAGTAGTACTTAGAAAAGTTGTTGAAAGAAATGAATATGCCTCATGTGGTTTCGAAAGCTGAAAATGC
>OGOZ01001390.1_pt1 | contig 13595 bp, 9 predicted proteins | sample 1552801 | NCBI WGS metagenome assembly OGOZ01 (sample SAMEA2580196, study PRJEB22360) | human gut metagenome | biome: human gut; feature: human-associated habitat; material: faeces | place: Denmark | collected 2008/2010
GTCCAGACGAACAGGAACCGGCGCTGCGCGGAGGGAGCCATCCACTGGCAGGCCGAACGGCGCAGTTTCGGACCGGCCGCGGAGATGTAGAACGTGGTCATGATCACCGTCATGAGGTTCAGCAGGAAGGAGAACAATCCGGACACCGTGCTGATGGCCGTGCCCGCGAAGTCCGTGACCCAGGAGGTCTGGATGTTCTTCAGGATCTCGCTGCCGAGGCTGTTGATCTCGGGAAGCTTGAAATCCGTGTATTGCTCGACGAAATCGACGATCTGCCTATACAGGTCCGGCAGACCGTTGCACAATGCGATGACCTGCTGCACGAACAGATTGCCGAACAGACCGAACATGGCACACAGGATGATGGCCAACATGAGCAGCGCGAATATCGAGGCGAACGCACGCTTCCAACCATGCTTGACCAGCGGCACCACCACGGGTTCCACGGCGAGCGCGAGGAACAGCGAAACGATGATGTCGATGACCAGATATTCGATTTTGCCCCAGCTGCGCCAGCAGAAGGAGAACAGCACGATGGCGATGGCGATGTACAGCAGCGCCCGTCCCAGCCATTCAGGGGGACGTCGTGGATCGCCCTTCGCGGGGAACAGGGTTCCCAAGTCCCAACGCATCTCGTCGGTGCTGCCGGGACGTCCGGATGATTCCGTATTCGTGTTCTTCTGCCGTTCGCTGTCGCTCATGGCTCCTTATTGTAGGCAGACGCCGTGTACGGGCTGGAACCTATTCTTGAAACTATGCTGAACGTTTCAATTGTCATCCCCGCTTGGAATGAACAGGAGCGTATCAACGATTGTCTGCTCAACGCCACCCGGCAGACCGTAATGCCCCATGAGGTGATTGTCGTCGATAACCGTTCCACCGATTCGACCGTCGAAGTGGTCGAACAGTTCATGAAGGATCATCCGGAAGCTCCGGTGAAGCTGCTGCACCAGGATGAGGAACAGGGTTTGATCCCCACGCGCGACTATGGGCTGAATCACGCCACCGGCGATATTCTCGGCCGATTCGACGCGGATTGCATGATCCGTCCGGATTGGGTGGAGGTTGTCTCCGGCATTTTCACCGAGGATCCGGATGCGATGGGCGCCACCGGTCCGGTGATGTACTATGACATGCCCAGCCGCCATTTCGGGCTTCGCGGGGACAATTCCACACGCAAGAGGATTTATAAGGCCGATGGCGGCAGCCCGCTGCTGTTCGGCTCCAACATGGCGTTGCGCGCCACCGCATGGCGGCAGATCGCCGACGAAGTCTGCCGCGACAAGGCCGATGTGATGCATGAGGACATCGACATCTCCCTGCATCTGCTGGGCAAGGATCTGAAAACCGTGTACAGCCCGCGCATGGTCGCGGGCATCAGCGCGCGTCGCATGGACACGTCGCCGTCATCGTTCCTCAATTACATGCGCCGGTTCAAGAACACTTTCAACGCGCATCCGCAGCATTATCGCAAGCATCGTCCGGAAATCCTCCTCACCGCGCTGTATCCGGTGATGCACCTGTTGTATCCGGTGTGGCAGAAGGTGCTGGACACCGCGGATATCAATCCGGCCGAGGCGGCTTGGATCAACGAGCAGATGGAGCTGGCGGAGCAGGAAGGCCGCGAATTGTACGACGACACTCCCACGGATGAGGAGTGGAGCGAGAAGCACGAGGAATAGCGCGTGCTTTGCCAGCCATACGTCCACTTCCGATGACGAAAACGGACGGTGCCGGGTTTTTCGGCACCGTCCGTTTTTTCTTTTTCTTTCCGCGATTTTCTTATCGCGAACGAACTACATCAGGCTGGTGTAGATCTTGAGGATGTCCTCCTGGGTGGCCTTACGCGGGTTGCCCGGCGTGCACACGTCATGGAAGGCGTCGTGCGCCAGCGGCTCGAGATCGGCCTCGGTGGCGCCGACCTCGGAGATCTTGGTCGGGTTCTTCAGATCGACGGTGAGCTTGTGCACGGCCTGCACGGCCTCCTCGCGCACTGTTTCGATGTCTCCGGTGTACGCGTCCTCCACACCGAAGGCGTCGGCAATGTCACGATACTTCTCGCCGGTGTAGTCCTTGTTGTATTCCATGACCGGCGCCAGCAGAATGCCGTTGGCCACGCCGTGGGCCACGCCCAGACGGCCACCCAGCGGGTGAGCCATACCATGCACCAGGCCAAGGCCGACGTTGGAATAGGCCATGCCGGTGATGTAGGAGGCATAGGCCATCTGCTCGCCGGCAGCCACGTCGCCGTCCGCGCTCTTGGCCAGGTTCTTGGCGATCATGCGGATGGTCTGCATGGACAGGCAGTCGGACAGGCTCCACGCGCCCGGGGTGATGTAGCCTTCGATGGCGTGGGTCAGCGCGTCGAGACCGGTGGCGACCTTGAGGCCGCGTGGCATGGAATCGGTCAGATCCGGATCCACGAAGGCGACGATCGGGATGTCGTGCGGATCGACGGCCACGAACTTGCGCTTGTTGGCCGTGTCGGTGATCACATAGTTGATGGTCGTTTCGGACGCGGTGCCAGCGGTGGTCGGCACACCGAAAATCGGCACGGACGGGTTCTTGGTGTCGGCCACGCCTTCAAGGGACAGCACGTCGGCGAATTCCGGATTGGCAGTCACGATGCCGATGCCCTTGCAGGTATCCTGCGGGGAACCACCGCCCAGGCCGATCAGGAAGTCGGCTCCGGAGGCTGCGAACTTGGCGACGCCATCCTGGATGCACTCGACCGGCGGATTCGGCTTGACGTTGTCGAACACCTCATACGGCATGCCCGCCTCGTCAAGAACGTCGGTGACCTTCTTGACAGTGCCGGTCTCCAGCAGCACCGGATCAGTGACGATGAACGCCTTGGTGAAGCCATGGGACCTGGCGACGCCCGGAATCTCCTTGATGGCTCCGCGGCCGAAATACGCGGTCTGGTTGAAAATCATGCGATAGACCATAGTGCTCTCCTTTAAGCGACTGTGTGTTCAAGCGAAGACCACGGCATCCATTGCCGCGGCCAACGGTTTCATCATAAGCCCTTTTCCATGCGAGGAAGCACCCACGACACACAATTTTTTCGTCAATATCCCACAACACCGGCAAAACCGGACAGCATACCGTCCGATGCCCGAAATCCTATTCTTCGGACGACGTGTCTTCTTTGGCGAACACCCACATGACCTCGTCCACGGAATGGGTGTCGGGGAAAATCGTAATCAGGAACCGTTCGCCGTCGTTTCTGACGTAGGCGTACCGTATAGCGCCTTCCCTGCATATCCGGTCGCGGACGTAATCGTAGTCGAACAGCATGCGGAAGCCGTCCCGGTAGGCCGGCGCCACCAATTTGTCGCAATAGTCGAGCAGCATCTCGTGGAAGGAACCGCCATGTTTGTCAAGCATTTTTTGCACATAGCCGGGAACCACGACCGGCCGTTGCGTATCGGCACGCAGATTGACCACATAAGCGATCGAATACCGTGTATTCAAATGCTGCAGCAACGATTCCATGTCTTTGTTGCGTACCAGGATGTCCTCAAGCTGCTTGTTCAACGTGCGCAACTGCCTTTTGCCGCTGCCGCTGGCGTAGTAGCGCTTCTTGTCCTTGCGCATCTCGTTTTCCGCCTGGTTGACCAGATCCGGAATATCCTCGCCGTCATCGGATTCGGCCATGCCCACGGACAGCTCGCAACCGTGATCAAGCAGCTCCTGACGCATATATCCCATCTGTCGGGCGCTCTGCGCCATCGAATGGGCGAAACTGATAATCACGAACTCGTCGCCGCCGATGCGGTAGATATTATCGTCGCCGAAATAGGCGCGCGCCGCATCCGCAAGCTCGCACAGCACCACGTCGCCTCTGGCATGACCCAAATGATTATTGATCTCATGCAGGCCAATCAGATCTATGTACATCACCGTCAACGGCTTGTCATGGGTGGCTTGGATGAATTCCACATCATCGTCGAAAGCGTTGCGGTTGAGCAGTCCCGTCAGGGCGAGCGGCAGGAACCGGTCCAGCCATGCGAGGAACGTCCACGGGCTTTCCGAGCTTTGCGGGAAATACCGGTGCAGCAGCACCACGTCCCAGACCATCATCACGCCGTAGCCGAACGCCACTGCGGCCAGCAGGCTTTCCACCTGCGGCAGGCCCAGCGCCATCATCGCGCATGCGGACAGGAACGCCACGACCACCGCCGCGACGAACGACCACATGATGCCTTGGTAATCCTTGATGGCCGTCAGATAGCTCATCGCATTCCAATTGACGATCATTTCCAGGAACAGCCATAGGCAGAGTAACCCCTGCATGAGGGTCGCGCCGGAAAACAGCAGGAACACCGCGTACAGCACCGCACCCACCGCCAGCATGAGGGTCGTAGATCCCCAGAACGATGGAAGAATGGTCTCCTCATGATGTTCGAACAGCATGTCCGCAAGGAAACGCGTCACCGGCATGGACAGGAAGCTGGTCAACACCAATGAGGCGAGCAGCGTGTACGTGATCATGCAGACCAGCAGATTCTGGTCCGCGCGGGGCACGTGCCACCAACCGCTGACCGCCAGCACGCCGAGGTCGTCGCCTTCCTCGCCTTCCAGCAGTTCACGGCAGCAGCCCACGTCGGTGGTCACGCAAGGGCGGGCCGCCGCGAACGATTCCAACACCGACAGAGGCTGGCCTTCGGAGATGCTGGTCAGCACCGTGAAATCCAGTTTGCGCATGTATTCGACCACATTCACGCGTCCGGTGAATTCAAGGTTCTTCACTTCAAGCTGTTTCACCAGCTCATAGCATTCGTCGGCATAGTCCTGGTCGTCCACACCACCGAGGATGTGCAGCCTGACATTGTCCACGCGGTTCGACAGTTCGCTGAACGCGTGGATGAGGGTTTTCACGTCCTTGATGGGAGCCAGACGTACCACGGCGCCGATATCCACCCAACCGTCCTCAGGCTTGAGCGGAATGTCGCAGAACCGTTCGTATTGGATGCCGTTGGGAATGACCAGGCATTTGCTTGCCGGAGCGCCCATGTCGATCTGGGTCTGGCGAGCGCGGCCGAACAGGCTGGTCACACGCCATGCCCTACGGTAGATCTCCTGTGACAGCATGGCGAAGAAACGGATCCACCGTTGCCGGAACGCGGGCGCAACCCATTCGGCGGAAAGAATCTCCTCCTCGCGTTCGCGCGTGTAGATGCCATGTTCGGTTAGTAATACGGGTGCGTGGTTGATACTGCCGCCCAAGCATGCCAGCAGGCCGCCGTAACCGGTGGAGATGGCATGGTAGATCTGCGCTTTCGGCACTTCTCCCGTCATCAGGTACAGCACCGGCAGCAGCATGGATCGCACGGTGTGGAACGCATCCGCGTAGGCGACGTACGGGTATTCCTCCATGCAGATCTTCGTAAACAGGTCGATGAATTCGTTGCTTTGCAGGAACGACAGCGGATGCACGCCTTTGTTGTGGAACAGGTTGAACAGTACGTCCCAGTCGGGATCGCTCAGATTCACCAGCTCACGCAGTGCCTTGACTTCCTCGTCGGTGAAGATCACTTTCGCATGTTCACCGCTCAGACGCAACGCGTCGTCGAGGAACACCTCATGCACTTCCACCACGTTGGTTGGAAGGTCGTACACGAATTTGCCACGGTCCTTGGCTTTCGCGCCGATCACCCACAGCACGAACTCGTGTTCCTTCATGGCGGTGATGTAGCTGTGCATCCATGTGGACACGCCTCCATGCACGTACGGGTAGCAACCTTCCAATACCAGGCAGATTCTCATGCCGCGCCTCCAGCCTTGCGTTCGACGTGCACTGTGGAGTCCGTGGCCTTGATGAGGTACAGATTCCCCGTCATCCGGATCATGCTTCCGCCTTGGATTCTGCCGGGCGTGCCATGGTTCGCGCGGAGCAGCAGCCAAGCCTGGTCCTTGAAATTGCCCAAGTCGAATTCCCACTCATTGGCGGATTCCCTCATCTTGACAGTCAGTCCAGAAAAGCGTTGCACCGCGGACGCGCATTCCGTGCCTGTCTGCATGCGGATGGACGGTGCGGACGCTTCAAGCCAGTCGAGATAGTTCTCAAGGCCTTTTCTGTAGACCGCCCAGCCTTCTTTCGCGCCACGGTCAGGGTCGAGCATGTCGTCCGGATGCATGAAGTGGGTGCTGACGAAATGCATGTTCAGTTCGGATTCTGCGGCGAGCCGCATGTAATCGTCTCCCACCATGCCGCCGGAGACGATGCGCGGCGCCTCGACGATGCCGTCATCGGCCACACCGAATTCCTGCACGTAAGGCAGTTTGCTGTCGCTTGGCAGGTAGGTGCTGGCGATGGTGCGGATTTCGGGCACGTCTCGTCCGATTGTCTGCCGTCCTTCCTTGGACAGGATGTTGGACGGCGGCACATATACCGACGCTGTGGCCGCCGGCAGCACGGACTTTTGGAATGCGATCAGCTCGCGCAGCGAGGCGACGACAGCTTTGCGATTCGGCCACTGATGGTACGCGTATTCGTCACCATAATCGGTGTTCGGCAGTACGAGCGGCTGATGGTTGTAGCCATGGTAGCCGATTTCGCCGTTCTGTTTGAGCAGCAGTCCGCCGAAATAGCTGAAATGCAATTCGTCCTTCTGCCGTACGGGAGCGTCTTTCGTATCGTCCCCGTAATTCTCGATCATCACGCCGGTGAACCGAATACCGTAGCGTTCCGCAAGTTTGGTCAGGTCCGGCCACCAGACCTTCGAATAGAAGTCGGCGATGCTCATGCCGTAGTCGCGTTTGATGTAGGTGGCGTCTCCGCTGGGGACCGGGGATGGAAAATCGTCCAGATAGAACGCGGCGCTGTTGATGACCGGGTATGCCGTGGCGGAACCCAGCAGGCTGAACGCGGAGGCATAGAAGCCGCGCACCACCTTGCCATAGATGCCGATATTGCAGGTCACGGTTCGTCCGGAACGCACATCGGCACTCCAGATCAGTGGCGTATGGCCGTTGGCACTGACCGCTTCGACGGTGGCCTTCTCATTGAGGTTCAGACTCAACGACGATTTGAACCGGGCCACTGAACATGTAGGTGTGCCCGCCACCCAGCATAAAGTCCCTGGCAGGCTTGATGCCTTTGGTCATCACGTAGTCGTATGCGGAGGATTCGATGCCGATTTGAGGCCCGATCGCGTCCAGATAGCCTGTTTTTTCAGGCGTCATGGCAAGCATCATGTTGCCGCCGCCTTCAACCCATCTCATGATGGACACCAGCTCATCCCCCAGCGAATCAAGTTCCGGCATGACGATCAGCACGGTGCGGTACCGATTCAATGAGGGGATGTCGTCGGGATCGGTTTTGGCCAGATCCACGGTGGCGGTCGGCACTTTCATGTCGAGCAGCACCTGTTTCATCATGGCTTCGGCCTCGTCCACACCATCCTGGGAACTATCCACGAGCATCAGGTTCGTGGCGCGCTGCCCCATGATGGCGTTCTGGGCCGGAATGGCCTCGTTACGAGCCATGTATTTCAAAGTGAATTTCGTCGCGCCGTAGTGGATGCCCAAGGTTTGCGCCAACAGCACCAAGGCGATGGCCATGAATACGGCCCACACGCGGACCAGGTTTTTCCAACGGAAGCGCTTCCATATGCGCCATGCGGAACGTATCATGCGCGCCCAGCCTCCTTGTCGCCGAGCCAGAATCGCAGGATGTCGTGGCCTCGGCCGCCAAGGTAGATGTGGTCGTCCTTGATGTGCCGGACGGTGCGTTGCACCGCCTCGCCATCGTGACGTGCGGCTTCCAATCGCAGTTTCATCAGCCAGACGTCACCTTGACGCGGCCATACGGACAGCGCCGCTTCGATGGTGCGAGACGCGGCATCGAACGAACCGAGATCCATCTGCGTCTTCGCCAACGAGCATACGGTGCGGTAGTCGTTATGCCGTTTGAGCCGTTCGGCGAGCAGGTCGGCGTATCGGCGCATCTGCAACGTTCTGGCATACCCCTGTTCCATGGAGGATTTCAAGTAGTGTTCGAGCGCCTCACGGTACCGGTCGAGCGCCTCGTCCGAATCGCGGTTCCGCTCGTATTCCTCCATGCGTTGCTGCAACGCGATGTCTTCCTTCGCGCTGATCTGCGCCATGGCCGTGGCCGCGTAATGCACGACTTCCACGTCCTCGTTCAGACGGGCTTGGGAGAGCAGATTGGCGTATTGGCCGGGACTCTCGTTAAGAATGGACAGCATCAGATTACGACGCTGCCGTGGATTGTCCACGATCAGCGCCTCTTCCAACGGCACGGTGTTGGCGTAATCCGTTCGGTCGTCCACAAGAATGTTGCGTTGTTCCTGATCCTCGACCTTCAGTTCCTGCAGACCGGCGGGAATCCGTCGTCCCCCACGAAGCACGGCACGCGAATGCATGAGCGCCACGCTCAACGGCCCCCATAGGAGAATCAACGCCATGAACGGGAGCAGCAGTCCATCGACTTTCAGCACTCCGACGTGGTGCAGCAGACACAGCGTCATGCAGACCAGCAGATGCACGGCGATGATGATCAACGCGGCGATAGTCGTCGACCCCATCAGCTTTCACCCCCATCGTCGGCTTGCGCGATATGCGATTGGGCTTCGGAAAGCAGGGCATCCTCTTGGGTCTGCGGAACGTAGGAGCAGTGCAAGCCGAAACGGGTCAGACGTTTGAGGATGATCGGCAGTTCCTTCTCCCCCGCCTGATTCATCAGCAGATACACGCCGTCATCCGTCAGCATGCCGGCCTCATCGGTCTGGCGGATGCTTTGCATCAGCAGGGAGTCCACGTCCTCAAGGTTTCCCTCGCATTCGACTTTGAGCAGCAGATGGTCGCCCATATGGTCGTGTTTGAGGTCGTTGGCAGCCAGCACCTTCGGCAGGAACGCTTCTGGCTTCAGCAGGTTCGTTCCCGGCACCAGCATGGACCGGCGCGCCACGTCCTCGTATTCGAAGGCCCTGATCATGGCCGATTCGACCAGACCGCACATGATGCTGAACAGATTCTGGAAGTACAGGTTCATCTGGTCCGGTTTGGCCTCTCCCATGGTGATGATCACGGCCAGTTCGCCACGGTCACGCGCGCCGACGGCGTACATCGGGAATTTGTCCTTTAACGTTCGGTTCACCCATATGCCGTTGTGTTCCAGCGCAGTGATGATTTCACCGTAATCCGAGACGCGTACGGAGCGGAAGCTGCCGACGTCGAACCGTGGGCTCGCCGCCACAAGACGGGCGAACTGTCCGCTGTTGTCCACTCGGAAGATGGCGAGGCTGTCGCTATCGAGGCTTTCCTGCATGATGCGGATCGCCGTATGGTACAGCTTCTGCGGTTGCACTTCGTCCAATTCTCGGGTCACGGCGTACAGTTTGCCGAAACTGTCGCGTCTGCCGATGATCTGGTCGCGCAACTGTCTGCGGTCGTCGAGCACATCCTGATACAGCCCGCGCAGGAAGTCCAGACGATTGCGCAACAACCCGTTCTCGTCGCGCACGAACCTCACGCTCTCCTGGTTGCGCGACTGCACATAGCCGCATACCGATCCGGCCACGAAATAAATGACGAAGGCAAGCCAGTTCGATGTGTCGTAGAACAACGGGGCGAAGGACGCGCCCTGCGACGCGTAGGACATGGCCACGCCGGCGCAGGCCAGTACGGCTGCGAACACGCCGGCATGCAGCCCGTAGATGGTGCCGACGATCACCACGAACAGCAATCGCAGGTCCACGGTTTCCAGCTGGCTGTTGCCTTGTGTAAAAGCGCGGAGCCATTCCGTCAGCAGGAACGCGCCGATGATTTCCAGCACGGTCCACCATTTGTTGTGGCTGCGTAGGAAATCCCATACCGGATACTTGTCGGTTTTGTTCTCGCGGAGCTTCAACCAGCCTTCGATGACGTGCGGAAAATCCTCGCGAAGCGAGTATCGTGGCGAAAAGCCGTACCGCAATCGCAATTCGTGGTCGTCGGCGGGGTATGCCTGCGGACGGTCCTCGCCGTATACGACCTTCGTTCCCGGAAAATATCCCGCGATCAGCGTTCCCAAATCGCCGTAAGTGAAGTCGAACACGTTCGGAATGTGGAACAGCTCGCTGTCGGCGGTCCAGTCGTCGAATATGCGGTAGATAAGTTCGGCCAGATCGTCGGCGCATAGGAAGCAGGTGCGTTGTTCGGCGCGTTCATGGAAGCGCAGTTCTCCCGCTTGTGCCTGTTCGAACAAGCCGTTGAAATATGCGGTGACGCCATTGCGTTGCGGCGCGTACAGATAGGGGCAGCGCACGATCTTCACTTCCAGATCGTAGGTGCGCGCATAGTACAGGCCGAGCTCTTCGCCGGCACGCGACATCAGGCTTTTGCTGGTCTCGTGCACGTCCGTTTCCTGCGGATAGGCGAATTCCGATTCCGGCCCGCTCACCATCAGCATCTGGACCTTGCGATTGCGGACGGTGTGCAGCAGTCGGCGCAGGTAGCCCAGGTCGCCGTCACGTTCGCTGCGGGGCGTCAGATCTTCGGAGAAGTAGACGATTCGATCGAATTCGTAGTTGGAGAACACTTCCGACACGGCGTCACGGTCGGGCATGTCGATGATTTTGAGATCCTCGCCGCTGGATTCGGTCCCTTTGCGGAGGGCCACCACCACCTTGTCTTGGGGGAACGTGTGCTCGATCCACTGCTTCGTCACGAAGTCGGTGTTGCCGATTAACAGTATCTCCACTCGCCTCACCCCAAGGATACACCCGTTTAGAGGTCAACATCATGGAACAGTACAGCCGTCAATCCCTTGTCTACCTGCACCATAGTTTAGCAACAGAGGGGACAGAACATCCCCCTTCGTTGGGGGTAATGGGCGTATGTCTTTCGCCGATATGGTTCGGATGGCGCTTGTGCTGGAAAACGAGCGGAAATCACGCAGGTAAATCGGAAAAGATATGCGAGAAAAACAAAACCCCAGATTGCTCCGGGGTGTATCTGGTGGCTCCGAGCGGCATCGATCCGCTGACCTAACGATTTTCAGTCGTTCGCTCTACCAACTGAGCTACAGAGCCATGAACAACTTGCGTTGTTCTAGCGACCACGGCCGGACTTGAACCGGTGACCTCCGCCGTGACAGGGCGGCGCTCTAACCAACTGAGCTACGCGGCCATTGCCACCTTGTTACCAAGGTAAGTACCCCCTGAGAGAGTCGAACTCTCGTTGTCAGATTGAAAGTCTGGTGTCCTAACCGTTAGACGAAGGGGGCGCTTTCAGCGTTTCCGCTTGACAACTTGACTTACTATACGCGGTTCTGACCTACATGCAAATCACGGCGTGTCGCAACGCGGCGCAGCAAGGCGGAAAACGCTGGAAACCGTTGGAATCACACGCTTTGCAAGGTCATACGCGGCGATAGGTGAAATCGTGGATTACACGATTGGCGGCAAGTCCCTTCTTCTCGAAATTGGTGAGGACACGTCCGTCGAACCGCTCCGATTCGACGAAATCGGCATGTCGCAACGCGGCCGCCTCGTCCGCATTGCCCTTGCCGACATGCTCGACGGGCAGGCTCACGGTGAGCGTGCCGTCGTTATGGAAGTCCTTCAGACCGTCCATGACCTCATGGACGTGCAATGCGTAGTCCTCGATGTCGGTGGCGATGCGCCACACCCCGCCTTCGGCCAGCGTGCGGTGGATGTCCGAGGCGAGCTCCGGCTGCACGATGCGGCGCTTGTGATGGCGCATCTTCGGCCATGGATCGGGGAAGAACGTCCACACTTCGGCGATGGATCCGTCGGCGGCGGCCTTGAACAGCTCCGGGGCGTTGACCTGGGCGATGCGCAGGTTCTGAAGACCCTGCTTGCCGGCCAGCAGCATCGTATGGGCCACGCCCGGGTCGTAGACCTCCAGCGCGAGGAAATTGGTCTCCGGATGCGCGGCCGCGACGGCAACGACGTTCTCGCCCTGTCCGGAACCGATTTCCACGATCAGCGGATTGCCGTTGCCCCATGTCTCGCGGATACAGGCTTGGTCGAACACGAATCCGTCGCGCACGTCGAGCGACCCCTCGCCCGCGTTGATCTTCAGCAGATAGGTATCGGAATAGGCATCCCATGCGCGCTGCAGACGCGCATCGAGCCGTGCGGAACGTCGCACGAACGACAGCACCTTGCGTCCGTACAGCGCTGGCCTGCCGTCGGCGGACGCCTGCGCGCCCCTCACGTTTTCGTCTGTTCCATGGCCATCAATCGGCGTGTTTTCGTCTTGTTGCATACCCTAATTTATAGAGGAAACACAGGAGCGAATCGATTATGTGCGTTCGTGTTCGCGTGTTATACTCAAATTGTTCAAAAGGTAACAAACTCGAGCAAAAGTGAACAATGGTTGACGTTTTCACCAGCCATTGCATCCCGGAGCTCATTTGGAGGAAAGGCCAGAACATGACAGTTCTCGTCACTGGTGGGTGCGGTTACATCGGCGCCCATGTCGTCCACGCGCTTCATCAGGCCGGTGAAAGGGTCGTTGTCGTCGACGATCTGAGCTACGGCAAGCCCACCCGCATCGAAGGATCCCGCCTGTACGGCATGGATATCGCCGCTCCGGGCGCCGGCGAACGCCTTGCGGAGATCATGAAGGCCGAAGACGTCGATTCCGTGATCCACTTCGCCGCCCGCAAGCAGGTCGGCGAATCCGTCGAGAAGCCGCTGTGGTACTACCAGCAGAACATCAACGGCATGCTCAACGTGCTCATCGGCATGCGCGATTCCGGCGCCAAGAAGCTCGTCTTCTCCTCCTCCGCCGCCACCTACGGCGTGCCGCCGGTCGACGTGGTTCCGGAGGATGTCGTGCCGATGCTGCCGATCAACCCGTACGGACAGACCAAGCTGTTCGGCGAGTGGATGGCCCGCGCCTGCGAGGAACCGTATGGCATCCGCTTCTGCGGCCTGCGTTACTTCAACGTGGCCGGCTGCGGCCCGGTGGAACTTGAGGATCCGGCTATCCTGAACCTCATCCCGATGCTGTTCGACCGTCTGAAGAAGGGCAAGGCCCCGGCGATCTTCGGCGACGACTACCCGACTCCGGACGGCACCTGCGTGCGCGACTACATCCACGTGTCCGATCTGGCCGACGCGCATATCGCCGCGCTGAAGTATCTGGACCGCGACGAGCGAAAGTATGACGCGTTCAACGTCGGCACCGGCGAGGGCACCTCCGTGCGCCAGATCGTCGATGAGGTCAAGAAGGTCACCGGTCTGCCGTTCAAGGAGACCGTCATGGGCCGCCGCGCCGGTGATCCGCCGCACCTGATCGGCTCCCCGAAGCGCATCAACGAGGAGATGGGCTGGCACGCCAAGTACAATGTCGAGGACATTGTGAAGTCCGCTTGGGACGCATGGCAGGCCAACCCGGAGCACCACATCGACGTCGACACCTGGAAGCAGACCGACTGAGATTCGTCTCCTTTCCCGCGAAACTGCGGCGCGCCACGCCCAACACACCGCAACACGCCGCAGTTTTGCATAATTGCGATTTTGCCGTAATATTTCTATCTGTTGTCAGTCGCAAGACCGAAACAACGGCCGCGTAGCTCAGTTGGTTAGAGCGCCGCCCTGTCACGGCGGAGG
>OGOZ01001395.1_pt1 | contig 13565 bp, 10 predicted proteins | sample 1552801 | NCBI WGS metagenome assembly OGOZ01 (sample SAMEA2580196, study PRJEB22360) | human gut metagenome | biome: human gut; feature: human-associated habitat; material: faeces | place: Denmark | collected 2008/2010
CATTTTTCGTCATCATAAAAAACACCGCCTTTCTGATAATTCTATTATACCAGAAGACAGTGCTCATAGTAAAAGTCCCGGCAAATACCGGGACTTTGTCTACAGTCTGAGACCCTCAATTTTGAAGGTCTTTTCTTTTTGTTATTTTAGATATTGATCCATATTTCTCCAAGTTACATTTCCAGATTTATTAAAGTATCCCCCTGTTGAAACAGCTACATTTCCTTTTCCTGATGATTCATGAATATAAATCATTTGATTATTTTTGGTGTAACCAATAAAGATTCCAGTATGATTTATCGATCCAAAATGAACCATGATGTCTCCAGGTTTTAAAGTATTAGTCGCTTTTCCTTTTGCTTTCAGTGTTTCTGTGCTCCCATTTCCCAGGTTATTTCCAACTGCAGTCCAATAAACCCAGTCAACAAAGTGTGAACAATCAAGCCCTTTTCTGCTTCTACCTTTTTCATCAGGAGCAGCTTTTGTTCCAAAATGGTTTTTCTCAAGTCCAGGATAACTAGCTGAATCACCAAAATGATAAGGAATTTTTCCAACTGCACTTAATGCTGTTTCTATGATCTTTCTTCGTTTTTCAGAAAGATTCGTTGGTAGCTGATCTAAAATTTTCTTCTGATCCGCAGAACTCATTGTTCCTGATGCATCATAAGAAGAAACTCCTGTGATCTGCTGTTCTAAAGAATCTATATCAATACCATAAGTATCTTTCCAGTTATCATCAAAAAACATTTCTACCATATCCCGGTTATTTTCAATCCAATGTTTCCATTTGATTGTTTCTCCATTTAATTCTTTGGAAATTTTATTATATTCTTTAACCTTGCTATCATTATCTCCTGGATCGATCTGATATAGTTGAACTGCTTCATCCTTATCAATTCCAACGATACATGCATTTACATTAAGATTTACATGCCCTGGACAATATTTTTTAGAATGCTTTCCATCGCATCCATAATGTCCCGGACACTTAGACTCTGTATAAGTTTCAACAATCTTACATTTTGCTTTGTATGTTGGATCAGCAGTTGCTTTTGCTTTTTCTTCTGCTGATACTTCTACAATTTCTTTCTGATTGATCTTTCCTGAACCATTCTTTATTTCTTCATCTTTTTTAGATTTTGGATATTTACTGATTTCTGCTAATGTTAATTCTGCATCAGTTTCTTTTCCACGCTTATTTTCGGTTCCTTTACATCCAGATGCTTTATACTTATATTTTTGCCATGAATTCTTATCTTGGTTACAATAATATTTTTTGCATCCTTCATCTCCATAAGAATCTTTTTGGACTTTGATTCCATCAAGCAATCCATAGCTTCTTCCATTTGGACCTTTTGCATTTTTGATTTTTTCATCATTGCATTTATAATTTTTTACTTCTTTACAACCTTGACATTGATAAATTTCACTAACTTCTGCTTTTACTTTATGAGAAGCATTCCATAAATCAAGACAATAAGCTTTCAGTAATCGATCATCTCTGTCTCCGCCCTGATCAAAATAAACAGTTCCCATACATAAGATTGCTTTTGCATTTGACATAGGAAGTTCAGATCCAGCGGCTCCACTAACTCCTGAACCATTAATAATATCAATTTCTCCATCAAATAGAAGCCATTTTTTCTCAGAGCCATCTGTGATATGGACACCTGTATATGTCTTTCCTTTGATTTTAATAGTTTCAGGTTTAGAAGCTTTTGACGTTACACGATAAACAGATACATTTTTTGCTGTTACTTTTGATTCTAAATCATGCGCACAGGAATTGGAATTTGAAACATAGATATCAAAATTCCCTTCTGTACCACATAGATCCTGTAAAATATAGTAATGTCCATTAATAAAATATACGGACCCATAACCACCACCAGTTGCTGCCTGATCGGCTTTTGTTACTGCCAGTGTCACTCCAGGGGTTGCAGCGACACCTGTTGATGTTGCACGACTACCTTTTGGATCATTACATCCAGCACAATATCCTGTTGTATTATATTTTCCTACAAGTTTTTTTGGGATGCCATCTTTTTCTGTTCCTTTACTTGCATACACAATCTTATCGCCTTTATAGGTATTCTCGGAATCTTTCGATGTATTATTGTTTTTGTTTGCTGCTTTTTTAATAGAAACTGACGAACTTTGTGCTTTAACAATTGAACTATTTTTTAATTTTGAAGACGCATCATTTCCTTCAATAATAGGATTTGGCGTTTTTCCTGTGATATCTGTATACGCATCTCCATTATAAAAATTGATACTTACTCCAGGAATCTCTTCTCCTTTTACTCCAAATTCTGTAATTTCAATCTTCTTTCCAGTTTTCGGATCGGTTCCACCATAAATTTTTTTACCTTTGATTTCTGCCGGTTTTTTCCCTCCTAGTCCATAGACATCATCATCCAACCATTTCTCATCTTTGTTCGTTAGTGCGGTCAATATCTCTCCACCTGCGGATTTCATAACATCTTTTTCAGAGACATCTGCACCTTTACTTGTTTCAAATAATGACTGTACTGTTGTTGTAATTGCTGCAGATGCAGCCATAACAAGCTGTAAAACAAGAACAAGCAGTAATACGCCTCCGACAAATATGAGAACTCTTTTGATGATCATGCCGATCATTTCATTGATCTTATCAAAAACATTAAAAATACGATCAAAAACGCCATTGATTTTTCCAGTAACTTTACCGACCAATGTTTCAGAATAATTTTTCTTAAATACTTTTTCAAAGGCCTTTCCTGCTACTCTCTTAGGGGCCTGTTTTATGTTATTGATCTTTTCAAAACGTTTCAGTTTTTTTTGTGCTCGAAGATTTTGCCGTTCTAATTTTCTTTTATTTTTGGCTTTCAGCTTTTTGCGTGATGTAATCTGCTTTTGTGCGATCTTTCTTTTCGTAGATTCGGATGCAAATTTTCCAGTGACTTTCAAAGTCTGTTTACTAGTATATCTTGATGCACGTAAAGCTTGTCTACCAACAAATCGTGAAGAACGTTGGACAATATATACAGCATTTTTTGCACCACGGAATGATTTTGCAAAGAGAACCGCAGCATCATATGCGTCAATTCCATGCAGTAATTCCTGTCGTAAATTCTTACGAGCTATCTTGCGGCCTCTCTTCATCTTGATTCTACGAGATTCTTTGCTTAAGATCTTTCGAAAATATCCAGTTGCTTGCACAAGATCTTTATCACTATTTTTCAGAATACTGATAAAGGCACTTAACTGAGCATCGCTTAGTTTATCAATATCAATTCGATATTTTGATAAAATTGTCTGTCTGCTTCCATTCATCATTACCCTGATGTTCTGAGCGTTCAAACCCTTATTTAAGGATTCTGCCATAGTTTTACTTAAGATGTGTTGATCCTGCATGATCTGTGAAAGTTTTTGCCTGGTAAATCCAGCTTGCTGCATATTTCTGATTTCAAATGCCTGAGCTCTTTTTGCACTATATCCAAAAAATGCTCCGCCTGTAAGAGCCCCTCCATAAACTTTCATTTTACGATATGCTTGATAAGCATCTGTCTGTTCAATTTGCGTTCCATGGATGACCGTACTTCCAAGATCTGCACGGATTCTTGAGTTGTGACGGGCTCCACCATAAATTTTCGTATATTCAACTTGGTTATTTTGTTTATTTTGTCCATAACTTAATGGGCTTGGACCATTTGGCCTTAAAACATTCGGATTACGTGATTCTTGTTGAATCTGTTTCATCCTTTCATTGTCAATACGTGGTATTGATGGATTCCCCCTGCCTCTATCAGACGGCTTGTTAGACGTCCTTTCTAGAGAATTACTGGAATGAGAAATATTCGATGAATTTTTAGGACTTTGATAATGCTTGCTTGATCCATTGAATTTTGATTCGAAGTCACTGACCATTCCTGGCTTATATGCCTTCTGATTAGCATCATATTGCTTTTGTTTTTCTTTTTCATAGTTTTCTTTTCGACTATAATCAATACCAGAAATACGATGTCCTTCTGATTGATAGTTTTGAATAGCAGAATGTTGATTCTTTTCTATAAAACTCTGATAAGAGTTTCCATTCTGCATTGATCCAGAATAATTCAGCTGCGATTGATTTTGTTGATAAATCTGATCATGTAATTTTTGAAATATTTGCGACTTCTGATCATAATCCGGCTGATGAGAAATATCTGTAGAAATATTTGTTTGTCGCCTGTGATATCCTTCAAAAGTTTGATTTGAATACGTATATTCAGGATAACTTGAATCGACAGATTTTGATTCATGACTATATGAACCATAATTTTTCTCAATCGAGCTTTCAAAATCATTTCCATCCTTATAGATTCTTGTTCCTTTATTGGGATCAAGTGATTCTTCCATTGCTGTTTGAGTAATATGCTGCCGATGTTTTTTCAGATGATTTTTTGTGTTTTTGTTCTTTTTCTGATTGGCAGGATCTTTGATATCTTCTTGATCAGGATCCATGCTTAATCCCAAAACATCATAAATCGTTTGCAGATCATCTTCTGTAACATCATCATTTGTAACAACTTTTTGTGTGTCACCATATTGACGAGTCTCATACTCTTCATAGACTTCTCTGTCACGATCAAGTTCTATATAATCAGAATCAAAATTATCATTGTCGATTTCTTCTTGTTGAAAAGCGTCCAGTTCTGGATTCTCTTTTGCCCACTCTTCCATGTCTCTCGCTTCTCTAAGCCATTCATCTTTTTTTGCTTTTGTAAATTCAGCTTCATTTTCAAAGAAATAAGATTTATTATCTTCCTCACTGTATGGGCTTATATAAGCATTTTTGATCAGCAGCTCATATTCTTCATCTGATAAGCCTGATATTTCCTGGAATTTCTTCCGTCCGATTAATTCCAAAATGATCACTCCTTTCTTCTATTTTTCTAAGGATTAAAAAAAATCCTCATATTAAATATGAAAGAAATGAGATAAAATATTGAATCCATGACTACTATATTTTTTTAAATGAATCAAAAAGATGAATCATTCTATTGACATATTTTGTAATCATGATATAATGTAAACAAGACGGAATGTCTTTATTGTGAAGAGGAAAAGAAGATGGGAGCGTGACGACGCTCCTTTTTTATATGTGAAAATTATTTTCCAGAAAATCTCTCATATTTATAATAACAAGATAAATATAGGAGAAAGGAGAAACTTATGGATAGACCAATCGCAGGAGCTGTAAACGGAACAGTGATCCAGAGTGCACAGTGTTTATATGGAAAAGTAATCCGTGCTTATGATCCACGTTTTTACGGTAGAAAAGACAATAAAAAGAAAAGATGAGATTTTTCATAACCTCATCTTTTTTTTGACTATCTGAATTTTTTAATAAATCTTATAACAAATGTTAAGATACCAATTGCTAAAATAAATCCTATCGCAAAAGTAATCCAAAAATTACGCTCTGATGTTTTGTCTGTTTTATTAACAACACTACTTTTCTTATGATTCTGTTGTTTCTTTTCTTTTTTTACATCTTGCTGAACTTGATAAATCTTTTCACGATCTTCCTTACTTTCAGAATCATCTTTCAATGCTCCAAAAACGACATCGACAACTTTAGCAGCAGAGCGATCTGTGATTGAAAATTTTATATTTTCTGGAGAAAAGTTTCCTGTCCAATCATTGTCTGCTCCACCTTCTTCAATTTCATAATCGCCAATCGGAAGTTTTCCTTTTGCAACATATTTGTTTCTTTTAGAAAAATTAAATGAAAAACGTTCTGATGTTTTTTGATTTACTGCGGTGATATAAAAGAATTGTTTATCTGTCTCTCCTTTTACTTGTCCCTTAAATATAACATCAGCATATTCATTTTCATCGTGCCTCAATTCATCAACGTCTCCTCCAGTCATCCCAACTTTTTTATTAGCTGATACACTTACGGGAGATAATGTAAAACACATACAAAACACAACCATTGCAAATTTCTTTATTAATTGCTTCATTACTTATTACCTACCTTTCTGAAATGTCTCTGAATGATCTTAGACTCTTCTTCTGACAATTTTTGCCCATTTCGGAATACAAATCCATCAATTGAGAATTGATCCTTTTCCGGAATTTCAATGTGTGATTCTAAATACACATCAACGATCCTCTTTAAGATATAATTGATCCTTTCATAATCCTTTTCATATACAATGATTGGAATACTGTCGAAATCGGCTCCTGAAAAATGATGCTCATAATCGATACTGTAAATAATATTTTCCATCTCTGCACATTGCTGCCAGTAGCTCCATTGTGATTTTGGTAACTGGCATACATAAATTGGTGCTGTTTCAAACATTGTAGAACTATTCTCAAACACAGCTCCATCACAATAGATCCGATTATAAACTTCATCGTATTTCATCTTCATAACACTTGGAATAGAAATTCTCCAAATATCCTCATTTTGTTCATTCAATTCCCATGGATTGTTTTTTTGTTTTTTAAACATATCCTGTTTATAATCATGAAAAATCTTGTCTGCAGAATACACAAATCGTACTGGATTTACTGAAAACCATCGCTCAATCTTTTGGTAATCACTATCTTTCACATAAATGTGTTCTACATCATCAAATCTTTCATGAATATATTTCGAAGATACATGGGCTAAATTCTCATGAAATAAGAATTTTATACGGTTTTTTAATTTTCCATTTGTCGTATCATACTGAACTGTTTGTTTATAATTCTCCCATTTTGATGTAACTTTTTCCTGTGTCTTTTTAATAAAAGTTACCAATAATGCTTGAAATTTAATTTTATCATCTGGAAACCAATTATTAATGTATTTCTCATATACATCTAAAATATCATTTGCATTTTCCGGATCAATACGTTCTGGAATCCTTGTGTCATCATACCATTTGTAAGCATGTTTAATCCCCTCCAGCCTTCTTGCTGTTTGTGCGATGTTGAGAAAGTCTTTTAAGTAATTATCCTCACTGACTTGGAAGATTGTCTGATATGGATAAACATATCCTGGATAAAAAGCTTGATCACACAGAATTTTAGGAATTAATTTTGGATTAGGGACAAAATATTTTTCTTTGTATCGATCAGATACTCCAAGACATACATATCCCTCTCCTTGCTCTCCGATCACAAATTTGGCGCAGATATCGTAGTTTTTCTGTAATGCTGCAATTTCTTTTGCAATATATTTTAAATCAGATTCATAAAACATATTTTTTTTCTCCTTTCGTCTGTTTGTTATATAGTAAATATGACGATTCGAAACACTGCATAAATGGAAAAGAGAAAGGCTTATCTGCCTCTCTCCTTTTGTTTCTTTTTACGAAGTTCTGCACGTTTTTCTTCACGTTCTTTCTCATACTCTTTTTCTTCCCAGTATTTCTGTTCAAAGTATGCTTTTGTTTCTTCTTCTTTTTTGATCTGCTGATTGATCGCGGAAAGATCGATCTGATCTGTTTCGTTGATCGTGAAAGATTTGTTTTCAAACAGCAATTCGATATATGCCCCTGTATCATCCTTATAAGTACGGAACATTAAAAGATTTACACATGTCATATAATAGCGCCCTTCATAATATGTAGGGACGATTGTAATGATCAGTGCTGGAAAATCTTTTCTTTCTTCATTCGCTGCATAATCATCCATATCAGCTTCGTATTTTGACAAAAAATAAGACAACCTGCGATAATCAGCATTTTTCTCATCAATGAACTTTAACTGGATGTATGAATGACCAAGATTTGTTTTATAACGGATCTCTGGTCCAAAGATTGTCATTTCCGTCACACGTTCTGCATGATCTTCCATCCAATGCTCATAATTTACATTGACTGCACTCGCAGCCTTTTTGCGATTTTCTGAGAACTGCATATGATCTAGAAATTCTTCAATTGTAATTGTATCGTTCAAAAGATTTTCTCCTTTCTAAGTAATTAAGAAGTCAGAGATACTTCTCCTACTTTCGTTGTCATTGCCTTATACAATTTTGTATTCGTTGGGAATTTATTTGTAAATGGCACAATTGTTTTTCCAGTGTATAAAATGCCCTGTCCTGAATCAGCATTTGTGATATATTCACATTGCGCGTCAGAAATGTTATACATTGCTGCTAATTCATTACGATCCAGTGGTGCTTGATTTAACATTAAAACAAAGTCACAGTTATTTAAGATCGTTCTTGCTTCTGCAGATTTTAATAAGTCTTCCACGTTCTGAGTCATTCCAGTTGGAATTCCACCCCACTTACGAGCTCTCTTATAGATAGATTGTAAGAATTTTGCAGACGTATCTGTTTGAGTCAAGATATGCATCTCATCCACATAGAACCATGTACGTTTTCCTTTTGCTTTGTTCTGAATAACACGATTCCAGACATCATTTAAACATACCTGCAATCCCATATTCTTCATACTTGATCCGATATCTTTAATATCATAAACAATAAATCTGTTTTCAAGGTTAACATTGGTACGCTTCGCAAAGATATCCTGAGAACCAATCGCATATAATTCCAGAGATGTCGCTAAAGACTGAGCTTCTGGATCCGGCTGTTTCATTAGCTCCTCATATAAATCCTCTAAAACAGGGGATGCTTTTCGATCACATGTTCCACCCTGATATGTCTGCATATGCTCTACATAATCTTTATAAATGTTCTTCGTACAACGGTCGATGATACTTACTTCATTTGGAGACAATCCAAATCTTGCGCGGCTGATTGTTTCAAACAGAGAGGAAATGAAGTCTGACTTTAATGTAACCGGATCATCTCCTTCATCAGCATAGTTCATATCCATATCTAATGGATTGATGTGAACTTTTGAACCAGATGAAATCTTGATCACTTCTCCGCCAAACAGTTTTGCTAATGGGCTATACTCGCCCTCTGGATCGATAATCAGGATCTCATCATTCGTATTCAGGAAAACATTTGTGATCTCCTGTTTTGCTGCAAATGATTTACCTGCACCTGGCGTACCTAAGATAACGCCATTGGCATTCTTGCTCTTTAAACGATTATAAAGGATCAGGTTATTCGTAACTGTATTGATACCATAGTATAATCCACCTGGTTGAACCATTTCCTCTGTGACGAAAGGAATAAAGATTGACGCACATTCTGTTGTTAACAGTCGGTCCGTAAATACTTTATTATTGCATAATGGAAGAACTGTCGAAAATGCTGATTCCTGTGCATAGCTAAAATTACTGATCGGGCATAAATGTTTAGAAACAATTGTCTTTAATGTTTCCTCATATTTATCCATTTCTTCCTCATTATCCGCAAGCAACATAATCACAATCGTTACACTAAACATTTTCTGATTTCGACTTGTCATATCCTGAATCAGTTTTTCTGTATCATCCTTTGCTTTCTTTAAGCTTGGAGAGATTAGATCCTGAGAATACCCGCTTCGATTTGCTTTTTTCTGCGATTCCACAATATTTGCGTTGATATTTGTCATTTGATTACGAACCATTTTCATGCTCTTATCCTGACGTAGTGGCTGATAAATGATAGAAGTCACTGCATTACATGGGATATCACAGACATCAGCAAGCATATCTGTTGTTAAGAATGTAGGAAGATTCTTAATGTAATACAATTTTCCAATGCGGTTTCCTAAATCTACATGATCTTTATGAAATTTCATGTATGACGGACATATCAGATCTTTTGTTGTTAATTTCTGTTTCTTCATCCATTTATAATTAATGGATTCTGCTTCAGATTTTCCAAGATTTGCTTTCTGATAAAACGGAATTTCTTTGCTTTCATCATTGATGATCTCATAAAGGATCGCTAATCGTTCCATCAAAGATAAAGCTTTTGTGTCTTTCCTTCCAGTGATCTTTTTAATTCCTGATTTGATCTCTGCGTCCATACGATTAAATACAGAAACAGCTGCATCAATATCATCTGCTTCAATGGATACTGTCAGATATTTATCTCTTCGGAGATTATTTCTTCCTTCTGTGATTTTCTCAAGAAGCATTTCATTATATTCTTCTCGATATTCATCCAGCGCTTCCCCCTTTAAGTTCATAAGTATCTTTTCCTTAAATTCTTCCATATCAATATCTCTGTTAAAGATCGTGATCTGTAAAGAAGCATTATTGTTGAAAGAATTCAGGAAATCCCCAAATGCAATAAAGATCTGATTCTGATCTTCCTGGCTGGCGATCTTAAAATTAATATCTTCTAATGCATATGATTTTGAAAATACGCCTTCTTCAATCTCAAAGATTCCATTCTGATAAGCATAGATATAAGGAATTGTCTGTTGCACAGTTTTTGGTACTTTTGTTTTCTTTTTCTTATTTTTTTTATTCTGTGCTTGTTTACTGTTTTTTGTCTGTTTCTTTGGCTCTTTTTTCTTTTCTTTTTTATTAAACATAGTAAAAACCTCCTCATATCAAATATGAATTTTTTAAGAAAAAAAATGGATGGTATGAATTTGGAATTTTTTTATGTAAAAAAAAAGACAGATAAGATATTCCTTACCCGTCTTTGAAGCATTATTTATACGCTTTTATTTTTGATTTCTTTCTTTTCTTCTTCTTTTTCTTTTTTCGTTCTTCCATCAACTGCTTATTGTATGAGTTTTCTAGCTCATATTTCCGAACCGTTGGTGATAATACCAGTGAAACAAAAGATGCTTTTAGAAAATCTTCCATTTTCATTCCATGTGGTTCGAATATTCCACTCATTAAAATAAATGGAATAGCAAATATCATACATGCGATCATTGTTGTATCAGATGTCATAAATGGCTGCAATAGATTATATGCTCCAATAACTGTTCCACCACCTAAGACTAGGCAAATAACCTGCCTTGTTGTAAATGGTCCAATTAATTTCGTCTTATAATCTCGAATATCCTGATTAATTTCCACTTCAATCATAAATTTTTTCTCCCTTCTATGCTCCGACCAGATCACTAGCAAATTGCTGGCTTCGTACTACCAACATACAAGTACTTAATCCAACAACAACTGCTTTAAACATTGTAACCGTATTTTTTCCAATAATCAGACCTTGAATGATTCCTGATACTTGTATAACTAGCATGATAACAGCAGCCTGTAAACAAACACCTAAGAATTTTCTTAAATAACGAAATCCTCCAGAATGTGTTCCATCTTGGAAAATATCTGCCATAGAAATCGGCGCTGTTACAGCTCTTACGCCCAATTCAATCATTCGTCCCCAACAGATCACGATGCATATCATTTTTGATATCCAAGCAAATACCCATGGTAAGAACCACTGTATGATCATTCCTAAATTCCCAATCGTATTTGTTTCTTGAATTTCTTTTGCATACTGATCCAAAACATTTGATTTAGAAGTCAAACCTTTTGGGTCAGAGGTGATCGCCCCTGCAAGATTACTTCCAACATTGATACATCCAGTCAAAATATCCCATCCATTTTCAATCAGGAATTTTGCAATTACGACTTTTAACATTAATTTAAAGAAATGTTCTACAGAGAAGTTATCTTTTGTTGTTTTGTCGATCAATTCAATCAAGAAAAATAAAACAATCAATGCTTCTCCTACAGGAGAAACAATATCTGTATATACCGGCTTCATGCTTTTCATCATGTCTGTTGTTGTGTTTCCTGTAATTACTTCCTTCATGTCTTTTCCTAAAGTTACATTTAATGTATCACAGACCATATCATAACAAACTTTTTCTAATGGCTTATCGATTTCAGTCGGGTATTTTCTTCCTTCATCACTGACTTTTGTTTTAGTGTCTATTCCAGGTTTTCCAGGTGCTGCAGTCGTTGGCTGTTTTACAGCAGTCGTTGTTAAATTTGATCCAGGACTATCAGGCGTTGCTCCTGTTCCTTTTAAATTCGTCTTATTCCCAGATGTTTCTGTTGAAAAGGAACTTTTCTTTGTCGCCGCCTGAACATTGCTGAATGGTTGAGTAATCAAAGAAAAAAGGAAGAAGAAAGAGAAAAGAAAAAGAATTTTCTTCATTTGTTTTCGTCTCACTTTTCTTACTTCCTTTCTAACTCATAAGTCCCTTTAATCCATATAAAAAAAGTCCAACACAGATTTGCATAATACGTTTCCCGATTGCATCAGAATTTTCAGATCGCATGTCTAAGATAAACATTCCTACTGCATAAATCGTGATTAAAAAACCAGCCGCTTGAATTGGTTTATAAAGGCTATTTACAAGTTTGTTTACCTGATTTACAGCAGCTTGTGTCCCTGCAAATATATTTGAGAACACAGGATACATTCCAAGAAGAAATGAAGAAAGATATTTTTTTTCATATTTCTTAATTTCTTTCATTAATATCTCCTTTTAGATTTTTTAAAGTGATGGTGCAGTTAAATGTAATGCTCCTGCGATGGTTGGGAAAGCATATAATGCTATTCCTGCGACAATGCTCATAATCGCTCTGGATTTGCTATCAGAATCTTCATTTTTAAATGCGAGAACTAATTGTCCAATGCCCCAAATAGTCAACACAAAGCCAATGGATTTAAATAGGGCATATACAATTTTTTGTACATTTCCCATAACACTAGACAAAGATGGGTCATCTGCATAACAAACGTTTCCAACCATTCCACCAAAAATGACTCCTGTTGAGCAAAGAACTGGATACATTTTCTCCATTACCTGCTCTTTCATTGTGTTTAATGATAATCGTTTCTTTTCCATTAACATGTTTCTCCTTTCTCAAAAAATTTCCATATGTTTTTATGGATCTTAAGAAATCTTTTCTAAGTATTTTCAAACTTATCAGTAAGACTTCTTTCAATCCTCACTTTAAATATGAGATTTTTGAGAAAAAATATTGGCGACTTCTCTGGGCAAAAAAAATAAGCAGTGTAATTGCTGCCTATTCCTATTTTGTATTATTCTTTGTATTTGTAATCGATGATATTTTTAACCAATCGGATACAAACCAAACATTGATCTTCTTTTAATTTATATGCCATATCCATTACTTCTTTTATTAAATTTGGATATTTCTTTTTTCTTTTGCGAAAAAGCTGAAAGCAACTTTTTAATACTATTTTCATGTCTTCTTTCTGATTATCAATTATTGTTTTTGTTTCTTTTCCACTTAGGAATACTGTTAGATCACAAAACGCCATACTTGCCGTAAATCCAGAAATTCCTACTTCCATATTATTTTCTTTGTATTTTGCAATATCATTGATTGTAAAGATACATTGCATATCACTTAGATGCATGACAGAAAACATGAGTTCCAATTTTGGGATCATCCCGATCTTTTCAATCTGAGGGATGATAAAGTTTATTTCCGTATGTGTTCTTCCGCACTTTTTCATATCACAGTCAAATTCTTCCAGAAGATCAAAAATATCAGAAATCAGTTCTCCAATTTGATTATTTTTTGCAGAGTCGTTACTTGGAAAAATAAATAATGCACTAGGAGCATTCCCGATCATTCGATACTGTTTTCGATCTTCATTAGTTAACTCAATATCGTCTTTCTTTAAATCTCGAACTAAGATATTATAGTCTGCTTGTTCTAATACAGCTTTCTTTTGTCCA
>OGOZ01001407.1_pt1 | contig 13497 bp, 10 predicted proteins | sample 1552801 | NCBI WGS metagenome assembly OGOZ01 (sample SAMEA2580196, study PRJEB22360) | human gut metagenome | biome: human gut; feature: human-associated habitat; material: faeces | place: Denmark | collected 2008/2010
CAAGAAAGATCAGATGATGATCTCAAGTCATGTTATGATCAAGTATCTGAAAGAAAAACATCCAGGGGAAACTATTTATGTTGTAGGAACTCCATCGCTGATCAATGAATTTAAGACATTTAATATGCCGTTGGTAGATGAAAATCCAGATATTGTGATCTTAGGATTTGACACAACACTAACTTACGAAAAAATATCCAAAGCATGCCACTATATAAGAAATGGCTGTACATACTACGGAATCAACCCAGATTGGAATTGTCCAATGGAAGGTGGTACATTTATTCCAGACTGCGGTTCCATGGCCAAATTAGTAGAAGCTTCTACAGGAAGATTCCCGGAATTCTTTGGAAAACCATCTAAACATACACTAGACTACATCATCAAAGAAACTGGTTACAAACCAGAAGAGATAGCGATCGTTGGAGATAGACTCTATACAGACATAGCAGTCGCAGATGGAAGTGATGTTACATCAATTCTGGTATTAAGTGGGGAAAGTACTTTGGAAGATGTGGAAGCAAGTGATGTAAAACCAGATATTATTTTGGAATCATTGAAAGATATTACAGAGAAATTGTAGGTAGGCTGTCATAGACATAACTACTTAGATTTTTCAATATTGTAATTGTCCACACTATAGACTTCTGGTATATGATAAAAAATAAATAAAAAACCACAAACGCAGCATTGGAATTTTGCCATATTTTGAATAAATTCGCAGCCCAATTGGACGAATGTCTGAGCTTCAAAGTCTATTGACCTGAACAAAACTTCAGAGCGAGTTTTCGTAGGAAATTGGGCGAATCAGCGATTTGTTCAAAATATGAGCAAAATTCCACCGCATCGCTTTCGGTTGCTTATTTATTTTTTATCATATACTCAAAATCTACAGTTGGCCAACACACAAATTAAAACTTTTTAAAATGATCAAGCAGTATCTTCTCTGCTTCTGGATTCCACAATCCACCATGTCGTTTACAAGATTCATCTAATTCTCCAAAGACTGGATCTTTCTCAGCTAATTTCCCAAAGTCCTCTATTGCTGTCAATGGCAGGTTGATCTGTGGGTATGTAATCTTCTTTGATCCTGGTATCTTCTTTAAATATAATGTTGTATCGACAATCGCATTGATTCCTCCAATGTGTGTGATTCCAACTGCTGGATTGATCTTGCCTGTTGTGATCAGGTCTAAGGCTTCGATCAGGTCTGAACGAAGTCCTCCAGATGAACCGATCAGTTTAGTTTTTAAATAATGGCTTCCGTATATATTCATTCCAGCACGATAATTTTTATCTGCTGTTGATGCATAAATATTCATGCAGCCATCCATTGCCATAATACGATTCCCTATTTCAGCTACACATTTGGGTGGTGCATAGACAAACACATCATCGTATCCTTTTTCATTGGTTATTGCCAGTAACACTGGAACGGAGTCTGCAAACATCGATGGATTGATATAATAAAGCTCTATTCCATGCCTGGTTCCTTCCTGCATCGGTATCATTTTCCTTACTTTTTCCAAACGCTCTTGATTCGTATCTGTGATCACGAGTCTTCTTGGCTTTTTCTTCATTCCAAGGACATAACGGATTGCCATTAGTCCCATGGGACCGGCTCCTCCAAGGATGATGGTATTCCCACCTTCTTTAATTCCAGATATATGATCGTGGGTTCCCTCTTTACTGTGATAGTTTGAATGAAAACTTCCCACTATACTATATAAAGCCTGAGCCTGTGCAAGTTCATAGAATGAATCTGCTTCATATTGCAACAAACATCCTTTCTCAATTACATCTGCTGGTATGATACAGTATGTTGCTGCACCTCCAAAATAAGGGTAAGAATATCCTGGTGATTCGATCTGGTGAGGAATCTCTGGTACTAATACAAATTGTTTTCCTTCCTGATAATCCTCTTTCCATCTTGTTCCGACTTTTGCTATCGTTCCAGAAAATTCATGTCCGATCAATACAGGATTCTTTTTAATATTCTTTGGTACTCTTAAATGTCTCTGTGCCAATGTGATCTCTTTTAAAGTTGACACTGCAATTCCGTTGCATTCTATCTTCAAGAGAATCTCATCTTCAGCTATCTCAGGGATCTCAAATTCTTCCAGACGTATATCTTTGACTCCATAAAGTCTGACTCCTTTAACTTTCATAACCTTCGCCCCCTAAACTTAGTCAAATATTTATGTCTTGTTAAATTTAATTAATCTTTTTCATTATAACATATTCTCAAACTTCTGTCTGCGAATTCATAAAGATCTGAATTGTTATGGAGTCTTTTCTTTATTTTTGATTTTTACTATATAAAAATGCTGCAATCCAGGAGGTCACTGGAACTGCCATGATAACTCCGAGACTTGATGATAATCCCTGCATGATCTCAATCCCTACGGAATACATATTGATCACCTGTTGATATTCGTAATTGTATGCAAAGATAAATACTAATGTGTTGATCGATCCACCCGTAAATGCAAGAATCAGTGTATTGGTCATTGTTCCCATCATATCTCTTCCGACATTCATTCCTGATTGAAACAGTTCTTTTAACATCATCTGTGGATTTTGTTCTTTTAATTCATTGAGTGTAGAGGCGATTGACATTCCAACGTCCATGACTGCACCTAATGATGCGATCAAGATTCCTGCAAATAACAATTCACCAATTTTTATGTCTGTCATTTCTCCGACATAGACCAGATTCTCTATATCAGACACATTATATCCGGTGATCGATGTCACTTGTCCAAAGATCAATGCAAATGCTCCAGAAAATACCACACCTATGATCGTTCCAAGCATCGCGGCTACTGATTTCTTCGTAATTCCATCAACCATACACATCGTCACAACTGTTGTAAATGCGACCACTAATACAGCCGCCAGTATCGGGGATATTCCTTTGTAGATCATCGGAAGAAAAATAAAAAAGATACAAAGCATTGTAAATACCAAGCTTAATATTGATGAAATTCCTTTTCTTCCACCGACTGCAACCACGATTGCTACAAACACTGCTGCCATCAGCCATACCATAGGTCCTCTGTTTACACTATATACAGACGCCAGCAACTCTCCTTTCGATTCATTAATGATCGCTATGACTTTCATTCCTTTTTTACATTTTGCACCAAATAAATAACTTTGAGAGCTTGTTGCCTGTATTATTTTTCCTTTATGATCCCCTGAGAGAAGTTTTAATTCTACGGTTTGTTTTCCACTTCCACTATTTGATAAGTTTCCAGAGATCACGTTTGTTACTTCTGCTTTTTCAAAATTTCTTCCATCTGTATCTAGAAGTTTTGTCTTCTCAATTCCAGAAAAAGAAAAAAACAGCAGAAGAAAGAGAATGCCTGCGATCAGCAGACACACTCCTTTCATCTGTTTTTGTTTCATTGTTATTTCACAGTCACTTTCAGAACTTTGCTGTAAGAACCGTAGATTTTCTTACCTTTAACTACTTTGTATGCACGAACCTTTACATAACATTTTTTCTTTGATCTTAATGACTTGATCGTATAAATTGTTTTTCTTGTATTTCTTGTCTTTGCTTTTTTAAAGTTCTTGTTTGATGCATATTTAATCTGATATCCAGATACAGATGCTTTTTTGATCTTAACTGTTACTTTCTTTTTGCCAGCTTTTAATTTTGCAGATGCTTTTGCTACTACAACTTTCTTCTCTGCTGTTGATTTCTTTTCTAATCCTGCTTTTGCATTTGTCAGAACTTTTAATGCATTTTCAACTTCATCTTTTGTTGCTTTTTTGTCTGCTGCAACTTCTTTGGCTCCTGTAAGTGCCTGTTCAAAGACTCTATAGCTTTCCGTTGTATATGCATCTTTTTGCTTTACAATGCTTTCAGATGCTTTAATTTCTGCATTAAGTGATGTCGTATCCCCTTTGCTCTTTGTGATAGAAAATGTTTCATCAATCTTTTCATCATTATCTGTACGATATGTATTGATCGTTAAACTATTTTCTGTTACATCAACAACTGAATATGTTGGGACATCTTCCTGCCAACGGTGTGCAATATATGTCTGCTGTCTTGGTACCAGATCATAATATTTACTTCCTGAAGAAGAACCTGCTGTCATATAAAGGACACCTTCTGGATTGATTACAGAGCTTCCCTGTTTTTTGACGGTCTCAATTGCTTTTTCATCCATGATACTTTTAAGATATGTTAAGTATTTCTGATCTTTTTCATCTGTGCTGTCATTTTTAATATTTCCTGGTGCCACTGTTTTTGTCGTTGGATTTTCACCCGCATCCATATCTTTCTCTAATTCTGCATCAAATTCATCATCTGTATAATCATTCGCTTTTGTTCCACCTAATAACATTTTAGATCTTGAATAAGCATGATCATGACCTGTTAATACAGCATCAATATCATTTTGTTCGAAAATCGGTGTTAACTGATATCTTAAATTTGTGATCTCTGGCTCATTAGAATGTTCTGCTGATCCATAAATATCCTGATGCAGTGTTACGATTCTCCATTTGCAGTCTTTATTCGCTGCAACTGTCTGCTCAATAAACTGTTTATGTTCTGCTACATTTGTATCCTGTGTATTTAACATGATAAATAATGCATTTCCATATTTGAAATAATAATCTCCACCGACTACCTTATTACTTCCAAGTTCACTTGCATTTGTTCTGTTAAAATGGTATGTATAGTTTGCATTATCTGCATCATGGTTACCTACTGTCGTTGCCACTGGAAGTGATTTTAATGCTTCTGGACTTAAATATCCTGTATACTCAATTTCACTTTTTGATACATCTTTGTTTGGTAACTTTTTCTTTGTTGTCTGAATCTGGTCACCTGCGGATACAACAAAACTTAACTGATCATCTGTCTTTTCTAATGCTGCGTTTAACGTAGAAGACCAGTTAAATGCATCACTCTTTACTGCATTTGACTGTGCATCGTAAAATTCTTTCGTATCTTTTCCCTTTAATTCATTTGAAGATCCGATCTGTGGGTCACCTACAAATGCAAATGAGAAATTGTTTGTAGATTTTGTCGTGTATTCAGCTGGCTTTGTATACCCATTTCCATTGTCGTAACTATAATAATATGTTTTGTTTTCTTTTAATCCTGTTGCTGTTACTTTATTAGAATTATAAGTTTCCCCATTGTTATCCTGTTCATCTTTTACTGCTGTTTGTTCTGCCTCGTACACCTTGGCATTTTTCATATTATGTCCTTCACCAATGATCAGTTTTGGAACATTTGCATTTGAATGATCATCATTTGTCTGCTTTGGTGTATACCATGCAAAATTCAACTCCGTTGCATTGCTTCCTGGTGACAATGAAATTTGTGTCCAGTCATTTTTTAAAGTTTCCCATTCTTTCTCCCAACGATTCCACTGTGCCGTTGTTCCCATTGTCTGTGCAATGTCTGCTGCATTTGTCTTGCCATCTGGAGCGGCACTTGCAAATACTGGTGCTACATTTGTTGCAGAAAGTGTCAATGCTAATGCACTGATCATCATTTGTTTTCTCCAATTAGATCTCATATATACCTCCTGATATCTTTGTCTTTTCATATCTTTCTGACTCTTAAAGGATTCTATCATATATATGTAAATTCTAATTGCATTGAATCGTAAATAATATGTAAAAAAAGATTCTGAAATATCAATCTATCTCAGAATCTTTTTGATGATGTTATATTAACTTTTTGTGTTATTTACCTTGATGTTCTAAGGCTGCTTCTACAAATCCTTTAAATAATGGATGTGCTTTATTAGGTCTTGATTTAAACTCAGGATGTGCCTGTGTTGCCACAAACCATGGATGTTCTGGAATCTCTACCATCTCTACGATTCTTCCGTCTGGTGAGCATCCGGATAACATCATTCCATTCTCCTGAAGGATGTCACGATATTCGTTATTTACTTCATATCTATGACGATGCCTTTCGTGAATCTCTTTCTCTCCATATAATTCATATGCTTTGGATCCTTCTGTTAATACACATGGGTAAGATCCTAAACGTAATGTTCCACCAAGATCTGTGACTCCATCCTGATCTGCCATGATATGAACCATCGGATGTGTTGTGTCTGGATTAAATTCCTGACTGTGTGCATCAGAGAATCCTAAGACATGTCTTCCGAATTCTACTAATGTAAGCTGCATTCCTAAGCATAGTCCAAGATATGGGATCTTGTTTTCTCTTGCGTATTTGATCGCACAGATCATTCCTTCGATTCCACGATCTCCGAATCCACCTGGAACTAAGATTCCGTGAACTCCACCTAACATCTCATCGACATTGTAAGAGCTGATTCTCTCTGAATCTACCCAGCGGATCTTCACATCTGCTGAATTTGCGACTCCAGCATGCTCTAAGGATTCTACGACACTGATGTAAGCATCGTGTAAAGATACATATTTACCAACTAATGCGATCTCTACTTTATGTTCTGGATGTTTCCATGCATTGATCATCTTCTTCCAGTCATCAAGATCTGGATCTGGGCATGGCATGTTCAGACATTCACATACTTCATGTGCTAGATGTTCTTTCTCCATCATCAAAGGTACTTCGTATAATACTTCTGCATCTAAGTTCTGAATAACTCTTGAACGTTCAACGTTACAGAACTGTGCGATCTTTCTCTTGATTCCATCATCTAATGGATAGTCTGAACGGCATACAAGGATATCTGGCTGGATTCCCATTCCCTGTAAGTCTTTGACACTTGCCTGTGTTGGTTTTGTCTTTAATTCTCCTGAACTCTTTAAGTATGGAATTAATGTTACATGAATTAAAATACAGTTTTCATGTCCTACTTCATGCTGGAACTGTCTTAATGCCTCTAAGAATGGCTGACTTTCGATATCTCCTACAGTTCCTCCGATTTCAATGATCGCTACTTCCTGATCGCTTGGATCTTCACTTCTGTAAAAACGGCTCTTGATCTCGTTTGTTACGTGTGGGATTACCTGTACTGTGTTACCACCATAATCTCCACGACGTTCTTTGGATAAGATACTCCAATATACTTTACCTGTTGTAACGTTTGATTTCTTATTCAGTCCTTCATCGATAAATCTTTCATAATGTCCAAGGTCTAAGTCAGTCTCTGCTCCGTCATCTGTTACGAAAACTTCTCCGTGCTGGATTGGGTTCATTGTTCCTGGGTCAATGTTGATATACGGATCAAACTTCTGGCTTGTGACATGATAGCCTCTGGCTTTTAGTAATCGTCCCAGAGAAGCTGCTGTGATTCCTTTACCTAATCCAGATACAACTCCTCCTGTAACAAATACATACTTTACTGGCATGTTTCTTCCTCCTATATGTGAATTTCTACTACTTTCTTATATTATCCCATTCAAAATAATATCATATCATATTATTTTTGATTTGTCATTGTGATTTGTTAAAAATAATGAAAAGGATTCTTATGTTTCTATATCATAGAATCATAGGAATCCTTATTTTCATATTTTAAAAATCGAAAGTGCTCACATCACAACTTAGATAGAGGATTGCAGATAAATATAAAATGATTGTTGATGATGATAATCTAAAATACAATTCTTTCGAGATTCTATGGGGTATGGGCGATGAACAATCGCAGGAAAACCGTAGTTCTCGAACTGTTTATTAAGGGGAGTTTGTGCTGTAAGCACTTTCTACCCATAATTTACCATATCATTTTATATTTGTCAATTATTTCCTTTACTTTTTTTGTAAAAATTTACATAATTATCATTTTCATTGTGATTGATCAATGATATCACCTGATTTTTACTATTTCCTTTGCTGTATATCCAGCTTCCTAACTTGCCGCTCTGTGGCGTTTTCTTGATCATAAATGTATTTAACCATTCTTGTGCATCCTTGGATGAGATACCCATTTTTTCGAAACAGCCTTTTAAGAATATCTTTTCTTCTTTTGTGAATCCTTTGAATACTTCTGTTTCATCCCAGTAGATCAACATCTGTTTGATCTTGTGATCTTGCAAAAAGATCTGAACATTTTTCCTTGCATATAATTCTTCATCATTATAAGAACGAAGAATAACTTCATTCGCAGCTGATCCACTATGATCCGATATAGCTGTCCACATTTCTCTGCCACTTTGTGGAAGGTCAGATAGATTACTCCTAAGCCCAATCACTTTGTTAAAATCAAATCGAATGATAAAACGTTTGTAATTATACAGACATGTTAATCCATTTTTCTTGAATGTATGCCATTTGTCTGTATTATGGAACAAGTATGTTTTATCTCCAGCTTTTACTTTAATCCCTGCTGTATCTTTTTCGCATTGTTCCATCCATTTTTTGATTCCTTTGTATCCTGAATTCTCCATCGTATTGATCAATTTGGAGTTTTTCATATAATACTGGGATGTTCCATTGATACATCTCTTATGATTTTCATTTGTTGCATACAAAAGACCGTCTTTGTAATTCCAATTGAGATTCTGAATTTCTTGTTTTTCTGAATCTGTAAGCTTTTGATAATTTTCTTCGAATGTATTGTCTGGTCTTTGAATGATATCATAAAATCCATCAGTATCGTAACTGTCGAAATCTACGTCAGAATCAGTATCTTCATCCGATTGCTGTATTGAAAATCTACGAAGAACGGTGTCTTCTGCTCTTAAACGCAGCTCATACTCACCCGTTTTATCTTCCAGGATACTCGTCTTCCATACTTCATAACTTCCTATGTCATTTAAAAGAGTCGAACTTTCATCGTCTGATTTCATCATCTTATAAAATTTTTTCAGCCATTGCTCATTTTTTATTTCTCTTCTGTCTTCTGAAATCTGATCGATCTTATCTTCTGTGATAAAATTGTTTTCATTTGCTGACAGACTGATCGTTGATACGAACTGTTTTTTGCTTGTCAAAGGATAGATAAATAGTCCTGCTGCCATACAAAATCCAAGAAGGATCGCTATTTGTTTAATTCTTTTTCTTTTCTTAAATGATACGCTATACCATTTTCTCTGTAATTTTGACGGATGACGGTAAAGTACGATTCCGATCGTTGCCAATAAAGCTAGAAGGATCAGTGGTGATAATATGATAATATAACTAATTGAAGTTGAAAAATACATTATACTGCCCTCCTTTTCTTACGCTTTTCTACTATATAATATATGATCGTTGCGATCACTGCTGCCAGAATGCCGCCTGTGTATGACTGAATCTTGAACCCTGTCACTACAATGAATAATGAAACACAGAATGGGAAGATCCATACAAACAGATGCTCCATCCATGGAAAATACATAAAATTATTCCTCTTTGCCATATCTGACTTTTGAAATACATAAAATGCAACTCCAAAAAATACTGCGATCAATACGATCTGAATCAGAAGGATCTGTGCAAAATGATCAAACGAAGCCATCGTCACCAGCTGGTTCACACCTTTATCCCATATAAACTGTTTTGTGATCGGTCCATTTTCAAAAAATACAGCCATCCACCAGCCATGATATATTGTATCTGGGAATGATAATACTTTGGGCATCATATAATCCATAAAGTTTGGAAATAACATTGCTCCGATTCCGATCGCTCCTGCGATCCATGGTCTTTTGCAGATATTCTGAAAAAATATAGCAATGGCATAGATGAGTGTCAATGATACCCATATAAATAGAAGATACGCACACAAATGTATCATGTTATCATTTCCAAGAAGTACTGCTCCGTTCTTACATACGGATAGATTCATCTCATACCATGACTGTGCCTTTGTTCTCATCATGATCATTCCGAATGAAAGGAAAATCCATGGAATCGTATATGTCATCATTCCTGTGATCGTCCTTGTCAAAAAGATCTGGCCTCTCTTGATCGGAAGCTGCATTAGAAATTCACCACATTTTGATGTGCTGCTTTCCCGATACTGTATTACCGCTACAAAACTAACCGGTATCATAAGAACGATAATGAACATTTCATAGTATTGATCTAATGTTCCTAAAAACAGATTACCATAATCATTATAAATTCCTCCATAAAAATTATTGATCTGATCTGCAGTTCCTGAAATATCGTTTGCGATCACATATTGTAATATAAAACATATCACTATAGTATACACTAATGTTATGGCTAGCAGATTTCGTTTTTCATGATTAACAAGCCCTCTCATAACATTTCCTCCTTATTGTCTGAATAATCGATACAGCAAAATATGTGATCACTAATATCACTACCAAATATATAAACCAATGTACTACATTTAATTTCTGTATGATCAGTTTATAACTGTCTGATAAACACATAAATTCTTTTCCCCATGCGATCAATCCATAAATTCTGGTTCGAAGTGTCTTGTCATACTTAAATATATAAACATATATCTCATGATTACTTAATGCATTAAAACACAGGATCGTGATCACTATCGTCGTGATGACTTTATTCTGCATCCCTGATAACCTTGTTAACATTCGGTTCTGTGCCTGCTCCTGCTTGATAAACTGTCGTTTTGCAAACCAGATACTAAAGACTCCAGCTGCAAATAAAACGACAATACAGATAATAGCAGAATTTACATATTGTGCTTTCCAGATCGGATTGCTCTCCAAGCTATTTGTATCAAGCTGAAAATTTAATGGATATAAAAATGTTCTGCCGAATCTTCCATAGATAACCCACTCGAGTATCGCAAATCTAGAAGATCTTACCTTAAACAGCAACTGGAGTAAAAATGCCAGATTCTGAAGGATCATCGGCAATATCACATAAAATGTAACGACTGCTATGACAAGTCCTTGCCAGATATATGCTGTCACGATCAATGAAACCTGTATCAGTGCACAAAATACAAAACAAATTACTGCATTCCATAATGTGCATATGATCACATTCGTGATTGATTCCGCATTCGGAATCGTTGCGATCTTCATTGCAAAGAAAATTCCATAGATGATCTCTGCGAACAAAAGTGATATATGCAGTTTTGTAAGACTCTTTTGGTAAATGTCTTTCTTTGTCCATGGAAGGCTGTAAATATATTGCTGTTTCTTATTTTGCTGCAGTTGATATACAATTCCTGCCGATAATGCTGCAAATAAAACTGTGATCAAAAGCCAGCCATTGATAAGATTATCCATTATCTCTACCAGTTCATCCCCCGGATATTTCATGTTCCATACGAAAATCCCATATAACAATGCTGCTGGTGGAAGTACCAGAGCATATTTTCTAAAAAATTTCATCTCCAAGTTCCTCCTCTTAGCGGTTGCTGTAGACGAATACTTCTTCTAAACTTAATGGAATTTCCTCTACTACAATCGCTCCTGCTTGTTTTAATGCCTCATGAATTGGCTCTCCATACCCTTCTAATATTACTGTGTATACACTTCCAAGATTAGAATACGTGATCACTCCCGGAAGTTCTTTGAAAATCTCGCTTCTTGATTCTTCAAATACAACCTGTAATTTTGTAAATCGTTCTTTCATCTGATCCATTGTTCCATGATAAAGGATCTTTCCGTCCTTCATCATACTTGCGGAATCGCAGAAACTTTCTAAATCCTTTAAATCGTGTGATGAGATCAGAACACTCATCCCATTCATATCGACTTCATTGACAATAAAATCTTTGATCTGTTTCTGTGCGATCACATCCAGTCCTGACATTGGTTCATCCATGATCATCACTTTTGGATGAATGGACAGATTCAACATCGAAGCTAATGACATTGCCTGTCCTTTGGATAATTCTTTAATCCTTTTGCTTACATCTAATCCGATACTCTGATTGTAGTCCCTAAATACTTTCTCATCGAATGTTGGGTAGATCTGTTTATAAAATTCCACCATCTCATCGATATGATACCCTTCAAAATACTGGTTGCTGTCCGCAACATATCCTACCTGTGCTTTTACTTTTGGATTCTCGAAAATTTCTTCTCCACAGACCAGAATCTGTCCTTGATCCTGTTCATAAATTCCTGTTAGACATTTAATCAGTGTTGTCTTTCCACATCCATTGCGTCCTACCAGCCCATGAATGCTTCCCTCTTCTATATCCAGGCTGATTCCATGAAGAATCTCATTCTTTCCATATGATTTTTTCACGTCCTTTAGTTCGATCACTTTCATATCCTATCCCTCCAGATCCTGATAGATCTCATGTATCAGGCTTGCTATCTTCTCTTCATCATACCCTTCATAACGAAGCTCACTTAATATCTCTTTTAAACTTGTCTTGATCTCCTGCATCTTTCCTTTGTCTACCTCTTGTGAAGCATTCTCTGCCAAAAATGCTCCCTTTCCTCGTATTGTTATAATTACTTTCTCTTTCTCCAACAACTGATATGCTTTCGCTACAGTGTTGGGTGTTACATTGAGACTTAATGCTAATTTACGAACGGACGGCAAAGCATCTCCAGGTTTTAGATATCCTTTCCACGCTGCTTCTTTTACTTGTTCCATGATCTGTTCATAAATTGCCTTGCCACTGGCAGGGTTGATTCGAAACACATCTGTACCTCCTTATTGTTTTTGTCGTACTGTATGCCATACTGTATTAGCTGTACTAACTGTACCATTTCATATGATACAGTTAGTTTATATACTTTTTTCTTATTTGTCAATAACTTTTTTAAAAATGTCAAGAAAATTTCCTATGAAATGAAAAAACCTCAAAGCTTCTTTCCGAAACTTTGAGGTTCTTCCTAAACAAATTGTATGAATATATAGAGGGTTCATTGCTTTCGCAATATAAATCATTCTTATAACAGGCTCTTTGCTGTGCTTCCAATGGTTGTGATGATGAAATAACAGCTGGTTGCTCCTGCATCAAGAACTCCTCGAGAGCGTTCTCCAAGACGGCTTGCTCGTCCGATCTTGGCTACAAGATCTTTTGTAGACTGCCATCCTTTTTCTGCTGCGGCATTCATAGCATCCAAACATTCTGCAAAGTCTTTTCCTGCTTCTTTTGCTTCTACAAATGCTTCTTTTGCTGGAATCAATGTATCTAGCAGTGATTTGTCTCCTACCTGTGCAGGGCTGATATCCTGAATTCCTTCTACAGAGGCTGTGATCATTTCTGCAAATACATCTGCTGTAATCTCTTCTTCATCTTCACATGCCTGAGCCATCTCATCAAATAACATTCCATACAGAGGTCCCATTGATCCACCGATATCTTCTAACAGTGTCTCACCTAATGTTGTCAGTCCTTCTGACAGATTATATGTAGTTCCTTCTAATTTCTTCTCGCACATCGTAAAACCTTTGTTCATGTTGATCCCATGATCTCCGTCTCCGATCTTACCATCAATCTCACTTAAGTAATCTCTTTCTTTCTGAATTGTCTTGATCAGCTGGTCTACGATAACTCCTGCATCTGCGTTTTTAAAACTTGACATAATTTCCACCTCTTTGAATTAATGTTGTACTTTTCTTATCTATGTTTATTTTAACATACAATCTTTTTTACCTGAAATGATTTTCAGTTCAAATAT
>OGOZ01001410.1_pt1 | contig 13479 bp, 9 predicted proteins | sample 1552801 | NCBI WGS metagenome assembly OGOZ01 (sample SAMEA2580196, study PRJEB22360) | human gut metagenome | biome: human gut; feature: human-associated habitat; material: faeces | place: Denmark | collected 2008/2010
AATTTACTATTTTTAAGAGATTTAAATGCTATAGCTAAAGAAGTCTTTCCAAAGCCGTTAGGCGCAACTAAAATATTAGGACGATTAGGTTGAATAGATTGCTTTAACTCAAAATTTTGCAATCCTTTTATATTTTCTATATGTAGTTCAGTTATTACCATAGATACGATAAATATTATTTACAGAATTTATTAGCTATTTAAAATGACAATCTTGTTAAAGCAAACTAACCCCATAAGCATCCACAGTTTCTTGACTATCTCGACCAGTAACTACTTTTCCTGTTGCTTTTTCTACACGATTCAATAACTTGATTGCTCGATCTATGAAATAAGCATCAAAATCATCTGATGAAAGATAAATATAATTTACCTTGTGAGATTCTATTGCTTCTTGAATCTTAAGTTGGTCTAATCCTTTGTTAGCCATAGTACCTATATAGGTACTTGGTGCATGTCCTCCTATTGAGCGATTGGAAGATGCATAAATTGGAGTCTTATTAATGACAGAATTCCATTTTATACGTGGAAGTTTATTTTTCTCGCAATAAGTTTGAGGGAATATATGATGAATATCAGCATCTTCATCAATGTAAGATGCTATATCCATACGATGCCCTGTCATAAAATCAAGCGGTGAGTCTTGTAAGATAAGTGCCATAATACCTTTGTACGCTGCACTATTCCTAGTCTGCATAGTCAATAAACGAGTTGGTTGTATATTGGAACGATATACAGTTTCTGGCATTTCACCACCTTCCATCCAACGAAATACGCCCATTATATCAGTTGCAAATCTAGCTTCATTGGCACCGCCATATAGTTCACCCATTACGCCACACCAATACCAACGAGACAATAATTCCTGTTTGCTTCCAAGATGCAACATTTTTTTATTTTCGTTGTCGTATGCAAAGATTGCAGCAAGTGGAATAAGTTGTGACGAATATGGAAGATCTCTGGAACGGAAAATCCCCTGATGTACTAAGAAATCAGCTGCATCACAGAAACCTTTAATCAAAGCATCATGATACTTCAAATAATCTTTCAATTCAAGCCTAAGAATGTCTTTTTTCTTACATGTTACAGCCACACGCTCATCATCACCTGAAACCACTCTTTTATAATATGATACCAACAGAGTCATTGCCGCCAAAAAATTAGCACCAGTGATTTCTTTCAATAGCTCGCCATTTACTTTTTGAGCAAAAATATGACGAATGGTCTCCCAATCTTTTCTCAATTCATGTCCTTCAGCAGCAAATGTAGCTGTGACGAGTTCGAAAACCGTAAGAGGTACACCACCAGTGTTTACATTCTCAAAAATCTGACAAACAGCCTCTTTCGGGGTTTCTTTATCAAGCTGAATTATAGGTATGTTATACTCTAAAATTGGGCGAAGAATCTGCTGGGAGAAATCACGGAATAAATTTCTATACTCTCTATCACCTTTGTAATAGTCTTCCATATCATAATGCCAATCTTCCGTATCATTATGAGAAAACGTAATATTTAGGGGAAACATCAGGTTCTCAAATTCCTTCTCTCTTGTGGATAAGTCCAGCGTTACATCACGACCAATATTTGTTGTAAGCTGTTTCTTCTCTGATACAGATATGATTGCTTCCAATCTGTCCGCAGTAGAGTCTAGACATTTACGAATATCTAGATAATAATAGCGTTTGATAATTGTATCTCGATTGGTCTCTAATCGAGTATTAGTTGCTTTCTTACTCTTCAAGACCTGATATAAGGTTGTGAGTCGCTGTTGCCCATCGAGCACAAGCCACTCAGGTGTAACTTCTGATATAGAATTCACTCCCTCAAATGTGCGATACTTAAAACGGATATGCTCACCACCATTAGCCAAAAACATCGCTGCACCCATTGGGAAACCAGATGTGATACTTTCTATTAGTTTACATATCTTCGTGTCATCCCAAACCCAACTACGTTGAAAGTCGGGTAATTGAGCCTTACCTTCTTCAACCATTTTTAGGAGGTCATCAAGTTTCTTATCGTGTGATTCAACAGCCATAACAAATTCATTTTATCAACCGATTAGTAATACATCTCAATATACTGATAAGCCTTATCAAAAACTTCTTGATCTTTAATCTGGTAGTTAACCCACAGAATAGAACGTAGTTTCTTTTTTATCTCTCGCTGAGCTGTAATGCTTTTAAAAGCATCTTTAAACTTACGTACAATAGCTACTACATTTTCATCAATATCAGCAACTACACGTTCTACAATGATAGGTGTATCCTCAGTTTTAATTGATTCAAACAACTCCGTAAGAGCAGCTTTAGCTTGTTCCCTCTTGTCAAGAGGTTGATTTGAGTTTTTTTCTTTATCAAGCACTTCTTTGGCAAGGGTGAGCAATCCTCGGAGGAAATCAATACTAGTTATAAGATTCTCCTCCATATGACGGCGCAGTTCATCCAACTTCTCAGCAAATACCTTGTAATTAGGGTCTCCATGATGCTCTCCTAACCTCAAACGAAGCATTTTTTCCACTTCCAATATCTTTTTAGGATTGTCTTTGGCTTGCTCCAACACCATATCAATTACATCTCCATCTACCACAAGATCCTCAAGTGGAGTCCCAATATCAATTGTATCAATGTTACGATGAATGATTTCAATGGTTTTAGCACCCAATAAAGTCCATATGAGTGATCCTCCGGTACTAACAGGACGTACACTTTGATATACCTGAGCCAGCCAAGTATAATCCGCCTGATAAGCAGCCAGCATTGCATCCGGGCTTACTGTTTCCCAAGCTTTAGCCAATCGTGAAAAATGTTTTGCAAAATTCGTTTTTGTAGACTCATCAAGTAAACATTGCTGGGCAGCTTGCAAACCTTCCCAACCACCGATTGTCCGGTCTACACCAGGGAAAAAGTCAATACACTCTTGCAAAAATTGAGGTATCAACACTTTTATCTCATCAATATTCTTTATAACCGTTTTTACCGTCTCCTCATCAAAAGCAAGGCTTTTGGCTACATTATCAAATACACCAACGAAATCTACAATCAGACCACATTTCTTATCAACATTGTACTTTCTATTCGTACGGCAAATAGCTTGTAACAACGTATGATCCTTCATTGGTTTATCAAGATACATACATTGCAAAATTGGAGCATCAAAACCTGTCAACAGCTTTGAAGTGACAATCACCATTTTAATCGGTGACAATGGATCACGGAATTGGTCAAGAAGTTTTCTTTCTTGTTCTCTATCACGACAGTATGCCTTATACTCATCAGCTTTATCGCCAGCCGTATGCATAACGATAGTGGTTGCATCTTCCGAACCCAAAAGAGCATCAATCGCTTTCTTATATTTCACACAGCAGTCTCGGTTATATACCACGACTTGAGCTTTCATTCCAGTGGGCTCTACATACTCTTTGAAGTGATTTACAATATAACGTGCGACATCGTTAATTCGCTTCTCCGCTGTAAAAAATGCTTCAACAGAAGTTCGTTTTACTAATTCGTTCTTTTCTTCCTCTGATATTTGATCAGTCAGTTCATCAAATTCTTCTTGTAATTGCTCTTCGTTAAGATGCATCTCTACCGGCACTGTTTGGAAATTCAATTCAAGCGTAGCTCCATCTTCAACAGAATTTTGGAAAGTATACTTTGAAATATATCCACCTTTCTCTAAATCCTCATCAGCTCCAAAAGATTGAAAAGTATTCTTATCTCGTTTATTGATAGGCGTTCCGGTAAGGCCAAAGAAAAATGCATTAGGTAGTGCACTGCGCATTTTTTGTCCTAAATCCTTTTCCTGAGTTCGGTGTGCTTCATCTACCAATAAAATGATATTATCTCTTTCATTCAGTACACTATCAACATCTCCGAACTTGAAAATTGTCGTTATCAAAATCTTGCGCTGATCCTGCTTGAAAAATGCAACTAACTCTTCTTTTGTCTTTGCAGGTTCTATATTGGGAATATCAGCACGAGTAAAATCGCCCGTTATCTGATCTTCCAAATCAATACGGTCATCAACGATAACAACAGTGGGAGCATGTAATTCATTCTGCAAACGTAATTTTTGGGCAGCGAATACCATCAACCATGATTTTCCCGAACCCTGGAAATGCCAAATAAGACCTTTCTTCGGACCTTGTTTCTCACGATATGTGTTTAAGACACGCTGAACAATAGCTTCACCACCTAGATATTGTTGATAACGGCAAACTATTTTTATTTTTTTGCCTGATGATGTTCCTGTAAAAACACTATAGTAACGATATATGTCAAGCAGTCGGTTTGGTTGAACCAACCCCATTACGTTACTTTTAACCGACTCTATTGTACCATGCTGACGACTTTCATCTTTAAACCAAGGTCCCCATTTGTCAACAGGGGCACAGATGCCGGCATATTGAAGTTCTTTGCCTTCTGTAGCAAAGGTTAATATATTCGGAACAAACATTTCTGGAATGCTCTTTTCGTAATGCAGCATATCAATGGCTCCGTCAGCCCATGTTATCTGAGGACGAACAGGAGATTTTACTTCACCAACACAAACCGGAATTCCATTTATCAGATAAACCAAATCCAAACGTTTACCTCCTTCAACAGAACTACGTGGAAACTCCCATTGATTGGTCACTACACAATAATCTTCGACCGCATCTTCGCTAAAGAATCTGATAGGTATATATTCACCATCCTTTCCAAAAGGCTCTGTGTTTTCATTAAATAACAATGTACGAAAACGGTCATTGGCAGTCACCAATTCATCATAATTACCTCCACAAGTAATAGCAGCACGGAGTTTATAAATAACTTGCTCCGCTTGTTGACGTGTTATTGGATTTAACCTGACAAGAGCTTCCAATAGCCATGATTCAACAAGGACAGAATCAGAACTACGAGGTATATCCTGTGACTTTACATACTGCCAACTACTTTGGGTTGCAGCTTCTATGAGCATTTGCTCCACTGTATTGTCTTCGTTAAACATATCTATGATTTTTATTGTTATCAATTTAATAATTAAGCGATTTTCCTTAATTCGTCACTCTGTATGTCATTCAAATATACTAAAGCTTTTTGAATGACAGATTTTGATTTATCTGCCTGAGAGGCGATGGCCGATAAAGTCTCTCGAACATCTTTGTCGGGGAAGGGAACCTCGACTTTATCAAGCATCTTTTGCGTGATTTGGTTCATTGTTGAGGACTTTCCCTCACTAACACGTTCTCTGAAATCTTGAGATTGGAAATAGAGGTACAAGTATTTTGCCTCGGCAGAACGTATTATAGTCATGAACGCACCAAAAGTCATTGGTTCATTAATGTCGGGAATCATAGCCACTTTACCTACAAGTGAAGCACTTCCATTACGGCTGCACATCAGGATATCGTCTTCTTTCACGAAGAGGCTTTCTTTGATTGGCGCATTAACCCTGACAATATCTGAAAAGGATATTTTCCCATCTTGTATGTTACCAGACCTAAGCACAATGGTACCATCATCACAAATTTGTTCGGGCTTATAAGTTAAGCCTATGGAATATTCTGCCAATTCTGAAAGTCTTTTTGTTGGCCAGCCTTTCGGGTTGTTTCTTGGATCACCCACCATCTCGATAAATTGCGATTTGAAGTCGCCAAATTTTGATTTGTCGGCTTGTCTATATATTGCTTCAAAACGCCTTTGTTCCTCTATCGCAGGCAACCCAACCATAAAATGGTTCAGATATGAAGCACTAACTCTTTTCTGACCGCCTGTTCCAGACATATTTTTTGCAGCACGCTCACGAAATATAGGCATTCGTGTTAATGTTAACAGCCAATAAGGACTAGATATTCCGTTAATTGGCCGCAATACATGAAATTCTGTAGATCCCACTCCTATTCCATTTGTAAGTCCATAAGCAATAGCACCTTTCCCATTCTCCATACAAGGTGTAATCTTGGCAAACAAGACATCATTATTCTCAAAATATGTAAAGCCCTTTTTTACTTTTCCATATTCTTCGTCAGCCATATCTACCAAATATCCATCCTCACTTACCGCCGGCATAGGAATAAAAGAGACTTTATCTGTGTCGCAAAGAGCAATGTTAGGTCGTCTTGGATTAATAATACAGCATTGTCCTAACCTCTTCAACTCATTCTTCTGTTTTGAAGAAAGAGGATTTCCAAACATCTCGATAAATTGCGACATACTAACCAATAAATTTACGGTGAGACATTTTTACATTTGTCTGATTCACCATAGCATATTGCAATGTTGTATCAAGACTTTGATGCCCTAAGAGATGCTGCACCTGCTCTATAGGCATACCTTTATCTATCGCCATTGTTGCCAACGTTCGACGAAATTTATGAGGATGTACCTTAGGAATATTCAATTCACGTCCCAATCGACGTAACCGAATTTCCACGCCACTTATCTGTAGGCGGTCATAAGGTGCTAATAACGAGACAAACAGAGCCGGATTATCATCTATCCGCTCTGCAAAATAACGTTGTAAATGTATCTTTGTACGAGCATCGAAATAAACTCGGCGTTGTTTATCTCCCTTACCGGTAACGATACATTCCCTATTTTCAAAATCTATATCGTTCCTATTAAGTTTGACCAACTCACCGACACGCATACCAGTAGAAGCTAACAAATCTATCAAGGCTAAATCGCGAATGCCTTCGCAATGGTCTCGCATTTGTTCCAAAGCTTCATCGGAGTATGTTTCTTTGACTGTTTTCCCGACTTTTACTTTATGAATCCGACGTACCGGGCTCTTGACAATATAATCTTCATCCTCAAGCCATGAAAAGAAACTTGACAAAATGCGACGTATATTGTCTACCGTAACCTTTGTTGCCCCACTTGTTAGTTGGTAGTCATTTAGATAACTACGCAAATCATCCGTCGTAATATGACGAATATTTTTTCCTATTTTCCTGATTGCATTATTTAACGTACTTCGATAATAGTGCATCGACTTATCCGAACATCCTTCAACTCTTTTGGCCGATAAAAAGATATCTATCAACTCACTATTTCCACTACACTCTTCATTGTTCTTAGAAGATACGTTGATATCACGAAAAGTATAATCCAATACCTTTCGCAATTGACTCATTTGCTCGTTGTTTAAAACTCCCAGCATAGCCTGCTCTATGTCATTAATCAGATTCTCTATCATATTATTAATAAATTAGTTATCCAATTAAGCTGCAGTATCAACGTATCTATCTATTCTATCCGTTTATTAAGCTCTTTATTCTAAGGGAATAACTTAAATTCAATCAATCTTTGGCAAGTATCCCAATAATGCACTTATAATCTCATCTCGTTTTTCTCCTTTTATCAAATCAAGTACTACTTGCGGATATTTCTTTTTAAGACCGATTATACCAGTAACTCGTTGACACATTCCCTTATGGTTAAACACATTCAACATTTTTTTATAATCCCTTTCTGCAATAATATCTGAGATATTTGTTTCAGTCTGAACAAATATCGCATTTACATCAATTTCAGAAATATGATTATTTAAGTCGTTTTGTATATCTTCGCCTTTATTGCCTTTAGATGAAAAACAATTTAGTTTGTGTCTTATTTCTTTTATACAAATAGAGTTGACTATGTCATATTTACCTTGCTCCATTTGTTCAAAAAGAAAATCACTTACTTTTTGAAATGCTTCATTCTCATTATCACCTATTTGCTTGGCCGCAAGTTTAATCAAAGGTTCTATGAGAAATAAGTTCTCCACTTCTAACACATCCAATGTATATATATTCTGTTTTAGATAACTATCTTTCTCAATATCAGTTAAAAAGTCATGATCAATTAACCCCTTTACATCATATGTGTGCAAAGACTTTACTTTTTCATTATTAAATGCCTTTGTCAACTCTATAACTTTTCGACAATTATCACATGGGATGACCAAATAATTACCGAAAACTTCTTTATATAAAGGCAAATCATAACTAGTTTTCCCCCCTTCCACAAACAGAATGGGACTTCTAGTACCTAATACTTCCAAGAAAAGAGCTTCTGGAATGTCATCATTATCTTCTATCTGATAAATTTCCCAACTATCATGTCCATCATATGACTGCACCCATATCTTGGTTGCTGTTTTCCTTGAGGTTGCAAAATTTAAGTCATGGGTTATATAAACAAAAGTCTTATTGGGACAATACCTTTCAATCTCACCCCAAAGCCTTTTCATTATAGATGTATGAAGGTGAATTTCCGGTTCATCAACAACAATAATATAATCATCAGGAGTTATTAAGCATTGCGCAATAAGATAGAGACAAACCCTTTCTCCATCAGACATAGAACCTGCCTTATATAACTCCTCTTTGTACTTTGCTTTTGCTTCAAATTTCTCTAGAACAAGCTCTCTTTGTGGTAATACTTGGTTCCAAATCATCTTGATTTTTTCAACTATTGTCTCATATCTATTGGGCTTATCCCCTTTATCGCACAAATCCTTAAATACTCGAAGTTCATCAGTCTCCCTAGAAAAGACACTTGATAAAACACTTTCATAATCATTTACTAGTGTAGATGTTTCTTTTCCCCACTTCCATTTATAACCTTTATCTGTTTGAGTGGGATTGCCATAGAATATATTTTTCCATGCAGCCTCTTCATTTATAATATTAATAGTATCAGGAATAGATAATGCACGTTGAGCAGAGATACGTAAAACTTTATCATTATTTTTTTCAATCCATGCTCCCAAATGACTTTTTCCACTACCATTCGCCCCAACAAGCACATACGATTGTGTACTTGACACATCACCTATTTGGGGAAATTTTACTGTTCTGTCAATCATATGGCTATAATTTTAATTGTTAATTAAACTTTTAATTACTTTATCTATTGCATCTATTGATTTACGCAATTCAAATTTTGATTTATCGGCTTGTTGGGCAATGGATGCAAACTGTTGTTGCTTCTCTATTGGAGGCAGTATAACAGGAATCTTTTGGATTATCTTCAAGTTAAGACCTCCTCTACCATTAACATCTCCAGACAGACCTCTAAGTTCGAGATATCTCCCCTGAAGATTATGGTAAAGATATGAGTAGTTTACACGCTCGTCGGGTACAATAGCACACAAAGACTGATTTGTACACAGATCAACTTCTGTAATAGCCACAGTACCACGAGTTTTACCTTGACCAGCGATAGCAATTACAATAGAATGTATTGGAACCATCCTTGTACTTGCGCTCTTATATCCAAGCTCAGTAATGCGAGAATCTGTATCTTCTACATGACCTTTGTGTACCTCGCCAGAACTCATCCATCTTATTCTTCCATTCTCCCAATATTCAGGATGAGATGTGCTTGGAGTTGCTCCAGCAAAACAATTTGCAAACTCACCAATAGTCATAATTGGAAAGTTATGGGTATTATTCTCAACGGTTCCAAACATCTCGATAAATTGCGATTTCACCATTTCATCAGTGGCATCAAGTAGCTTTTTATAGGCCTCCTTCAATCGATAGGCTGCCCATAATTTATCAGCAAGAATTTTTTGTTCCTCTAATGGAGGTAATTCGAACTCATAATCAGCCAAATGCTCCCATTTTACACGAGGTGATAGAGATCCAGCAGAGCCTCTATTAGCATAATCAAAAAATACAGGTGTTTGAATTATGAAAGGCAATAACTCAGGCACCATTTTCCCTTCTATTGCTTCTATTACAGTTATGTCGCCTGAGCATATACCATCAAATTCAGCAATTGCAGCCTTACGTTGATAAGCTCGACGTCTACCAAATAAGACTTGTCCCTTTACAAACCTTTTTGAAAAAGTATTATCTGTATTTATATCATATGCATCAAAACGTATTTCATCAGGGATAAGATGTTCCAAACCAACTATAGGAACATCCTGTTTACTTTTTGTCCATTTAAGTCGACTTTCACGAGCGACATCACCTAATTTTACTACACCCATACTATTTAATCAACTTAATTAACTCATCCATTTCATTTATACATTGACTATGAGAGGAAATCCAAACATTTATAGCATCCTCTTTAGAGACAGTAAGTGCATCCTGTAGTACACTTTGATATGCATACAATGATATATTCAGATTAAACTTCTTTTCTCTAATTTCATCATTACTTACAATTCTTGAGAAGCCATCCAATTCTCTATTTTGCTGGTATGCATTTACAATCTTTTGTATATGCTCTGCCAACAACATACTCTCTGCATTTTTTCTTGTAACTTCATTCACAGCATTTATCATCAAAACTCGATTCTTTTTGCTATTAGCCTTTGAGCAGTTACATATTAATATGCAAGCTTCCATAGGAGAATTATAAAACAAGTTTGCTCCCAAACCTATTATACAATCAAGTATATCCATTTCAACGAGTTTCTTTCGTAATTCTAATTCTTCATCACGAAATAGTACACCATGGGGGAAAAGAATCGCACATCTTCCCTGAGTTTCATTCATTGAAGCTATGATATGCTGAAGAAATGCATAATCAGCTCTTCCCTGAGGAGGTGTTCCCAAGAAATTACGTCCCCACTTATCATTCATGAATTTTTCACGATTCCATTCTTTGATTTAATAAGGAGGATTTGCCAGAACAATGTCGAACTTACGAAGATGGCTGCCATCCAAGAATGCAGGATGCTCCAACGTATCTGCACATGCAATCGAAAAATCTTCAACTCCATTCAAATAAAGATTCATTCGTGCAATAGAAGAAGTCAAGCCATTCACCTCTTGTCCGAACACCTGTACACTCTGCCACTCTGCACCTTTGTTGCGAAGATAGTCTAAACATTTAACCAACATACCCCCGGAACCACAAGTTGGGTCATAAATGCTTTCATTCGGTTGTGGCTGCAGTATCTCAGCCATAAGTTGAACGACTGTTCTATTCGTATAGAACTCCTGAGCAGTATTTCCGGCATCATCGGCAAACTTTCCAACAAGGTATTCGTATGCCTGCCCCATCTCATCGGCAGGACAAGCCTTTAGGCTCAACGTATATTTAGAAAAATCCTCAATCAACGAAGTAATGATATTATCAGGCATCTTCGCCTTATTGGTCCAGCCATCCTTAGGGCCGAAAATACCTTCTAATCCTCCGATTTTTCTACCATCCATTTCCTTAGCAGGATTGGCTTGCTCAATGGCAATAAATGCTTCGACTAATTTATTACCAACATTTTCCGTCACCTCACGAACATCTCTCCAGTGCGCACCATCAGGAATACGGATGGGGAGATCTTCTACTTGCATACCTGCATACTCAACTCCTCCTTCACACACAAAACCTTCAAACTGTTCATCATAAACATCGGAAATGCGTTTGAAAAAAAGCAAAGGGAAAATATACTCTTTATATCCAGCCGCATCAATCTGGCCACGCAAATGAGTGGCAGCTGCCCAAAGAAAACCTTTAAGTTCATCGAGCGTAATAGGGTCGTCCGGATGACGATATTGTTTTACTTTTTCTGCCATATTGATTATGCGTTAATGAGTAATGAAAATTCTTCCTCCAACCGCTTTACCTCTTCATATGCGTGCTTGAACTCAGCCAACACTTCCGCATAAGGACGAATTTCCTCCTTGTGGTAAACCACATAGCGATTGGGCGAAAGATTATACTCTTTATCTCTTATCTCCTGCAATGTAACGATTCGAGAATAGTCCTCTTCATCAGAGTAATTTTGATAAAGTGAATATAACCTATCTATATCATTCTCTTCTAAAATATTCTGCGCTCTCTTTTGAGTTAGAATTTTGGAACCATCTATCATCAAAATCCGTCCGGAATGATGAGCCGGTTTCATTCTTCGTATTATCAAAAAGCACGGTGAAAGTCCAGTACCATAAAACAATTTATCTCCTAAAGTCACAACAGCTTCAATCAAATCACTTTCGACTAACTGCTTTCGTATTTCAGTTTCTTGATTTCGGAACAAAATTCCTTGTGGCATTACAACAGCCATACGACCTTGCCCTGAAACCATAGAACATATCATGTGCTGAATCCATGCATAATCGCCACAACTATCACTCGGTGTACCGTATATATTGCGCTTATATTTATCTGAACTCCATTCCGTTGCTCCCCAATTTTCAAGAGAAAATGGAGGATTTGCTATAACACAATCGAATTTGGCGATATTACCACCTTGAAGAATTTTTGGGTCCCTCAATGTGTCGCCTTGCATTACATTAAAATCAGATGCACCATGAAGGAATAGATTCATTTTAGCAATGGCCGCATTCACGACATTCTTCTCTTGTCCGAATATACTTCCACAGCAAAGAGAATCATCGTGCATATATCGTATAGCTTCGATAAGCATTCCTCCACTACCACAAGCAGGATCATATACAGTTTCCCCCGGTTGCGGATCGAGAATATGCACTAATAATCTCACAACAGAACGAGGAGTATAAAACTCTCCAGCTTGAGCCTTACTATCATCGGCAAACTTCTTCAATAATATTTCATAAGCATCACCCATTAAGTCCGCAGGGTAATCCTTATTACCAAGTTTTCGTTTTGATAGATGTTCTATCAGGTCACGAATCTTGCTATCATTGAGAATTGCTTTGTTAGTCCATTTCTGAGATGAAAACATAGATAGCACCCCATACAATGTATCTGGGTTTGCTATCTCTATCTGCCTCATAGCACCGACTATGGCAGCTCCAAGATTTTCTGTACGCTCTCGGACTTCTTGCCAATGACAACCATCAGGAATAACAAAACGATGTTGCTCTGGCAGAGATGCATACTCCTTATCACCACCACTTGATATTAAAGCTTCTTCTGTTTCTTCATCATAGACATCAGATATCCGCTTGTAATAAAGCAAAGGCGTGATATAATCCTTAAAATTATCTTGGCTTACAGGACCGCGTATTATATTACAGGCCTCAAACAAGAAATTGTATAAGTCCTGTGCACCTGTAAGCTCTTTATTTATTGTTTTTTTTGCCATCTAATAACTCTGTCAAATAGTGGATTTGAGATTCCTTTATTTCATTAACTCAACAACATCTTCCGGCAACATTGCATTCCCAGCATCATCTTTCGGAGCGTTCTTAAAGAACAGCACCGGAACGATGGTGTAGTTCTTAGCAAACGGCAGCAGATTAGCTTTGCGGAGAAGTGCAGCAGTTAGCTGTTTGTCATTCTCTCCTGTTGTCCATTTGCATTCTCCGACCAACAGAGACTTTTTATCAAGCGATTCAGCCATTACATCGAACTCGACCTGTTCCGGCTTCTTATCCTCATTGAGAACAGAGCCCCACCAACGTTTTGCTTTTCCATAAACTACTCCATTAACAAGATTTCCTGTGACAGCATCCCGACACAGTTTTTCCCACTGCATACTCACATACTCAGAGAAATGAGCAGTCAGAGCCTGTTCTATGGGTAAACGACGACCAAGTTCAATGAACGAACGATTAGGAACA
>OGOZ01001411.1_pt1 | contig 13479 bp, 25 predicted proteins | sample 1552801 | NCBI WGS metagenome assembly OGOZ01 (sample SAMEA2580196, study PRJEB22360) | human gut metagenome | biome: human gut; feature: human-associated habitat; material: faeces | place: Denmark | collected 2008/2010
TACCGTTTTCCAGTTTTCTTGAATAAGATCTAACATTTCCTACTAATTCAATTTCCTGATCTTCTTGATAAGGGTTTGAAAACTTTTTGAAACGTAATGAAATTACATCTTCACTTCCATCATCGCGCTTTACAATCAAATCAGCTTTATCGTATTCAGTTTCATTGATAGTATGTGAATACTCAATGTTTCTTATAACACCTTTTAAGATTATATTGTTCATGTATTATTCTTCTTTCGATAAATTTAGTAATTTTTCATATTCATCTTCGTCAATTATCTTTAAAGCTTCTTCTTTTGGAAGCCACATTTTGAATTTAACATCAGAACCTTGTAGCTAACGTAATTTGTTTTGATAATACACATTTGCCAAAGATGTTGCTTTGTGCATGGGGCAGATGTTCGTGCATCTGACATCAAACTTTCCGCCAGCTGCTTGATAATTCCAAGCCTCGCAGTCGGAACAACCTGCGGCGATCGGACAGTAAAAACATTCATCGTTGCTCTTTGTTCGACGAGTAATTGCTTCCAAACGAGTATGAGTTTCCTTGCCTACATCTCCCATAAACACGTTGTTTACATTTCCAATTTGGATTGGCGGTATATCCTTCCCCAAAGAGGTGGGACAAAAACGTGTACAAGGGTAAGCTATACCGTCCCAGTCAAAAGAGAGCATCTTCCCTCCACCGCCACACCAACACTGCACATCATTTGCATCAAGGGGGTGGAAGAAGAAATCATTGAACATTGAGCAGGATACTCCGTCTTGACTCAGTAAGTAATCTGCTAACTCTTTCAATAATTTATACAATTTTTTTGCATCATCATATGACCACTCTGCTTCATAAACACAATTCATGTTTATGATATTAACTCCTAAATCAACAAAGAACTTTACGCATTGCATTAGGTTGTCTAAGTTGTCAGGTGATAAAGTTATCTTTGTAGTTGGTAAATAATGAAACCTATCTCGACAGTCTAAAAAGGCTTTGTAAGCAATATCGAAACTGCCTCGTCCGTCAGGATAAATTCTACAAGCATCATGTATATGTTTTGGTCCATCAATAGAGATACCCATTGAAATGAACTTTTTATATTTCTCTAGATATTTCTGTACTTTTGGATCAAAATATGCTTGCCCATTTGTACTAATAGCAAAACGAACTGTCCTTGCCCAAATATGGTGTTCCTTTATTGCTCGCTCCAGAAAATATGATGTAATGTATTCCATTACGTCAATATTCAGAAAAGGTTCTCCACCCATGAATTCAATAACTAAAGCTCGTGTCTTCTTATTTATGAAATGATAGTTATCTGCATAATACATTTCAAACAAACGATCGACGCCAGCTTTAGCAGTTTCTTTTGTCATCGTGTGACAATCCTTAGCTACTTCGTAACAATAAGTACAACGTAGCTAACATTTATCTGTCACTACAAAAGTTACGTCTCTTGTGGCAGATTCATTTTCACCTATTACAACACCATCATCATAAACATTGTTAGGGCAATATAAAGCATGGAAATAATCAGCGTATCCTAACAGATAGTTTTTCATGCTGTTTCCACATCCAGTGTTGAATCTTCAAAGTTGAACGTATAAGATGTATACGGAAAATCAATATATCTTTTGCAAACCTTCTGCTTACCGATCTCTAATGCCATATATGCAGAAGAAAGCTGCTTCTGATAATATTCTTGTTCCTCTGCTGCTACACCATTTTTAGTCATATAAGTAATGAGGTTGAGAAGAGAGTTATAATCATACCACAACTTTTCGATATAATTATTCTCGGTTTCTGTAATATTTATCTTTGTCATATTTCCTCCATTAATTTTTATATATTAATGACCAGCGCGAGTGGTGCTACAATAAACACCACTTGAACAAGCCCCTCCACATCCGCCTGTACAGCTTCCTCCGCATCCTCCCAGACATTTACCACTACAATTACCTACGCAACTTCCTGTACATCCTTGACAGTACCCCTAACAAGATCCTTTACAAGTCCCTGTACATCTACCGCTACATCCTGTGCAACCCCCTTGGCACAATGTACTGCAACTACCGGAACAGTTATTAGCACAACCGTTAGCACAAGAAGAACAAGTACCAGTACAACTTCCTGTACAGCCTCCTTCGCAAGTGCCTGAACAGGTAGTATAACAACCCCCAGAGCAACTACCAGAGCAGCCTCTGCAACCCTCTGAACATCCCCCGGAACAACTTCCTTCGCAAGTACCACTACAACCGCTTCTACATCCACCAACACATGTGGACGAGCATAAACCGCTACAAAACCCTGCACAATCATTATGCTCACTCTATACAGATGTTGCAGAATAAGTATTTATTGCATCTTCCAACTGAGACAAGGACATCATAATGTCACCGGTATTTACTTCATTTACAATAGGTGTAACAGCATTAACTGGTATTATAACTTTGTTTGCTTGTTCCGCTGTGGGTGTGGTACCTTTTTTAGGTATGTCGTCAGTATATAACCATGGGTCTTTACTATACTTTTCTAAGGATCCACCACTTTGCCCGTCAACAGTAATATTATAACATCTACGGGCCATTTCTGCTGTGATTTTCTCCTTTAAGGCGATTAAGTCATTTGCAACCTCTATTTCGCCTTTCTTTAATCCAGTAATAGCCATAGGTCACCTCAATCATGCCCATACGTTATGAACAGGCTTCCAACTTCCGTCGTAGTAATACATCGCCCCAGTATTTGAGTCTATAAATAAATCACCTTTGTTAATATTTCCTGAAGGCTATGCTCCTTGTACATAACAACGACATTTCATATCTACTAAATACGGAGTCGCAGCATCAGTTTTTGATTTCGAACCAGGAGTATTATTTAGTTTTACAATACCTGCTTGAGACTCAGTAGCACGAGCAGAACCATCAATTATATAGTTCTTTCCATCATATACAACGTCTAATAACTCATTAGCTTGCCAAGTGTTAAATACCGTACCATCAGGAAGTAATAACTATTTCGCACCTGTGTTATTAACATTTAACGTAGGTGTTCCGGAGCTATTACTATCCGTAAATTTAATACGCAGAAAAGCCCCAGTAACTAAGGCGAAGTCAAACCCGTCTAAAGTAACTGATTTAGCAGCTAATGTTGAAGCTGTAGAGCATATTGCATAATGGTTTATGTCCTACTTACCTGTAAACTTGATACCATCAATTAAAGGTTTAGCTTGTAATTCTACAGCTTGTTTTGCGAGATTACATTCTTGAGCTGTACCTTGAATATATTGCGTGATGGACCAGGTTATTACTTTGTCTTTATATGTCCCATCGGACCAATTACAAATTGGTTTCCCATTTTCATCTTTATTCAATGAAGCTGTAATCGTATAGCTACCAACATTTTTAGCAGATAAATCCCCTGAAAGATTACAATGATCAGGGAAATATTCTGTAATTATAGGCGAAATGTTAGCATTTATAAATGGAAAACTCTTGTTTGTAACTTTAGGAATAGGCACGCCATGAGCGAGGAATGTTTTTAGTTCGCCATAAGGCTTAGATCCGTCTCCTACAACCATATATCCCGTTTCTGTGTTAACAACAGGCTCACCATAATTTAATACGAGTGAAGATATATTTTCATCTTGCTATCCTTTTTTAGTCCTCTTTAGCTATATTTGTCGAATAGCTTCAGACATTTTTAATTTCCTCCAAATTTATAAGGAGATGTTACTCGGTCAATATCTCACCTTTTGCAACACCTTCCATGAATCGAATACCGTCAGAAATTTCTTTTGCTTCGGGGTCATCTTCAATGATTTTTTGTAAGTTCTTTTGCTTCAAATCAAGAGAGTCAAGATACATATTAATAATTTCTTCTCGTTCCTCTTCGGTAGCATTATCAAAATCACCATCAACTTCTAACCCAATATCAGACAACAACAGCCCGTCAAGATGATCAATTTCATGTTGAATTACAAAGGCAGCCATGCCTGTTACTTGACGTGTTTCAATTTGACCCAAAGGTCTTTGATAAATAATTGTTAAATCTGTATTACGAGGTCGAATAAACTGTTTACCTGGAATTGAAGTACATGTTTCTTTTGATAAAGACAGCCCTTTTACTTGAGCAAGTATCGGGTTAATGAAAGTCTTAATTTCAGAGTCCTTAAAATCTACACAGAAAATACGCTTGTCATATCCAATAGCAGGAGCAGACAATGAACATAAATTATTTCTTTTCATAGTCTTTTTTAACTCTGAAATAATCTAACGCATCAAGGGAGCTTCTTTAACAGTATCAATTTCAGAACAATGCTGTTCAAGAAGTGCTCTCTTATCTTCATTTTCAATAGTAATAATCTCTTTTATCTCTGCCATAATAACTCCTTAGTTTTCTCTGATTGTTAATTTATATGTATCAGCATCAAAGTCTGATAATAACGTGATAGTATATTGTTCGTTTACGTATTGAATGCTGCTCGGACCCGAGGTTATCTGTGAGCTTTCAGTATCTTCTTCCAAATCATTACATCTATCCAGACGGGACAGATACCTGCCGTACATATCTGAATCCGGAATGTCAATAACGTAAGACCCGTCTTTTGCTGTAACTCCTTTTTCGTTTATTCCGATTGACTTTAAAAATTCTTCCATATTTATCTCCTTGATAATATATACAATTTAGCTCAGCTATAACGTATTGAGAATAACAAAAATAGGGTTGGCACAATTAAATACCAACCCCAAAATGTTAAATCTTCTTCAATTTATCTAACACCTTTGAGTTTTCTGCAATAATTCCTGACGGAGAACGTTTTATATCCAGACCCTTTAACAGCTTCTTATTTGCATCAATATATCGTCTCTCTTTTTTGTCTCTTTCTGGTTGATCAAGCAAGAATTTAACATAGCTCAATGCCATGAAATTGTCCTTTATAGGCTGTAAAGTTTCCTTATATGCTTCAATTCTGTCTGGCGAGATTACCTCAGTCATTGCTAATTGCTCAAACTCTTTTAATCCTTCCAAGAGCTCATGATACTAAGATGCAACTTTGTTGAAATATTCATCAAAATGCCTTTTACTCATAGTGAACCTTTCCTCTCTAATTCATTTATAATGCTTCTTTCAATTATATCACTTTGTACATTGAATAGTAACTCTTCCGTGTGCTGAGATTTTTCAGGTAAACTTTTACTGTAAACATTGTTGTATAAAGTTTCAATATGATCTAAAGATTCGTCAGCGACCTTTTTCGCTTCTTCCAAACTATATAGCAACTTTCCGCCATACAATCCTGATTTGATCTCTGCTAACAATTCATAATTATCTGGAACCAAACATCCTTCGTAGGAAATTCCTTTCAGATAGTTAACCAAAAAACCTTCCATTCTTAAAAGATGATGAAGCTGTTTTGGGTCATATCCGTATTTATCAATTATTTCCATCCTTGACGGATATCTGTTTTCCATTGAGTGGTATTTCTCAAGTGCTACTCCCCTAATCGCTTTTACGTTTGCGAAGATATCATATCGTGCAATCGCTTCACGATGCTCTACAAGCTGCATCCACAAATCTTTATATAAAGGATTAATATAGAAGTAACGTGTAAACAAAATTTCAAGGAAATTAGGGTTTTGCTTTAAAAATGTCTTTATGTATAGACGAACATCTTTAAAATCAATGTGTTCATCGTTGCTCATAATATGAGTTGTAGAAACTGGGTTGTCAGCCCTTACAATTTCCTTCAATGTAGGGGTAACAATTAACTTTGTATCAATATCCGAACCATCTACATCTAGTCCGTAATTCTGACTGCCTTGAAGGAAAATCCCAACAATGTGTTGTTCATCGAAATACTTTAAAGCCTCTTCATAATGTTTTTCTAATCCCTTTTGAATATACTCATCACTATGAAAATTCATCTTAATCTCCATCTAAAAATTCATCCTCCAATACAATACAGTTTACTTTGCCACTATAAGCTGTACAACCATCAATTCCGATAACTCCATCTCCCCAGTAAGGGTCAAAGTTAGCAGTAGGTCCCCATTCGTAGCCGTCTCTATCAAATCGAGAGTGCGCCCATGAAGTGTGCCAATGACCGCAAACCACTAACTTATTAGGCTCAATAAAACCTCTTGAAGCTACATCCATACCGTTTTCCCACCGTGCAACACTCCAGGCTTTATCTCCTAACTCTCGCCAACTTTCATGATAGTATACAGGGTATTCATTTTTGACATATATTGAAGGCGCATCACTCACAGGAATATACCCATGAACAAAAACATACTTTTTTGTTTCGAAGTAATCAACCATCTTGTCAAAAACAGGTTTTACCATATCCAGGGCGTTAGAACAAATCTTCCTGTCATCCAAACCAGTCTTACTGTGTTGGTAGCTCCCTAAAATATTTATTGTTTCCCATGTACCATTCGAGATATCGTGCATTAGGGGCTTCTACCGATGACAGCAGTCTTCAAACAAGTCTTCATGATTTCCTCTTACAAGAATACATCGAGGTTTATTGTGAAAAAACTTTAATGTTTCAATGGGCTATGTTCCTCTATCGAAAATGTCTCCACAAACAACAATGTAGTGTGTAGGATTATTTTCATCATAACCTGCATTCTACAATGCCTTTATCATTTCATCATAAAATGAATGTATATCGCTCATTACAAAAAATTTGTTCATAACAACCTCCTAATTTGGTACGGGTAGTGGGACTTGAACCCACACGCCTTACGGCACAGGAACCTAAATCCTGCACGTCTGCCAATTCCGCCATACCCGCATATATGCCTCCGAAGAGGCAAAATTATTTAATCGAGAGAAGCATTACTGCAGAAGAGAGTGCCAAAATCTCCCTAAAACATCTGCGAATGACTCCGTGGGTGCTGCCTTATCCTTCACAATATCCACACTCCACTTTGTCCCGTTTTTCGTTTCTCCTTGAGCATGATAATTGCCATCATCATCTTTAGCTTCATTCTTACCGCAGTCCTCGCACTCAGCACAACAATCATCGTCCGAGTCATCGTCGCAATAAAGTTCAAGGTCTTCCATTACCTCGAACAAGAACATGAAGGCATCCACTACTTCTGGATCAAGATCAGAATCCTCCTCGATATCCTCTGCTTCAATATACTTTCTAAACTGCTCAGTAAACGTTGGGATAACAGGATCGTTAACAATCTCAGAAATATTGTTAACAAATTCCTCTTGCAGCGTATCATAAGCCTGTGACAGCTTATTTACTTTAGCTGCGGTACGAAGCAGTTCTTCCCTCATTGAAGGGTCACTAGAAACACTTTCGCTTTCTGCCTTTTTCAAATCGGCTTCCGTATCAAACAACTTGTCCAACTTTTCACTGTAATACTTCATTTTGTTCCTCCATTAATTTAATACAATTCTGTAAATCTATTCTGCAACATTTTCACGTGTTGCTACAATAAAGTTTTGAGACGGTTTTGCACTTAATCTTAGTTTTTGTGCATAATCATCTGTACCCATTAACGAACTGTTACATAATACTAACACTTCATTTTTTTCATCTGCCTAAAAATGATGAAAATGAGAAGTTAAGATTAAATCAAAATTATGCTTTGTCATTAAAACCAAATTGTCTACAACCTTTTCTGGCTTATCCTTGTGACCATGTACTGCTGCTACTTCATGATCCCATATTGATGCAGTAATTATATCCGGACCATACTTGTTAGCAGTGTGTATGAGTACATTATGCTGGCCTTTCAGTCTTTGTTTCATGTACCAGGTAGTAATTCGACACAACGATTCTAAATCAAGTGAATTTTCTCTTACCGGGTCAATGCGAGAATGATTATCTAATGCAGCATAATACTCGATCCCTTCTACACAATTTGATAAACTGGCAATCGCTTCAGAAATAATTTCACTTACTTCCATAATCTGGTTCAATACGTTAATACGACTATTTAAGCGTATAGTAAGATGTATGTTACCAGCAATCATATCGCCCAAATTAAACACATACAAATAGCTAATTTTTTCTTTTTGGATAATCTCTTTAACTTTACTTACAAGTTGAGATACCCTTTTTTTAGCAATTTCAGGATTATACTGGTTGTAAATTGTATCAATAACAATCCCATAATGCCAGTCACTTATCTGCAATATCCCTACTTTTTCTGCACTACCTATTGCTTTAGGAGCTTCAGATATACACATAGGGCATTTCTATGCTACAATGTTAGCAGCTTCTATGCCAAGCTCTTTTATCGTCTCTTCACGTGATATACGACGAAGGATTGCATTATTCTGAACTCTTTCGTCAGATAACTTCATACGCTCTTTCTTGAGTGTATTTTCTTGATCATATCCAAAGGTATCTTCGCAACCAGGGATGATGATCTATTCATCGTCCTTCGGTGCATTTACGAAGAGTGTGCCATCACGATAATGACTACGATAATATTTTTCTGAGTAAGTTAAATCAAAAAATCTGTTTACAAGGTCCGCAATATCCTACCAAGTAAGACCCAATTCATTTTTATTATCGCATAATCGCTATGCGTACATTCTCCAGCTTTTCAGTTCATTACTCACTGGTTCCAGTGTCATCTAAATTTTCCTCCGAATCCTTTATTTCTGTAGGCTCTACATCAATAATATTCGTAGTATTTAATCTTGATAATATTTCCTGAACCTTACTCATGACCTTTTCTTTTGAATCACGAGACAACTCTGTATTGCCTACATTTATATGAACATTCTGCTAATTAACTTGTATAGCGGGCATATTTTCAGGAGTAATCAAAGTATCTGATTTACTCAGTGTTTCACCAATCACCTTAAAGTAATCTAATAAATCTTTATTGCTGAATTCCCCTGCATGATTATTAACCCTATCCGCCATCTATTGAGATATTTTATCCTGTAACTCACTGAGCTATCCCGCTCGGATAATATCTTTCTTCTTTATGTTCAAGTTAAACAGATCAACAACTTTCTAAAGAGAGTCACCATCTTGAGCTTCTTTAAGTTGTTTCTCTAAATCATTGATAGGAGTTGAAAGTGACAGTTTATCCTTTTCCATCACATCAACTCCTTATACACATTTAGTATTTTCTTACGTAAACGACGTTCCACCTTACCTGCAATCGGAAAATACTCTCCGGTTACTGTTGCAGATACTTTCTGCTCTAATTGATTTGAAGGTACAAACTTATAGAATACATTTTCGTCCTATAACTTAATATATAATATTCCTAACCCAATATCAACTTCTGTGATAGGATTATTATCATGTATATTTTCAAGTACACAATAAGCAATAGCTTCTTGATAAATGTCATTCAAATTCTGCAAAGCTACTTCAGGAATCGTTGTTACGGTGCTTACATCGGTTATTATATTATTCATCTTCTTTATTCAACTCCTTTAGTATCGTGCTTCGTTTGGAAGTATTGTTGTATTTTAAATAGTATGCGCTTTTTTGTAACTACTCATAATAAGACTATAATGATTTTTCTAGGCGGTGTTGAATGTATAAAGGATATAATGTGTTACGATCTCTTTTATATCCCTATAATTCTGTTATTAATTGAACAACTGTATCGTAAAACATTTTCTCACCGCTTTGTAAATTCATAATTATCAAGTATGTCACATATTTTGAGATAATCAGACTTTATACGTCTAAAATCTGAACTATTTTTTCCTAATAGCTCTACCGCATCCGAATACTCCATTCCCTCAATTTTTACCTTCTAATAAAGGACCAGAGAGTACAAGATACTTTCCAGTTCATCAATAGTCGGAATGCGAATAGTTAGTCCTCCAAAATACTCGCATAATTTCAACATATTCTCTCTGTCAAGGACGTATGCTAGCTCACTTAAAGAGGAATATTCTGGAATATCTCGTAGCTTAAATAGTGCAAACATTACTAAAGAGTATATATCCTTGTCTCTAAGAGTATCCAGTTCTACCTTTCTACGCGCCACTAAGTTAATCCTCCTACTAAGAATTATGCCTGAGCTCATCTTCAATGAGCATACGCACGCCGGAATTTCCTGCCACATAAGTATCTGACTACAAAGAAAGATCCTTTGCGATAGCATGCTTCAATTCTCGAGTCAATACCGTAATATAATCACGCATACTTTCGTCTAGGTGATACAATATAGTGGAATTCTCTGCTTCCTTAATATATAGATCATCTAAATATCTTTCTTTAACTTGTGCACTTTCTTTCAAATTCCGTACCTATTCTATCTTTCTACGAGGAAGTGTCACGGAATTCAAAAACGTTAACATACAACTCGTATAAATATTCAGCCAAGTTTTCTTGTCTGAATAGTACGGTATCTGTTTCAAAAATGCTTTTGCTGTTTTGATTATGTCTCCTAAACAACAGTTAAATTCAACCATACTTAGCGCATCAATTGAATCCGACATTTTATCTCTAAAAGAGTATTCGCTATTACATTCTCCTACTTCCTCTTCTGTACTTCCGCCACATTGACTATATTCGGATTGTGCGAAATCAATCCGCAGGAAGTTAATTGTTTTCTTTATATAATTAAGCACACTTTTAACAGGCTTTAACGTGCTCCCCTCTGCTTTTGATGCTTGGTAACGCATATATATACGAGTAGCACCGTAAACAGCAAAATCTTCATATTGCTTTAAATTTTGAAAATATTGCTGTTTATAAGCCAACATGTGAATAATTAAATATAAATACTAGAAGATAGTAGTTTCTTCTTCATCCGTTAAATCTGACCTCATTATATTTTCGTCGATGTGCATACACATTTCAACATATGATAAGTCAGGATGTTCAAACAACGGTTTCATGTCATTCCCTTATCCTACTGATTTTATCAGGACCCTTTACAATAGTAATTTCATCATCAGTTGGAATAGCAATACTTGCATGGTGAGTGATTATATAAACCGTGCCTACATCTGAGAGATTCTTCGCTATGAGGTTGAGTACTTGCTCGCATCCCGCCGAATCAAGGCCGTCTACGAATTCATCAAGAACAATAATATTACTAGAAAACCCCATAAAACAGCATAACATGTCTCGTATAGAAAGTTGTATGATTAAGTCAACTCTCTGCTTTTCTCCGCCACTTAAGTTAGAATATTCTTTACCATCAAAGGATATTTCAATTGCATTTCCTTCCAATGAAAATCCGATGTTATCATTACCAAATACCTGTAACGAATAATATTTTGCTCTTTTTGCTATGTAATCAATAACATTGGTTAACAGATAACCACGGAAATCACGCTTTAGTGCAGTACTCATTTTTGCTATTACAGATAAGCGTTCTTCCATATCTTTCTGTTCATTTATATTATACAATATTTTTTCACTGAGTTCGCTTAAAACACCCTTCAATTTTGAAATGGCTTGTTGTTTTTCTGTTATATTTAACTCTAAGCTATTAACTTTGGATAATGCTTCATTGTAGACTCTCTCTGCATTTATATACTTAGCTTGCGAATTATCCAAGTCCTGTTTGCTTTGATTTACAGTTCGTGTCAACTCAGATGTAAGGGATATACAAGTATTTAGTTTTTGCTGCAATTCAGACTCATTGTTAGTGTCACATTCCTGTAATGCTTTCAATTTTTGTGCTTTTTCCTCTGCTGTCGCTTGAAGCAGAGACTGCTTTTTAGTAAGAGCTTCTTGCAGCGGAGATATATCAGGTTTCTCCACTCCTATTAATTTCTAACCACATGTAGGACAGACATCAGTAATTGAACGTAAGGTTTTAATTTCCCTTTCAAGCTGTTTTATTTCAATATTCAGAGATGAAATCGTCCCATCAAAGTCGTTACGAACATTATTTTCCTTTAGGAGTCTGTTTGTTTTTATTTCTGAAATAGAAGATTTGATTGATTGACAATCCTTCTCAGCTTCTGTTAACTTAGCTTGCTGTACTTCGAGTTCTAACTTTAACTTTTCAAAATTACTTTTTGTAAAATCTCTGGCGCTTAAACAATCGTCTAAATAAGAATTTGCATTGGGTCGGAATGTCTCCAGTTCCTATACTTCCTGTTGTGTTGACTGCAAAGACTCTTCGCGTACTTTTTGCTGTCCTACCAAATACGAAATATTATTCTTAATTTCGTCTAAGTTATTTGATAATACAGAACGCCTTTTGCTCACTTTATCAGTCAATTCATTTATCATAAAGTCAGATTGAGAGAGTTTTTCAAGTACATCCTTACGTCCAGAGGGCGTGTTATTACTAAAACGTTGCGGCAACCCTTGTCCAAGGATAATAACCGACCCCAAAAATGAAGCAGTTAGATCGGGTAAGTACTCCTGTAATATCTTCTCTGTGTCTCTAATCCCTTTTCCAGAGACATCTTGACCGTTATAGATTATCTTTAACGTAGTCCCAAGTGGCTTATAATCTTTTGTTCTTGTAATTTCGTATTTATCTCTGCCAACAGAAAAATATAACGTAACTTTTGCTCCATTATCAGCATTTATATTACTTACATTTTTACATTCACGTATTGTATTACCTGTTAAACACCAAATTACAGCATCAAACAAAGATGATTTTCCGCTTCCGTTGCTTATAGCATTGTCTACTGGGTTTTCATTAATGCCGGATACTAAAACATACCCGCCTCTATCCAGATTTACTTCCACTTCCCCGAAGCTAAAGAAATTTGTAACCTTTATTTTATCAAATGTTATAACCATGTTCTACCAGATTCTCCATCACGAAAAAATATTGTTGAGTTCAGACTGTACAATATCGCTATTACCAATGTTGCAAAGAACGTATTTCTTAAATTCTTCAATATGATCAAGTGAAAGAGACTTATTATCTACTGCTACAGACTGTCCGGGTTGAGAATTTACCACCAGACGGTATTCAACTATTTGCGGGATTGACTGTAGCTGCTCTTTACATTTATCAATGTCATTAGAATCAACACTAATTGTTACTACTGCATTATTTTTCAAACCATATAAACTATCAGTACCGTAAGAGAGTTTATAGAAGTTAAACGCATAAGGATTTTCGTATAGATTACACTCACCTGTTGTTGTATCAAAAATAATGCATCCATGAGAATACTTTTTGGCATCTTCGCTGAAATTTTGTCCCGTAAGATTTCCAACATTTATAACTCTATCAGCTACTTGACTGCCGTTATGAATGTGTCCATTGAAATACCAATCACAATTTGACTTTATTTCATCAATTGTAAAGCCCTGTTTAGACTCAATTTTTCCTAACTGAATACCCTTTATATCATTGTGACTGAAAATGTACCTTTTACCTCGTTTTTGACTCAATATTGACGATAAAGGTTTTCTGTTCTCTTCCAAAATATATGGAATAAAGAATATATCATCAAAATCATTCAGGTTCATACTCGTTACCTGGCTAATAACAGTGGAATTAGGAATATACTTAAACAAATGAGCGGAACTAAAAGACAAGTCACTCCT
>OGOZ01001413.1_pt1 | contig 13469 bp, 13 predicted proteins | sample 1552801 | NCBI WGS metagenome assembly OGOZ01 (sample SAMEA2580196, study PRJEB22360) | human gut metagenome | biome: human gut; feature: human-associated habitat; material: faeces | place: Denmark | collected 2008/2010
TGAATTATTATAATTTATAAAATTAAAGTGATATAATATGAATGATTAAAAAAGCAAATTATGAAAGGAGACAAACTATGAAAAAAATATTAATTATAGAAGATGAAAAAATTATCAGAAATGAGTTAAAATCTTTGTTAGAAAACTCAGGGTATGAAGTATTAATTATAGAAAAGTTTGATAATGTTAAAGAAAATATAAAAAATATGAAATTTGATTTAATTTTAATGGATATTAATTTACCTAATAAAAATGGTGAAATTTTATTAAAAGAAATTAGAAAAGAATCTAATGTTCCTATTATTATGGTTACGAGCAGAGTAGGAGAAGTAGATGAAGTTTTATCTATATCTTATGGTGCAGACGATTATATTACTAAGCCATATAATCCAACAATCTTATTATTGAGAATACAAAATATATTTAAACGAATGGATAATAATATGTACGACTTATTTTATGATAATATTAGTGTCAATCCACAAAAGGGAATATTGAAACAAGGTGAAAAGGTATTAGAACTAACTAAAAATGAAATGATTATCTTTACATATCTTTTAAGTAATCGTGGTAGAATAGTAACTCGTGATGATTTAATGACAGATTTATGGAATAATAATGAATTTATAAATGACAACGCTCTAACAGTAAATATTAGTAGATTGAGAAATAAATTACAAAATTTTGGACTTGAAAATAGAATTGAAACAAGAAAAGGACAAGGGTATAAATTATTATGAGTTTTAAAAAATATTTATTAGATAAAACAGTACAGATAACTGTGTCAATTGTTGGATTCATAATTGCTATTCTTATGTTAAACGCATTTAAAGTGGAAAATGATTTGAAAATAGCATTGACAATATTATTTTTTTTAGTTGCAACATTTAATATTATTTTTGATTATTTCAGGAAATACAAATTTTACAAAAAAATATTAAATACGCTTGATAAGTTAGATAAAAAATATTTAATTTTAGAAATGTTAAAGAAGCCAAACTTTTATGATGGCGAAATTTTTTATCAAATTCTTTATGATATAAACAAGTCAATGATTGAAAATGTAAAAGAATATAATTTAAGTATTACCGATTTCAAGGAATATGTAGAAATGTGGATTCATGAAGTAAAGATTCCAGTAGCAAGTTTAACTTTATTAATTCATAACAACAAAAATATGTTTGATAAGAGATATATAGAACAAATTAGAAAGTTAGATAACTATATAGATCAAATTTTATATTTCGTTCGAAGCGAAAATGCCGAGAAAGATTATCTTATCAAAGAAATTGAATTGCAGAAGATTATCAAAGATGTTGCCTTAAAAAATAAAGATGACTTATTAGAAAACAAAGTTAATCTTGAAGTTGATATTCATAATGAAAAAGTTTTAACGGATTCAAAATGGTTAGAGTTCGTATTAAATCAGATTATAAACAATAGTATTAAATATAAAAAAAATAATAACGATCCAATAATAAAAATCAGTGTAAAAGATGAAAAAGATAAAGTATATCTAACTATTTGGGATAATGGAATAGGAATACCTAAAAACGATATAAAAAGAGTATTTGATAAATCTTTCACTGGTGAAAACGGTAGAATAATGGCAAAATCAACAGGTATGGGACTTTATATTGTCAAGAAATTATGCGATAAATTAGGACATAAGATAATTATTGAATCTGAAATACATAAATATACAAAAATTACAATTATCTTTTATAAAAATGATTTTTATAAAGTTGATTAAAGTTTATGCAGATTTGGATACTAAAAATAAATATTACAAAATTGTAATATTCTGTAATATTAGAATAACGACTAATCCTATCTTTTATATTACAATGTAATCAGAAAGGAGAAAGATTATGGAAAATATCTTAAAAATTGATAAAATTGAAAAATATTATGGCAATAAATCTAGTCTTACAAAAGCAATTGATAACCTATCATTTGATGTTGAAAAGGGAGAATTTGTTGCAATAATGGGAGCAAGTGGCTCTGGAAAGACTACTCTTTTAAATTGTATATCTACAATTGATAAAGTTACATCTGGACATATTTATGTAGCAGGTAATGATATCACAAAATTAAGAGGAAATAGTCTAAATAAGTTTAGAAGGGAAGAGTTAGGTTTTATATTTCAAGATTTTAATTTACTTGATACTTTAACTGCTTATGAAAATATTGCTTTGGCACTTTCTATTCAAAATGTGAATTCAAGAGAAATTGATACAAGAATTAAAAAAGTTGCAAAAGAACTGGATATTGTTAATGTACTTAATAAATATCCATATCAAATGAGTGGAGGTCAAAAGCAAAGAGTCGCTAGTGCAAGAGCAATAATTACTAATCCAAAGTTAATTCTTGCAGATGAACCAACAGGTGCATTGGATTCAAAGTCAGCTAAAATGCTTTTAGAAAAATTTGATTATTTGAATAAAGAATTACAAGCAACAATTCTTATGGTGACACATGATGCGTTTACTGCAAGTTATTCTTCAAGAGTCATATTTATCAAAGATGGCAAAATTTTTAATGAAATAATTAAAGGAACAAATTCTAGAAAAGAATTTTTTGATAAAATAATAGATGTTGTAACATTACTTGGTGGTGACTTAAACGATGCTCTTTAAGTTATCATTAAAAAATATTAGTAAGAGTATAAAGGATTATGCCATCTATTTCTTTACTCTGATCCTAGGTGTTGCAATTTTTTATGTGTTCAATGCAATAGATGATCAGTCAGTTATGATGAAGGTATCATCAACAACAGCAGAAATAATAAAACTTATGACCAATGTTCTTTCTGGTGTTAGCGTGTTTGTATCTATAATATTAGCGTTTTTAATTGTTTATGCAAGTAGATTCTTAATAAAAAGAAGAAATAAAGAATTTGGAGTTTATTTAACGCTTGGAATGAGCAAAAAGAAAATATCCTTAATATTATTTATTGAAACATTAATAATAGGTATAGTTTCATTGGTAGTTGGTTTAGGAATAGGTTTTTTATTATCACAATTGATGAGTATTTTGGTTGCTAATATGTTTGAAGCAGATTTAACTAGATTTCAATTCGTATTTTCAACAAATGCTTGTATTAAAACTTTGATTTATTTTAGTATTATGTATTTTGTAGTTATGATATTTAATACTATAAATATTAGTAAATGTAAATTGATAGATTTAATGCATTCTAACAAAAAATCTGAAAAAATAAAATTAAAAAATCCATTGTTTTGTACAATAGTGTTTATTATTTCTTGTATAGCATTAGGATTTGCTTATTATCAGGTTACTGGTGGTATTGAGAAAATGACTTATGCAAATAGTATTTTTGTTCCTATAGGAGTAGGTGCTATTTCAACTTTCTTTGTGTTTTGGTCTTTATCGGGATTGCTTTTAAAAATATTTATAAGTATGAAGAACACTTATTATAAAGGGTTAAATAGTTTCACCCTTAGACAGTTTTCAAGTAAAATAAATACTATGACTTTTTCGATGACAATAATATGTTTGATGTTATTTATAACGATTTGCGTGCTATCGAGTGCAATGTCTATGAAAATATCTATGACAAATAATTTGAAAAAATTGGCTCCAGCAGATGTTCAAATTGGTAAGTTTATAAATGTAACTGATTATGAGTATTATTCTGAAAAACAAATAGAAGATTCAAAAATTTCAATATATGATACACTTGAAAAATTAGGCTATGATGTAGATAACAAACTTAAAGATATAGTAAAACTTGATGTTTATAACTTTGATAATATTGACTTAAAAACCAGTATTGGATCTTACTATGATATTGCAAAGCATAAATATCCTTTAATGCCATACAATAAGAAGGAAAGTATTATAAAGATAAGTGATTACAACAAAATTGCAAAATTGTTTGGACTAAAAGAATATACATTAAATGATGATGAATATTTTATTGTTGCTAATTATTCAGAATATGTAAAATTCAGGAATGAGGGACTTAAAGCATATACAATACTTAATATAAATGAAAAGGAATTAAAACCAAAATATGATAGTTGTGTAGAAGGTTTTATTGCAATGAATTCAACATATTCAAATATGGGAGTTTTTGTTGTTCCTGATAATGCAGTAAATGATTCAATGAAAAAATATGAATATTTAACTGCTAATTATAATGTTACAGATATAAATGAGAAAAATCTTTCGGAAAAAGAGTTAAGTGAAATTTGCAAAGAAAATTCTAATAATACTGTTATTGATTTTGATTCTAAAATGACAATTAAAGAAAATAGTATTGGACTAGGTGCAATGGTTACCTTTATAGGATTATACTTAGGTATTATATTCTTAATTTCTTGTGCTGCAATTCTAGCACTTAAAGAATTATCGGAATCAAGTGATAATGTAGAAAAGTTTAATATGCTAAGAAAAATAGGCGTAGATGAAAAAATGATTAATAAAGCATTGTTTAGACAAATTGGTATATTTTTTATGTTTCCGTTATTAGTTGCAATTATACATTCTATATTTGGAATTAAATTTTGTAATTATTTGTTAAGTGCCTTTGGAGCCGCTAATTTAGTATCATCAATAATTGGTGTTGCAATATTTATTGTTGCGATTTATGGAGGATACTTCTTAGTAACTTATATTTGCAGTAAAAATATAATTAAGGAAAAATAATATATCTGATAAAACGATAAAAGAGGCTATTACAAGTCTCTTATTTTAATACTCCAATTTCTCCATATCAAATAATGGAGAGTCATAAAAATCTTTAAGTTCTATTTTTAAAGTTTTACATATTTTAAAGATAATTGTAGAACTTGGATTATCTACATTGTTTGCCAGTAATGCTCTTAATGTTGATGGTGCAATAGCAGATAATTCAGCAAGTTTATTTGGAGTGTAATTATATTTGTTACATAATTCAAGTATTCTTAAAGTAATTGCTTCTTTAAATAACATTTAAAAACCCTCCTTAACACTACAAAAATTCTAGCAGAAATCGGTTGAAATTATACGCCGATATCGGTTGGCTTTTGGAGGCTATAATGTCAATGTAGTTAAATAAAAATATGAAATTTATAATTGATTAAGCAGTACGAAAGGATTATAAATGTTAAGGAATTCAATTAAAGAAGATTTAAAAGAGAACTTTATATCGGAAGAAGAATACTGGCAATATAATAAAGAGTATAGTGATAAAATTAAAAAAATAAAAGAATATATACAATTATATGAGGAGGAAAAAGAAACAATAAAAAATAACGATACTGATTGGATGAATATATTTAAAAAGAAAGAAAAAATAAAAGGAACAATAAAAACTCTTGATAAAGGTAAAATAGCAACAGATAAAGCAAAGTCTAACATTGTTAGTATTAAAGAACGAGGAGAGAATAGTTATGGTAATACTAATGAAAATAATGCAAATGAGTATGCAGTTAATAGATTAAGTGCTGGTGGAAAACTTGCAGTATATAATTCTAATAAAATTAAAACAAGAGGTAATGAGGCAGTAAGAGATACAAAAGATAATTTTATTAAGACAAAAAATAAGATTAAAACTATAAAATCTAAACTAACTGAAAAAAAGAATATTAAAGAAGTTAAGAAGAAGATTAAAACAAGTAAAAAGATTGTTAAAGATACTCCAAAAGTTGTTAAACAAACTATTAAAACAACTGAAAGAGCAAAAATGTTAGCTGTTAAAACTGCAAAAACAACTTATAAAGGAATAAAAACAGCATTTAAAGCAACTGTATCAATGGTAAAAGGAATTATTGCTGGAACAAAAGCACTAATCTCTTTACTACTTGCTGGTGGTTGGGTTGCAATAATTATAGTTGTTATTATTTGCTTAATTGGTCTTATTTGTACTTCTTGGTTAGGAATATTTTTTTCTAGTGAAAGCACAGGAACAGTTCCTATGAGTAGTGTAGTAAAAGAAATAAATAAAGAAATGGCTGATAGGATAGTTGAGATACAAAACAGTAATATCCACGATGATTATAAAATAGAATCAGATCGTGCAGAATGGAAAGATATTCTTGCTATTTATACTGCCAAAGTAACAAAAGGTAATAATTCAGCAGATGTTATTACTATGGATGATAAGAAAAAACAAGAATTAAAAAAAATCTTTTGGGATATGAATACTATTAGTTATGAAGTTAAAGATGAAAACAATAATACGAACTATGAAATAAATTTTGATAATCCACAAGATAAAATAACTAAAAAAGTATTATATATTAAAATAACTCACAAGACAGTAGATGAAATGATGAATATGTATTTTTTTAATCCTATGCAAAAAGAACAAATTAAAAATGCTTTAAGTGATGAATATGCGAGTATGTGGTCATCTGTAATATATGGGACACCAGTTGGTAGTCCTGATATGGTACAAATAGCATTATCACAAGTAGGTAATGTTGGAGGAGAACCATATTGGAGATGGTATGGTTTTAAAGAAAGGGTAGAATGGTGTGCTGTTTTTGTCAGTTGGGTTGCAAATCAAAGTGGATATCTACAAGCAGGTGTTATTCCTAAATTTTCTGGTTGTCAAACAGGAATTGATTGGTTTAAAGCGATGGGAGAGTGGCAAGAAAAAGGATATACCCCTAAACAAGGGGATATAATATTTTTTGATTGGGAAGTAGATGGAAAAGTCAATCATGTGGGAATAGTTGAAAAAGTAGAAAATGGTAAAGTATATACAGTAGAGGGTAATTCTACTGATGATACTTGTAGACAAAAAGTGTACTCATTAAATAGTAAAGTTATATTTGGTTATGGAACACCGGCATACTAAAAGGAGAGTTTGTTTGCTCTCCTTAATTTTTTTTATTTTCAATACGAAATTTTATAATTTCAGATTGCTCGTATGATATAATAGATGTATAGTAGTAAATTTTATTTTTTAGTAAAATTTGCTTGGAAAAATTAATATTAGTACATTATACATAATATGAATTAAGTATTTTTGATGATATAAATTTGAAGATATAAAAAAACAGGCAAAATATTATTTGACAATAAATATATTCTAATGGATTATAGGAGGTTATAAAATGAGTAATGATGATAAAAGAGGAAAATTATTATCTGAACTTCGTAAAGGAAAAAATTTAACTCAAAGAGATTTGGGAGATTTAATAGGATATACAGATAAAAATATTTCAAAATGGGAACGAGGTATCTCTTTTCCAAATAATCCTAATATTATAAATAAATTAGCAGAAATATTTGAAATTAGTGTAGAAGAATTAATAAATGAAGTATTGAAAAATAAAGGAAAAAAGGTGTTAGTGGAATGTATAACCAAAAAGACGGCAGATGAATTATATTCAAGAATTGATGAAATAACAGATAATGTTTATGAACTTACCGGAGATGACAATATAATAAACAGGAAAAGAGTAATAGAACTTACAAAACAAAAAAATGAAATGATATTAATAGCTACACAGACAATAGAAGCGGGTGTAGATATAGACATGGATATAGGGTACAAGGATATTTCAGTATTAGACAGCGAAGAACAGTTTATAGGAAGAATAAATAGATCGGCAAAAAAGAAAGAGTGTGAGGCATATTTTTTTGATTTGGATGATTCAAAAATGGTTTATAAAGGTGATAATAGATTAGAGTATAATTTGAAAAATGATCAAGTAAAAGAATTATTAATTAATAAGAATTTTAAACAATATTATAAATTAATAATGGACAAAATAGAAAAAAAGTCTCAAAAATATGATAATGGAAACATTCAAAACTTCTATAATGATTGTAAAATGCTTAATTTTAGAGAGGTTAGGAATAAATTAAAACTAATTAAAACTAATAATATACAATTAGTTCTAAATTATACAATAAAACTCACTAACGGGGAAATTAAAGGAAGCAATGTATGGAATGAATTTAAAACAATTTGTACGGATGATACACTTGGCTTTGCAGAAAAAAAGATTAAACTATCTGCCATAATGGAAAAGCTAAATTTATTTATATACACAATCTGTAATAACTCAGATACTACCATTGAAGGTGAACGATTTGGCAATATGTATTATATTGAAAATGGAGAGAAGTACATGATAAATGGAAGATTCAATAGGAAAAAATATTTAGAGAATGGAGATGAGTTATTTATTTGAATATAAATGGAACAATAATAAACTACTATTTTCATTGTAAAAGACAGTGTTACTTATTTGCAAATAGACTAAATATGGAAGATTGCTCTGAAGATGTTAGAGTTGGCAGAGTATTGCACGAAATAAAGGCACAAGATGGCAAAAATACAGAAATAAAATATGATAATATGGCAATAGACAAGCTCACGGAAAAATATGTTGAAGAAATTAAGAAAAGTGATGCAGATATTAATGCGGCAAGAATGCAGGTTTTATTTTATTTAAAGAACTTAGCAGAAAAGGGAGTATATAAAGAAGGAAAGCTAAAAGTTATAGAAAAGAATAAAAAGGAAAAAATAAACAGCATTGTATTAGATGATAAAACAGCTTTAGAATTAGAAGAATGCTTAAAAAATATAGAAAAACTCTTAAGTCAAACCGAACCACCTAAGGCTATCTATAGAAAAACCTGTGAAAAATGTGCATATTATGAATATTGCTATATATAAGGAGAGAGAAGATGAAATCAGAAAGTAAATATATTTTCTCTAAAGGAGATTTAACAAGAGAAGATTTCAGTATAAAGTATAAAAATAGTAATGGGAATTATTATTTGCCAATTGAAAAAATAAAAGAACTTTACTGTTTTAATGAGGTTACAATATCAACAAAATTATTAGAAATATTATCAAAAGCTGGTATATTGGTGCACTTTTTTAACTACTATGGAAATTATGTAGGAACTTTTTACCCTAAAGAAAGTTTAATAAGTGGAAAATTAACAGTAAAGCAGGCTGAAGCTTTTAAAAACAATAGATTACATATAGCTAAAAAAATAGTAGCTGGAATAGCAAAAAACATAAGAGAAGTATTATATCATTATTACAGACATGGAGCGACTGAACTAAAGCCGATTTTAGACTTTTATAAAAATGATGTAGACAGATTATTAGAAAAAGCAAATGACATAAATCAGGTATTAGCAATTGAGGGAAAAACTTGGGGCTTATTTTACAGTGGTTTTAAGTATTTCTTAGAGGAAGATTTTATAATAAATAAAAGAGTGAAAAGACCACCAGATAATCCAATGAATGCACTAATATCATTTGGAAACACACTATTATATACAAAAACTATTGCGGAAATTTACCAAACTCACCTTGAACAATCAATATCATTTTTACACGAGCCAAGTGAATCAAGATTCTCATTAAGTTTGGACTTGAGCGAAGTGTTCAAACCAGTAATAGTATATAAAACAATTTTTGAATTAGTAAATAATAAAAAAATTAAAGTAGAGAAGCATTTTAATCCAGATGTAAATTATTCACTATTAAATGATGAAGGCAAAAAAGTATTTATTGATGCCTACGAAAATAGACTAAACCAGACAATAGAGCATCCCGTATTGAATAGAAAAATTACATATAAACAGGCAATAAAACTTGATGGATACAAATTGATAAAGTATATTACAGAAGGACAAGAATTTACACCATTTTATTTAGGAGATAAAAAATAGTAAAATGAAGAAAAATATAAATTATAATTATGTGTTTTTATTTTATGATGTAAATGTAAAAAGAGTAAATAAGGTTTTTAAAAAATGCAAAAAATATCTCAATCATTGGCAAAAATCAGTATTTAGAGGACCACTTACAAATTCGGAAATAATAGAACTGGAAAACGAATTAAAAAAGATAATAGACCAAGAAGAAGATTTTATATCAATTATAAAAATTGTAAACTTCAAAACAATAGGAGAAACAGTTTTAGGTATAAAAGAAAAAAACACAGAAGAAATATTTCTATAATTTCCAGGCTAGAGCTTCAAACTAGCATGAATACTGAAAAGTAAAATAATTGATATTGCTGGAAAAATTTATAAAAAACATTGAATTTATCAGTGAAAAGTGGTATCATAAAAAAATAAAAGCCTTAAATGGCGAGTGTTTAACTTCAACATAAGATGTATTTAAATTATGGATACATTTTTTATAGGAGATATTCCGCAGGGTTTAACTTCAACATAAGATGTATTTAAATATTATTAAAAAGAAAAAATTCGTTGATGTTAATTCTGCGTTTAACTTCAACATAAGATGTATTTAAATATAGTAGCGTATAGAGTAGTGTCTGTACCGGTCGGAGTTTAACTTCAACATAAGATGTATTTAAATTCTTCAGGAAAACCTTTAACTAACCCGTGAAAATGAGTTTAACTTCAACATAAGATGTATTTAAATGTACCTCCTCCCACAACATTATTCATAAAAACACCGTTTAACTTCAACATAAGATGTATTTAAATTACAGAACTGGTGTATTATACAAATCAACGTAATTGGTTTAACTTCAACATAAGATGTATTTAAATAGTTAGCTGCAATATGTTTTCTGTTCCGATTTTGAGTTTAACTTCAACATAAGATGTATTTAAATTTACACAAAGCTAATTCTCTTACATTTCTACGAGTTCGTTTAACTTCAACATAAGATGTATTTAAATTACTACAACATCTCCTCCTTTATATTTGTATTTTGTTTAACTTCAACATAAGATGTATTTAAATGGACGAAATTTAACAACATAAAAACTACTATTGAGTTTAACTTCAACATAAGATGTATTTAAATTAACATTTCCTCCTTTATATTTGTGTCTTGAATATTGTTTAACTTCAACATAAGATGTATTTAAATCAGTTAACGGTATACAGATTTGCTCTTGCAACGGGATGTTTAACTTCAACATAAGATGTATTTAAATGTAAGCTACATTATTACTAACTTTAACATCAACAAGGTTTAACTTCAACATAAGATGTATTTAAATAGTATAGTATAGTAACAAAATACAAAAATCAAAAGAGTTTAACTTCAACATAAGATGTATTTAAATTACATAAAAATAACCTCCTAAAAAAATTGGAGGGCGTTTAACTTCAACATAAGATGTATTTAAATTTGTCCCATTTGATTCCATCACCATCGTTTATTTTAGTTTAACTTCAACATAAGATGTATTTAAATCACATCTCCGAATTGACTGTAAAAGTACAAAAATACGTTTAACTTCAACATAAGATGTATTTAAATAGTTAGTTGTAATATGTTTTCTATTCCGCTTTTAAAGTTTAACTTCAACATAAGATGTATTTAAATTTTACTTTGTTAAGAAGAAAAGCTCTATTTAAAAATGTTTAACTTCAACATAAGATGTATTTAAATTTTTTTACCTCCTTATAATAAAAATAAAATAATAACGTTTAACTTCAACATAAGATGTATTTAAATGAAAAAAACTTAAAACTATCTACGTTAGTTATAACTGTTTAACTTCAACATAAGATGTATTTAAATAATCTATACTTACTGGAGAGAGCGTTTGTCGGATTTGGTTTAACTTCAACATAAGATGTATTTAAATCAGATAACCGTATACAGATTTGCACTTGCGACGGGTTTAACTTCAACATAAGATGTATTTAAATTAATAAAAGTAATCATTATTCAAATAAATTCTATAGTTTAACTTCAACATAAGATGTATTTAAATATGAAATTATAGATTTTGTAGAAAAAAATGAAAAAGTTTAACTTCAACATAAGATGTATTTAAATAAAGACTTTCTATGTTACAACTCTTTGTTCTGGATGTTTAACTTCAACATAAGATGTATTTAAATAGGAGGAGATGTTATGATAAATGCAATTTTAACTGGGTTTAACTTCAACATAAGATGTATTTAAATTGTTAAAAACTGTCGTAATTCTCGGTTTTGAAGAAAGTTTAACTTCAACATAAGATGTATTTAAATCATTTAACTGTATATCGATTTGCTCTTGCAACGGGTTTAACTTCAACATAAGATGTATTTCAATACATATAGTGCAGACATAGAAGATACAGATAAAGACGTTTAACTTCAACATAAGATGTATTTAAATCAAGAATCGGTTAAATCTCTATAATTAAGACCAATAGTTTAACTTCAACATAAGATGTATTTAAATGTATTTAAAACTAAATTAGTCCAATTTGACCATTCAGCGTTTAACTTCAACATAAGATGTATTTAAATATAGCAAATGGTTGGGCAAAAGGATATGTTTAACTGTAGCATAAGGTGTAATATGTTTTGAATATAAAAAAGACACCTTTTACAGTGTCTAAATAAAAAAGTCCTCCTTTTCGAACGGGAAATTCAGCTATGAATGAGCAAATTACCTTAGTAAATAATTTTTACTTTTCTTATTGTAACATAATTGCCTTATTCTATTAACCATCTTCATGTTATATGCTTTTTCATTACTTAAGATTTGCTCACTATCAGATTTCAAAAAACTACTTGCTTTATAACAAAATCTTTGCTATAATACATTAGCACGTATCTATTATTCCTAATAATAGAGAATGGAGTAGGTTAATAAAAACCTGCTCTTATTTATTTTTAGATCAGCAAATGTCAAATATATTTAGGCGCATTTTAAACATCACTGCATTCTAAGCTCAATTTTTAAAATATAATTCCAAAAATAATTTCTAAACTTCCCCCAAACCCCTTGTTAAACCCCAAAACTTGTGATAAAATGCTATTATATAGCAAAATAGAGAAATTTATTAGTAATAATTTTAAGATTTTGTTTGTAGGAGGTTACTGATAAAGAATGACAATCGAGAGCAATTTAGCAACAAATTATAACAATATGACAGATGAGGGAATAATAGAGCAAATAAAATCAGGGGACAATAATGCATTAGACTTCATTATAAACAAATATGCAGAGCTTGTTAATATGAAAGCAAGCAAGTTTTTCATTGTTGGAGCAGAGAGGGGAGACATTGTTCAAGAAGGACTAATTGGCCTTTACAAAGCAACAAAAGCATTTGATAATGAAAAACAGAATTCCTTTAAAACATTTGCAAATATGTGTATAGAACGTCAAATGATTACAGCAATAAAAACAGCGAATAGACAAAAAAATATTCCTCTAAACTCAGCTTTTTCAATTAATGCACAAGTCTTTGATGATAATGAAGAAAATGATAAAGAAATTGTAGATATTTTAAATACACATTGTATAGAAGATCCATCTGAAGAAATTGCAAAAAAAGAATATTATAATCTTATAAATAAAACAATAAATGAAAGTTTAAGTGAACATGAAAGAAATGTTTTAAAGTATTATCAACAAAATAAAACTTATGAAGAGATTGCAAACAAGCTTAACTGTAAGACAAAATCTGTAGACACTGCAATGACAAGAATTAGAAAAAAGGCAAATAAAATAAAAAAACAAGTAGATGATAATGATAACAATTAAAAATAA
>OGOZ01001421.1_pt1 | contig 13429 bp, 10 predicted proteins | sample 1552801 | NCBI WGS metagenome assembly OGOZ01 (sample SAMEA2580196, study PRJEB22360) | human gut metagenome | biome: human gut; feature: human-associated habitat; material: faeces | place: Denmark | collected 2008/2010
TCTTCCATTCGGGGGGGGGCTGGGGGAGCGCCGCCGGCCGCCAAAAAGAGGTCCGGCAGATAACGGCAATATAACAAAGCAGCAATAAAATCCTGCCATGCGAGGCGCACTTCATTACGGAGTGCGCCTCGGCTATATTTTCCGGGCGAGCATCGGATTTTGCCGGCAAAATCCTTTGTGGTTTTTTCGATAATACAAAAACGAGGCAGTGCAAATTTTGCGCTGCCTTATTCCTTATAAAGCCATTCCCGCAGCAGTTCGGCTTTTCCCCGGAAAATCGGCGCGATATTCCGCTGCGAGCCTGCGGTCGGCAGCGGGCAAACGAAAAACACGCGCCCGCATTTGGGCGCGTGTTCCGGAAATTGTTTAACGTGTTTCAGAATGCTCCGAATATCCACAGTACAAGCAGCGAAAGCAGGACCACCACCGCCAATGCCGGAAGCACCAGCACAAGGATAGCGGAAAGGTACATTGCAAGCCTGTCCTTGAAGCCGACATTTTCTTTGGAAAGATTTTCGGCAAATTCCTTTTCCTGCTGAGGCGTGGATTTCTTCAGGCGGCGCCAGATCATTCCGCGCCCGCCTCCCCGGCATCATGTCTTGTGGATTTCTTTTCGGTATCCGGCAGCTTAAAGAGGTAATTGCCCTCCGCATCGATCTTGCGTTCCGGGAAGTGGCAGGCTACAAAGTGGCCGGGTTCGACCTCTGTCAAAGGAGGCGGAACACGCCTGCACTTATCGCAAGCCATATAGCACCTTGTGTGGAACTTGCAGCCATCCGGCGGTTTGATCGGGCTGGGGATATTGCCCTCCAAAAGTATACGTTCCTTTTTGAGGCTTTCGATATCCGTTGTCGGGATCGAGGAAAGCAGAGCGACCGTATAAGGATGGCGGGGATCATCGAATATCGTGGCAGCATCGCCGAGCTCGACAATGTTGCCGAGGTACATTACGCATATACGGTCGGAAATATAGCGGACGACCGAAAGATCGTGCGATATGAACATATATGTGAGATGCTGCTTTTCCTTCAGATCCTGCAAAAGGTTGATTATCTGGGACTGTATCGAAACATCCAGCGCGGAAACGCATTCATCGCAGACCACAAATTTGGGCCCGACGGCAAGCGCACGCGCGATGGATATTCTCTGGCGCTGACCGCCGGAGAACTGGTGGGGATAACGGTGCAGCATATAATCCTGCAAGCCGCAGGCGCGCATAACGCTGAGTATATGCTCCTTCATCGCAGGGGAGCCGTGCTTGTACATCTTGTGTGCGACAAGCCCCTCCTCGATTATCTGACCGACAGTCATTCTCGGGTTGAGCGAGGAATACGGATCCTGGAAAACTATCTGAAGATCCTTGCGAAGCCTGCGCATTTCGTTATATTTAAGACGTGCAAGGTCGATACCGTCGTCCAGCATCGCTTCATACTTCTGAAATTCCGGGTCGGATTCATACTGCTTTTTTTCGGAAGCGATAGCGGTGTCAAGCTTTTCGATCTCCGCAAGCTCGCCCGCACGTTCGGCTTCGAGCTTGGCGATACTTGCTTCAAGCTTTGCCTTCTTTGCGTGGTTTTCTTCGCCCGCAAGATCGAGCTCCAGCTTCAGATCTCCGATCTTTTCGGCGATCTTCGCCGCGGAATCCTCGAGCTGCGATTTTTTGTAAAGCAGAGAAGCACCCTTCTTCGTATCCTTCACAAGAAAGCCGCCGAGTATCTTTGCAACATGGGCAAGCGCCGTTTCATATTCGGCATCGGCAAGGTTTTTGTTCTGATGGTCGAAGAAAGTCGCGTTTTCGCCGGCGGATTCCACCTTCGCCGTCATGGCATCGGCGTGTTCCTTTGCCTTTTTGAGGCGGGCTACATATTTATCGACATTTTTGAGCGTGTCGAGAACGTATCCCGGCGCAATGGCGGAACGGGGCATACCGTAATACACCGTCGTGCCGGCGGTTTGTTCGTAAAGCTGGAGAAGAACACGGCCGAGCGTGGATTTACCGCAGCCCGATTCGCCGACAATGCCGAGCGTTTCGCCCTCGAAAATATCGAGCGTGATATCCTCGTTGGCGCGGACATAAAGCTGTTCCTTCTGGAATATGTTCGATTTGGCGATCGGAAAATATTTTTTAAGGTTCGTGATTGACAAGAGCTTTTTGGTGTTCGGCACTTCTTCTCACCTCCTTTTCGGGATAGAAGCAGCGTATCTTCTGACCGGGAGCGAACTCGACAAGCGGCGGTTCCTCCTCCATACACTTCTTCGTTGCATATTTGCACCGCGGTGCGAACTTGCAGCCCTTCGGGAGCGCAAGCGGGTGTGGGACAACACCGGGGATCGGTTCGAGCTTGTGCGTGATATTATCTATCCGCGGGATACTGAACATCAGCCCTTCGGTATAAGGATGGCTCATCGTGCAATCCGAGAAGATTACCCTCGCGGATGCCTGTTCGACGACCTGACCGCAATACATGACGACAACATCGTCCGCCATTTCGTTGATAACGCCGAGGTCGTGCGTGATGAAGATTATCGAGGTTCCGTTTTCGCGCTGGAGATCGTTCATCAGGCGAAGTATCTGCGCCTGGATGGTAACGTCGAGCGCCGTTGTCGGTTCGTCCGCGATAAGTATCTTCGGGCGGCAGGCAAGCGCCATTGCTATCATGACACGCTGCCGCATACCGCCGGAAAGCTGGTGCGGGTATTGCTTTATGACCGCCTCCGGGTTCGGTATCTGAACATCATAAAGCATTTTGAGCGCCTGCTTCGCGGCTTCCTTCTTGCTCATATTCTGGTGGATTATGAACGGTTCGCTGAGCTGGCGTTCAACGGTGAACACCGGGTTGAGCGATGTCATCGGCTCCTGGAATATAACAGAGATCTTGTTGCCGCGGATATCATACATCTGCTGCTCCGTGAGCTTGGTGAGGTCTGTACCCTCGAAGAGTATCTCGCCTTCGGCTATATAGCCGTTGCCGTCGAGCAGCTTCAGAATGCTCATTGCCGAAACGCTTTTACCGGAGCCGGATTCGCCGACAATGCCGATGGTGCGCTTCTCATCGAGCGTATAGGACACGTCGTTTACAGCCTTGACAATGCCCTTCCTTGTTTTGAAATAGGTGTGGAGATTCTTTACTTCCAATAATGCCATTATACTTTCACCTCCGCCTTACTTTTCCTGACTGCTCTTCGGATCGAGAACGTCACGGAGCGTATCGCCGATGATATTGATACATATCGTGGCGATGGAAAGGAACAGCGCCGGGAACAGCCACTGCCACCAGTAATTCTGGATAACAACGGAGTTGTTCGCACCGTTAAGCATATTGCCCCACGTCGGGCGCGGCAGCTGAACGCCGAAGCCGAGGTAGGAAAGTGAGGATTCGGTAAGCAGGCAGCCTGCGAAGTCGAGCGTCATGCTGACAAGTATAACCGAAACGACGTTCGGCAGAATATGCTTGAAGGCGATCCTCTTTTCACGCACGCCCATTGCTTTTGCGGAAATAACGAATTCCTTTTCGCGTTCCGCAAGCACCTGGCCGCGTATCATGCGGGCGAGCCCTGTCCAGGAAAGCAGCCCGAGTATTACCATTATGATGAATATCTTTGTGTTTTCGTCGATCGGCTTCTTTGTGAAGATGTAGGAAAGCATCATCGCAAAGGGCAGGAAGGGTATCGCGGAGAAGATCTCCGTCACGCGCATGAGCACCATATCCACCCATCCGCCGAAGTAGCCGGAAAGGCAGCCGACGATAACGGCGATTATGGAGGAAACGATAACGGCGACCGCGCCGATAGTCATTGTCATCTTACCGCCGTGAATTATACGGGTGAGCGTATCTCTGCCGTTGCCGTCAGTACCGAACGGGTAGCCGGCAAGACCTGCACTGCCGAGCAGCTTACCGTTTTCATCAACGGCATATGTCTGATAAGCGCCGGCATAAACCTTGGAGGCCGTCATGCCGTCCACATCGCACTGACCGTAGAAGTTCGAGCCCCAGGCGTAAACCCTGCCGGATTCGCCGACAGCCACAACGTGCTGCGAGCCGCCCGCGATCGAAACTATCTTTTCGCTTTTCACCGCATCGGGAATTTCATTCTCGCCGCTTTCGGCGGAGCCGGCAACAAGCACCTGCCCATCCTCCATCAGAAATACAAAGCAGTTCTTGGTTGCGGTTATGTCAACGACCTTGTGCTTTTTAAGATACTGGGCAAGCTTGACCCTTTCACCGTTTTCCGTAACCTTGACAGAGCCGAAATACCCGCCCGGGCATTTTACCGTGCCGTTGCTCATCAATGCAAAGGCATAGTAGTTGGTAAAGCAGATCTTTTCCACGCCCTTGGAAAACTCGTCCATGGATTCTTCGTAGTTTTTGAGGTTTTTGCAGGTGTTCTTGTTGCCCCAGATATAAGCCTTGCCGTCGACGACAAGCGCCGTTGCCTGATACCCGCATTCGAGCGACTGCACCTTGCTTGCATCGATAGTGCCGTTTACAAGCTCCGCGGGCATTTCGGTAATATTGTCGTTTTCCGCATTGCCCTTATAAGCGCCGTACTGGCCGAGATCGCTGTTGCCCCAGCCGATAACACGCCCGTCTGTCGTGATGGCGATAACATGGTCGCGCCCGGTTGCTGCGGCGATAACGTTGCCCTCTTTAATTTCTTCGGGAAATTCGGAATAATCGAGCTTGGAAAGCGAATCCTTTGCGCTGCCCCAGACATAAAGCGTGTTGTCGTTACTCACGCCCAATGTAAAATTGGCATAGCCGTGGATGCTTTTGATGTTATCCTTCATGCCGGAGGGGACACTGCGCATCGACATTGTCGGCGCGATGTTCGCCTGGTTTGCATCGTTGAAGGAAAGCTCCATCGGGAAAAACAGCGGCCCGATGAACACGAGCATGAACAGCAGCACAAGCACCACAAGTGCCACAACGGCAAGCTTGCGTCTGAAAAAAGCCTTAACCGCCAATTTGGAAGGGCTTTCGAGCTTTTCGACAGCGAAAATATCCTCCTGGGAAAGCTCCTTGCTCGCGCCGCAGAACATACGCTTTATCCAGCGCCACAGTGTTTTGAATACGGAGGAGCCGCTTTTTTCTTTGCCGGTATTTTTATCAGCCATTGAAAGTTCCTCCTTTACTTGTTGACGCGGATACGCGGATCGACAAAGCCGTACGCGATATCTATGATAAGGTTGCCGGCAAGGCCGAGAAGGATGTAGAACATCTGCAGCGCAAGAACGACCTCGTTATCGTTATTGGAAAGCGCAGAGAAATACATTCTGCCTATGCCGTTTAATGCAAATATATTTTCGATCATCAGAGAGCCGGAGAATATGCCGAGGAACCAGCCGATAACAAGCGTTACGATCGGGATCAGCGCGTTTCTCCATGCATGCGAGTAAATAACCGTTTTTTCGCGCAGACCCTTTGCGCGTGCGGTGCGGATGCAGTCCATGGAAAGGGCTTCGATCATGGAAGCGCGCACATAGCGCGTCATGCCGCCGAGCGAACAGAAGGTCATAACGATAAGCGGTAGTGCGAGATGATACATTTTGTCCCAGAACTGGCCCATGGGTGTCATGTCGATATTATTGGGGGATACCATGCCCGAAACCGGGAACCAGCCGAGTACGACCGAGAACAGCCAGATAAAGACTATTGCGATAATGAATGTGGGCAGACTGTAACCAATGACCGTGCCGACCTGCACTGCAACGTCGCGCCTGCTGCCGCGCTTGACCGCGCAGAAAATGCCGAGCGGTATGGTTATGCCCAATGCGAGTATGGTTGCAAAAATGTTTATGAAGACAGTGTTCTTCATCGGTTCGACGAGTATTTCGGAAACCGGCTTTGCATATTGCATGGAGTATCCGAAATAGCCCTGAAGAAGGCCTTCGTAATGCCCGTCGGAATAGGGATAGAAGCCCATCCACCTGCCGTAGCGTTCCAGCAGGTTGCCGTTTGTACCGTATTGCTCCTGATAAAAGGCGTACCGCTCCTCAAAATCAAGCTTACCTTTGCTTTTGGTAACATCATCCTTTGCCTGAGTATACGCACGGTCAACAGGCAGCATGTTATAGATAAGAAACAAGAGTAAAGAGAGTATAAGGAACACGAGAGCAATATACAGCAGTCTTTTGATTATGTATTTTCCCATAGGTTTTTCCCCCGGAATTTTATATTGCTTTGTGTTTACATTCGTGTAATCACATCAATGGAGCAGAAGCGGCAATTTTTAGGTTGCCGCTTCTGCTTCGTTATTGCTTTTTGCCGCCCCTTTTACGGGGCGGTATCAAAAGCTTTTCCCCTTTTTAATCGGAGCGATTATTTGTAGTTTTCTGCGAAGTCGGCTTCGTCCATGAGGTAGTTGTTGCTGTAGACATCATACATTTCGGGATTGATGGTCCAGTAGTATGCATAATCGTAAACAGCGGAGTTGAAGCCGGTAGCAAAGTTGATCGCGTTGCAGGTCGGGTTGCCGTCATAACCGCTGCCGGTATCGCGGCAATACTGACCGTAAACGCCGGGAACGAATTCGCACTGGAGATACTGGATGTACATACCGATCTTCGTAGTAGCGTTTTCGTTGCTCTGCCATGCGGTCTTGAGCTGGTCGGTAACGCTGTTGGGCTGAGTGCCGTACCAGTTGATTGCGAGAGGCATGTAGTACCAGTCGCCGATCTTCACGGTCTTGTACTTGCCGTCGACGGTAGCGAACTTGAGGTTATCGTCGGAACGGTCGTAGCCGGTGAGCTTCTTGTAGCGGACATCGTCCTTTTCAGGATCGAATGCTTCGCCGTTGACATTGTATACCCAGCCGTCTGCTTCGAGAACATCGATAGCATCGTCAACGCTGTATGCATACTGGTTGAGCTTTTCTTCGAGCTCGGAAGCGTTTGCCTTGTATGCGGAGTAGCCGGTGTAGTACGGGCCGTGAACGGTGGTGCCGTAACCGCCGGTGAAGGTGGTGGCAAAGTCATCACGGTTGAGGGTGTACATGACAGCCTGACGGACGGAAGTAAATGCTGTCGGGCCGAAGTCGCAGCGGAATGCGAGCTTGCCGTAGCCGGCACGGTCGTAGTGAGTTTCCTTGAAAGCGCCCTTGCTGTCTTCAACAGCCTTTACGGCAGCCTTGGTTACGTCGCCGCCGGTGATGCCTTCGATAACATCGACTTCGCCCTTAAGGAGCTGGTCGAGCTGAGTTTCTTCGACAACCTTAACGATAACGAGAGTTTCGATGGTAGCCTTGCCGCGAACGTCGCCTTCGTAATTCTTGTTGATCTTGAGGGTGACGGTCTTGGCGCCGGCATCATACTTTTCGATGGTGTACGGGCCGGAGAACGGAAGCTTGGAATTCCATTCGAGGTTAGCCTTGACAACGTTGGCAACGGTGTAGGTTTCCTTGCCGTCAACGGTCTTGGTTTCGTAGAATTTGTCGGAAAGGCCGCAGGCCTTGGTCTTTTCGTCAACGATAACGTCTGCATCGCCGAGGTAGAGAGCGAGAGGATCCGGGCTGAAGGCCGCGAGGGTGTTGAGGTAGTAGTAATCTGCGTAATCTGCAGCGTAGGTTACGGAGAAGGTGTAATCATCGAGAAGCTTGACGCCGGAGAAGTACTTGGAAACGCCTTCTTCTTCGCCGTTGGTTCCGTTATAAGCGGAGAATTCGTTGAAGCCGACCAACTGGAGGCCGGATTTACCCTTGCCGCCGATGGAGGTAAGAACTTCGTTGCTGTTTGCAAGAGTGGAAGCGATGTAGTTCTTGGCGGTGATTTCGGTGCCGTCGGTGAACTTCATGCCCTTCTTGATCTTGATGGTGAAGGTGTAGGTGCCGTCCTCGTTCTTGCCGCCTTCGGGTTCGCCGTCAAGAGCGTTCATGTTCCAGTGATATTCGCCGGAGAAGTTGCTTTCGAGAAGGCTGTAGCCGGTGATGAGGTTCTGGACATCGAGGTCGGAGGCGCCGGGGGAAGATTTGCCCCAGCTTGCGTTACGGAACGAACCGGAAAGGTCGGTGGTGTTACCGATAACGACGTTGCTGGTTTCGCCTGCCTTAATGGTAGCGGAAACAAGAGCATCCGCAACGCCCCAGTACGGAGAGGTTTTGAGCTCTTCGATCTTGGAGTTGTAGACATCATAGTAACGGTTGGAGTAAAGCGGAACTTCGGGAACGAGCTTGTTCCATCTGAGGATGTAAAGCTTCCACCATTCGTTGAAGACATCCTCGGAGGTCTTGTAGTCGCTGCTTCCTTCGGGAACGGCGGTGTTGTAAACCATTGCCATGGAAAGGAAGTCCATACCGAGTTCGTATTTGACCCCGTCGACGGTGGCGAAGGCGATGCCCTCGTCATTCTCTTCGACCATGTCGATGGTCACCTTGGAGCCGATGGTTTCATAAACGGAAGTGAAGTCCTCGTGCTTGGAAGGCGCGTTCACATTGGGTTCGCTGCTCGAAGCCGCCGGAGTCTGAGAAGACTGCGTGGGGGCTGCCGAAGAATTATCGGTATCCTTATTGCAGGCAACAGCCAGCGGAAGAACGACCAGAAGCGCAAGCACAAGTGCAAAGATTCTGAATCTCTTCATTGTAAGATTCCTCCATTAAAAAATTTATATACAAGCGTGATTGTAACGCCGATATATCTGTTCTGACGTCAGCCGCCGCACGCGGTGCTTTTGTGCCGCAATGTGCGCCGACTCTTACTTTTCGGGTATTATAACACATAAATATGCACCTGTCAATACCGTTTATTCAGAAAACCTTGTATTTTTAAGCCCGACAAGCCGAAAAATCGGTGCAACCGGTGCATATTATACATCCAAAATGAATACACGCGGCATACAGAGGCAGAAAAGCGCCTGCGGCGCGGTGTTATGTAATCGCCGGAAAAGCGTGATTTTACAACCGGTTTCGGGGGATGCGGGCGCTTTCATATGCTTATCTGTCGTGAATTATAGCATACAGCAGGCTGTATTTCAATATGAATTTTTCGATTTTTGAAATTTCAACACTTGCAACAATTAAAAGCCCCGTTTTTTTAGGTACGTTGTGCAAATGTAAGGCAGGGCGCTTTTCGGCGCAGAACCCGCCGGGAACGGGGTTTTTTCGCCGTTTTGCGGCGCGGCGGCGCAGCGGAAGCGAAAACGTTTTTGCAAGACAAAGCAAAAAAATCCCAAAAATGCGGGAGGCTCCGGCAAAGAAAAACGGCCTCCGTCTTTTCGGGCGGAAGCCGCTTTTGTTTTATCGTACCGTATTTCACTGCCCGTGCTTTCTACATACCGTTACGAAAAAGCTTTTATCAGCCGCAGCAGCAGCAGACAATTACTATCGCGATAAGAATGATGATCCAGCAGTTATTGTTGCCGAAGAACGAATCAAAGCAGCCCATTGCACAGCCTCCCTTCACTAATGGCAGAATATGCCTTCGGGGGCGGAAATGTTAATTGCCTTTTTTGAGATCGTAGGTTCCGAGCACGGCGCGCTTTATATATAGGTAGTCGTTTGCATCGACCTTGCCGTTTCCGTCCGCATCGGCGCGGGCAAGCGCATCCGCCGGAAGATCGGCGGTGCCGAGCACGGCACGCTTTGTATAAAGATAATCGTTGGCGGTGAGCTTCATGTCAAGATCGATATCGCCGAGCAGGAGCAGCGAAAGCGACTTCCGGACGGTTTCGGCATAAAGCTTATAGCCCGCATCCGTGGGATGAACGCCATCCGAAAGAAGAGACGCGTAATTCGGCTTTGCCGAAAATGCGGCGTTTATATCGCAGCAGAGCACCCTTCTTTCCGCGGCGACCTCCCGCGCGGCGGCGGCATAGATCGCGACAAGCCCGTTGGGCCCGCCGTAGGGCTTGAACGGTTCCTCGTCGTGGCGGGTGAGGTATTTAACGTCATCCACGGGCGGCGGGGTCATAACGATGACCTGCGCACCGGCGGCACGACATTCGTCGATATACTTCCCCAGAAGCTCGCGGTATTTTTCGAGCGGGGTATATTTATCCATGTCTATCGCCGCATCGTTCGTGCCGAAGGCGATAAAGACGATCTCCGGCTTTGCGGCAAGCACGTTTTTGAACCGCGGAAGGGCGGTGCGTGTGCTGTCCCCGCCGACACCCATGTTCACCGTATTTGCGCCCGTTGCGGTGCGGAGGAAGGATTCCCACTTTCCGGCGGCGGTTATACTGTCGCCGAAAGCGACGATTTTTATATCGGATATACTGCGCACACCGGCGGCGGGCGCGGCATCCGCGCCGAACGCGCAAAGCGAAGCGCCTATGCAGAACATTGCCGAAGCGAAAACGGCAGCGAGCCTTTTTTTCATAACAAAACTCCCGGTTGATCGTTATTTTTCTTTATTATAATGCCCCGCGTCGGAGAGTGCAATGCTTTTTCCGTGTTCTTTGCGCAAAAACTATTGAAAACCGACTTTGAAAATGCTATTCTGTACCAAAGTAATAAATACGAAACGGAGATACGACCGATATGCTTAAACCGATCCGCGGTACATGGTTTGAATTCACGCACCACAACAAGCCCGAGGGCAAATACTGGAACCCGATCTGCCGCACCTTTTCCGACGATCAGTGGGAGGTAAAGGTAGACGAGATAGCCTCACTCGGAATGAAGTACATCGTGCTGCTCTGCACCTCCCTTGTTTACGAGGATTCCTGCGAAAGCTATTTCAAGACCGACATTTACCCCTTTGCCGACATTGCCGCCAAGGACCCGATGGGGGCGCTTCTGCGCGCGGCGGAGCGCAACGGCATAAAGGTGTTCGTATCCTGCGGCTATTACGGCCCCTGGACACACACCGAGGAAAACATGACATCGCCCGAGGTTCAGAAAAAAGCCTTCCGTGCAATGGAGCAGCTTTATGCTCAGTACGGGCATTATAAATCCTTTTACGGCTGGTATCTGCCGGACGAGCTCGGCATATGGCCCTACTACACCGAAGGCTTTATAAAATACGTAAACGATTATTCCGCTTTCGGCAGGACTCTGAACGGCGATCTGAAAATGCTTATCGCCCCCTACGGAACGAACCACCTGAATGCCGACGACAAATTCGTCGCCCAGCTCGAATCGCTCGACTGCGACGTTATCGCTTATCAGGACGAGGTCGGTGTCCGCAAATCCACCCCGGATCAGACCCCGAAATATTACGAGGCTCTCCGCCGCGCCCACGACAAGGCGGGCAGAGCGGCGCTCTGGGCGGATATGGAGGTCTTTGAGTTCGAGGGCGACGTTTACCGCAGCGCGCTTCTTCCGGCGGATCCGGAACGTGTAAAGCGCCAGATCGAAAGCATTTCGCCCTATGTCGATGAAATACTCATTTACGAATACCAGGGCATGATGAACCGCCCCGGCACGACAGCCTTCTGCGGTCACCCGGATTCCATCGCGCTCTACAACGGCTATAAAAAGCTGTATGACGAGATAACGAAGTGATAAGATTAACGATCAAGCGGTCCCCGTCAGAGGACCGCTTTCCCTTGGAAAAGCGCCTTTCCGAAATGCTTTCGCTGCCTGTCGGCGGCTTTGAATACGAGCTTCGCCGCAAATCGCTGGATGCCCGCAAGGGCATCGCGAAATATGTGCTGACGGTGGATGTTTCGGTACGCGGTGACGAAAAACGCATTGCTGCGCGCTGCGGCGGCGAAATTGTCGCGCGCGAATCCGAATATGCCTTCCCCGCGCCCGCGCGTGTACCGGGTGCGCTGCGCCCGATCGTGATCGGGTTCGGCCCTGCGGGGATGTTCTCCGCGCTCATGCTCGCACGATCCGGCTTCCGTCCGCTCGTTCTGGAACGCGGCAAGGCTGTTGCCGAACGCGCCGCAGATGTGAAAGCCTTCTTCCGCGGCGGGGAGCTGAACGCCGAATCCAACATTCAGTTCGGCGAAGGCGGCGCGGGCGCCTTTTCGGACGGCAAGCTCAACACGCTCGTAAAGGAAAAGGGGGTGCGCGGAAGGCTTGTCCTGCGCGAGCTTGTCGCCGCGGGCGCGCCGGAGGAGATACTTTATCTTTCCCACCCGCATATCGGCACCGACCTTTTGCGCGGAGTTGTCGAAAACATCCGCAAAAAAATAATCTCGCTCGGCGGCGAGGTACGGTTCGGCACCCGGGTGGAGGATTTTTGCGCCGAAAACGGGCATATTGCCGGGGTCGTGGCAAACGGAAGCGTTATCCCGGCGGACACGGTATTCCTTGCCGCGGGGCAATCCTCGCGCCAGACGCTCGAAGCGCTTTATTCCGCGGGTGCAAATCTGGAGCGCAAGCCGTTTTCCATGGGATTCCGTATAGAGCACCCGCAATCGTCGGTAAACGCCGCGCAGTACGGCGGGGCGGAAAGCCCGTTCCTTCCGCCGGCAGAATACAAGCTTTTCACCCACTGCTCCACGGGCAGAACCGTATACAGCTTTTGTATGTGCCCCGGCGGGCAGGTAGTCGCAGCGGCGAGCGAGCAGGGCAGGCTTGTCACAAACGGGATGAGCTTCCACGCGCGCGACGGGCGTAACGCCAACAGCGCCCTGCTGTGTGAAATACTCCCGCAGGATATAACCGGGCAGGGCGTATTTGCCGGCTTTGATTACCGCGCACGGCTGGAGGAGCGCGCGTTTGAGATGGGCGGAGGCGGTTTTATCGCCCCGGCACAGACAGCGGGCGGGTTTTTGTGCGGCACACAGGCAGAGCCGTGCGTTGCACCGACATACCCGCGCGGAGTCAGGTACACCGATCTCGCGGTGCTTTTCACCCCCGAAATAACCGCTTCGCTGCGGGAGGGCATTGCCGATTTCGGCAAAAGGCTTGCCGGTTTTGATGCACCCGGTGCGGTATTGACGGCTGTCGAAAGCCGGACAAGCTCGCCGGTGCGCGTTATCCGCGGCGAGGACCGCCAGAGCAATCTGCGCGGGCTTTACCCGCTGGGCGAGGGCGCGGGATACGCCGGCGGAATAGTTTCCGCGGCGATCGACGGGATCAAAAGCGCGGAGGAATATGTTCTTACGCCGCAGTAACGGCGGCGGGAGGTTTTTGTTTATGAAAAGAGCATTGATAGCGATGAGCGGCGGTGTCGATTCGAGTGTCGCCGCGCTGCTCACACAAAGGCAGGGCTACGAATGTATCGGCGCCACGATGAAGCTTTACGAGAACGAAACGGCAGGCATTTCCCGCGGGAAGACCTGCTGCTCGCTCGATGATGTCGAGGATGCGCGCAGTGTGGCTTACCGGCTCGGTATGAAATTCTATGTGTTCAACTTCAAGGACGAATTCAGGGAAAATGTCATCGACCGGTTCGTGAACAGCTATCTTGAAGGGCTCACCCCCAACCCATGCATAGACTGCAACCGATTCATGAAGTTCGGCAGCCTTTTCGGGCGGGCGGAAATACTCGGCTGCGATCACATTGTCACCGGGCATTACGCGCGCATAACCGAAAGCGGCG
>OGOZ01001422.1_pt1 | contig 13409 bp, 18 predicted proteins | sample 1552801 | NCBI WGS metagenome assembly OGOZ01 (sample SAMEA2580196, study PRJEB22360) | human gut metagenome | biome: human gut; feature: human-associated habitat; material: faeces | place: Denmark | collected 2008/2010
TTTCTTGGCTGAACGATAAGCACCAAGAAAGCGGCTTCATTTTTTTGAACAAATACGGCGACAGAATCACCACCAGAGGCATCTCAGGGCAGCTAAAAAAGCTGGCAGTCCGATATGGCATAGACCCGGTGGTTATTTACCCGCATTCCTTCCGTCACCGCTTTGCAAAGAGCTTTTTGGAGCGCTGCAACGACATCGCATTCCTCGCCGACCTTATGGGACATGAAAGTATTGAAACTACCCGCATTTATCTCCGAAAAACCTCAACCGAGCAACGGGCCATCGTTGATGAGGTCATAGACTGGTAACAAGGAAACCAGGCATGCGCACTGCTTTGGCGTATGCCTGGTTGTTTTACAATTTCTGCACTATATCGAGTGCTGTATCGATGGCGCTGACAATGCGTTCCTGTTCGTGGAGTGGCGGTAACGGGAACAGAAGATTGTGGATTGCATTGGAGGATAAGCCCTGAATAGCGATACCTTTTCCACCAATCCAGCCTGCGCCTTTGTAAAGGTAAAAGAGATAGTAAAAGAACCGAGTACAGACGGGCACATAAGCTCGTAGCCTGTGAATATGATTCTGAATACGCATAGGTGTAGCACTTTCCCAGATAGCTGCACGACCGATATCCCCACCCTCACAAACTAAGAGATCGCCTTGCTGTACGGTACATTTATCGACCTCCGAATCCGTAAACGGCATAGTTTTGAGGTTTTTCAAAACAAAACGATCCCAGTATAAGTTGGATGTCGTGATATAAGTGAGCTTTTCTCCATCCCGATTTGAGGCATTTAAGGCTTTTCCCGTGTTGTGTTGAAAAACAGTACCGAGCCGTACCCACTCCCAAGAATCCGGTATTTCAAACGGCAATTCATCATCGATACAGCGCTCCACGCCGTCCAACTTCTCATAATGAGAACTTTACAAAGTAGAAGCCACAGCAAAAAGCTGTTCAATCGTCGATACAATTCGGTTCTGCTCTTTAATCGGAGGAATGGGAACAAGGAAATCGCCGACCTTTGATGTCGAAATGTGTACGATAATGTCACCTGTCGCCGTCCTGCGTTTAAGCTCGATGCAATACGGCGAAGCCATATAGTACACCAGATACAGCGGATTCATTCCATGATGCGTCCAAAAAGCCAAATCGCCACCTGCCGCAATTTGTCCTTCTCCGAGAAACGCCACTGTTTTAGCAATATCCACTTTGTTCTCGCCCGTCAATGTGAACACTACATCGCCGGAGGAGAAATGCAAGCAATCCTTATCGAGCGTTTCGGGGACAAAGGAAACTGCTGAATCAAAGGAGGTTTCATAGGTGGTGTAAATCTCCCCGTATCGAATGCACGGGCACCCTTGGGCAACAGTTTCTGTTCGTTTGATGCCACGCCCTCTGATCATTGTTCCTAAACTGGAAGCCCGACACCAGGCCCAGTTTTCAGGGATTTCAAACGGAATCTCCTCGTCAATACAGACCTCTTCCGAACCACACTTTTCATAATGAGAATAATGAGTTTATGTACATAGCGAATTGCAGAGACTTTCGAGCTCACGCACTTTCTCTACTATGCGTTTTTGCTCCTCAAATGGCGGGAGCGGCAGAATCAGTTTTTTGAATATTTCGAATGGCGGTATGTTCTTTATGGCAGAACCTTTACTACTCTCTTTTGCTGTCTGCTTTAGGACATAGTCGAAATACAGGAGGAAGTAATCCAAGTTTATCGGCGCAAAAATTGTCATTCGCATAAGAGCTTGATTTATAATTCCAAGCTCAATCCTCTCTGGTAGGACATAAGTTTCCCCGATGGTTCCCGCACAGCTAACAAGTATATCACCCGGCTCGACTGTAAAACTTCTCATTTTTGATTCGTAATATTGGCGAGTAAGGTCTTGGCAAAGCGGTCGTTCTCTTTCAAAAAGCGAGTAATACGCTTTGCCACGGCGGTGGTACGCTCGTCGATGATGAGGTTTTTATCATAGTCCTTGGTGTTGTACTCTCGGTCCTCGATCTCGTACCCGTAGATGTCGTGCTGTCCAGCCGTGGGTCGCCAACCTTCCAGGTCTTTGTCCAGGCCGACGCGGAGAACTTTGTACGGAGCGAGGAAGCCGTCGTCGATACCTTGTTTCAGACTGTATGTATAGATGGGTTCACCGAAGTAAGAGATATTGGATACCTCTTTCGTTTCCTTCGGCGTAGCAGTCATACCGATCTGCGTGGCACTGTGGAAGTATTCGAGTATTTTGCGCCACCGGGAGTCTTCTTTGGCACTGCCGCGGTGACACTCATCAATGACGATGAGGTCGAAAAAGTCAGGCTGGAATGCGCGAAACGGCTCTTCGTTCTCGTCACCCGCCAACTGCTGATAAAGAGACAGATACAGCTCATAGGAGCTGTCCAGCTTTTTGCCCTCGATTTTCGTCATGACCTTTGCAAAGGGCTTAAAATCCTGCTGCATGGTCTGGTCCACGAGGATATTGCGGTCAGCAAGGAACAGGATCTTTTTCTTTCGGCCGGATTTCCAAAGGCGGTGGATGATCTGAAAAGCGGTATAGGTCTTGCCGGTGCCGGTCGCCATAACGAGAAGAATGCGGTCCTGTCCACGGGCTACTGCATCAACGGTGCGGTTGATGGCGATACGCTGATAGTAGCGTGGCGTCTTATCGCCGGGCTGGAAATAGTACGGCTCGGTGATGAGCTGCTCCTGCTCCGGCGTGAAGTGCTCGTCCCCGATGTGCCGTTGCCAAAGATCTTGCGGCGATGGAAACTGTTCAAGCGTCAGTTCACGCTCTTTTCCGGTCTTCATATCATGTTCCAGGAAACCGTCGCCATTCGAGCTGTACACAAACGGAATGTCCAGCACTTCGGCATATTCGATGGCTTGCTGCATTCCGGCTCCAACGCTGTGCCTGTTGTCTTTTGCCTCGACGATAGCCAGCGGGATATTGGGCTTGTAGTAAAGCAGATAGTCTGTGCGCTTTCTCTTTCCTCTGGCCGTGACATTACCGCGGACGATGACTCGACCGTCCGTGAAATTGTACTCCATGCGGATCTGCTTCTGTTTGTCCCAACCGGCGCCCTCAATGGCCGGGGTAATAAACTGAAGTTTGATGTCCTCCTCAGTCATTTCATGTTTTTTCATAAGGTCGCCCATGCCAATTTCTCCTTCTGTTACTTCCGATAACTCAAAATTATCGGAAGTTAATGGGGTAAAAGAACGCAGCATGGCTGCGGACTCTTACAAAACAAGCTCGATCTGCTTATTGATGCCCTTGATTGCTCTTTGTAACTTCCATAATGTCGCCAATGTCAACATCCAATGCATAGCAAACTTTCACAAGCACTTCAAGTCGCACATATTCGTCTTTTGCGAGCTTTGTAACAGAGGCTGGGCTGAGTCCAGCCTTCTCCTGCAGATCTTTCTTCTTCATATTTCGATCGATAAGTAATTTAAATAACTTCTTATACGAAACACCCATTTGACCGTCCTCGCTTTCATCATAAACCAATTCACTTTAATTATACTACATATCTGCCGCAAAATCAATATAATTCTCAAGTTTATGAAGAAAAAATTCAATTGCAAACGAGTATAATCGGATTTATGGCGTTTTTCTCAATCGCCCTGAAATATGCAGAAAATAAGAATTTTTCATCACCAAAAATCCGCTATGCTGCAATTTCTAGCGACTAAAAACTATGAATTCCAACAAAGAGCAAAGGAAGAGCCTCAAGCACATCTTGAGACCATTCCTTTGCTCTTTATTGCTTTCCTGCCCGCCTGTAACCAGCAAGTAGTTTTTTCATCTGTACTGTCGTAACTTTCCGCACTACATCCGGCGCGGTGAGGTATCCGATCAGACTTTGTTTGCTGATAAGCACCTTCCCACCAACCACCGCGCCGAAGATGTTGCCTCTTGATACATGGCGGTTGAGTGTTCCCATGGTCAAGCCGGTCAGCTCCGCCGCCAGCTTGCTCGGCAAGGCATCCGGGTGTTTTGCCCACTGTTTGACTATGTATTCGCGCAGTTCCTTTGCTTCCTCCTGCGACAGTACGACGGTCGGTATCGGCGGTTTGATCCTTTGCGCCGTAAACCGCCCGTTCAGGTCGGCAAACCGTTCGGGATGATTGGTCATCTCCTGGAGCAGGGCTTGCACATCGCACATCCGCAAGGAGTACCGATGCGTTTTATTGCCGTTGTCCTCGTAGCGTATATAGCCGTTTTGCAGCATAAACAGGAATTTTCGTTTGGAGATATGCAGGTACGCTCTCGCTGCGTCCGCACTGATGATCTGTTCCATGCGCTCACCACCTGTCAGAAATCGGCACCACGATTAGTCGTGATGCCGATCATCGAACAGTGCGCTGATGGTTTCCGCACTGATGTTTTTTCCGCTCTTGTCCAGGTGCGCATAGATATTTGCCGTTGTACTGATGTCCGAGTGACCAAGGTATTTCGATACATTGAACAGCGGGATATCCTTGTTGATGAGAATGCTGGCGAAGGTGTGTCGCAGGTCGTGAAAGCGGATGTGCCGCATGCCGTTCTTCTCAAGCACCTGTGAGAAGCGGAGCGTGACATATCGCGGTGTCAGGAGGTTGCCCAGCTTGTCCGTGCATACATAATCGTCGTATGCGCGGTTGTAACTGCCCTTGAACATACGGCGGTAGAGGTCTTGTTGTGCCTTTTGTTCGATCAGCATTTCATAAACCGGCGCGGGGATCGGCAGGCTTCTGCGGCTGCTGGAGTTCTTCATTTCCTCAATCGGTTTGAGAATTTTCTCGCCGTCAATCTCGACTTCTACCACTTTGGTGTCGAGCAGAACCTCGCGCTTCTCCATGTCAATGCGCGACCATCGCATGCCGAGTGCTTCACTCCGTCGCAGTCCCATGCACCCCGCGAGGATGATTGCCGGGTAGATGGCTTCCGATCTTGCGAGACTGAGCAGCGTCAGCAGTTCTTCTTCCGAGAGATTTTGCCCGAAGAACTTGTTTTTCTTTGGGCGTTCCACGCGGTCAAAGGGATTGGCAGAGAGGATTTCTTTCTTGTACGCCTGCTGGAACGCGCGGCGCATGACCGCGTGATAGTGTATGACCGTGTTGGCAACCATGCCCTCGTCGAAGATGGACTGATAAAATTCGTCGATCTGATTCGGGCGCAGGCTTGCGATGGTGATGGGTTTCGGACTGAAGTAGCGTTTGATTCTGCCGTAGATCATGTTGTGGTAGCTGCGATAAGTATTGATTTGCAGGCTCGGCTGGACGCTGCCGAGCCACTTGACCATGTACTCAAAGACCGGCATATCCGCATCGGGATTCTGTGAGCGCGTGAGAATTTCGGTCAGCTCTTTTTCGAAGTCGTTGACCGCCTCGCGCATGGCGGCGTTGATTTTGGCTTTGGAAGCCCCTTCTTTCAGCTCAAGGGACTTCCATTTGTTTTTCCGCTTTCCGTTCTCGTCCTTGTACTGGATGACCGCATAGAGGCTTCCGTTTTTTGCTTGCGTGCTGGCGGTCAGATGATTTTTCGCTTGTGGCATAATGCTTTTCTCCTTGCTTTTGGTTTTACGCTGTCTGCGCAACACACAACATACCACACTGTTGTTCGCAAGTCCAGACCTTTTCCCGATTGTTATCAGAAAGAACACAACCGGGGTTCGAATGTGCCGCGGCGGGGTTCAGAAATTCGATGAGATTCTCCTTTGCGATGCGGTGACTGCGTCCGACCTTGACCGCTTTGATGCGCCCGTCTTTGATCAACTCGTACACGGTTTTCCGGCTGACGCGAAGGATAGCGATAACTTCATCCACGGTGAGCGCGTCGGGATAATCCGCAAGGCAGGGCTTGATTTCGGTTTGTATGTTCATATCGTTTCCTTTCTTGCAAGCAGAAAAAGCAACTGATACAACTCCTTTTGCGTTGCCAGCACATCCGCGAAATCGGGATGGTCGGACTCGGCTCGGAGCAATTCTGCCTGCACTTCATTCAGCTTTTTGAGAATGGCTTTGCATTCTTTGATGGCGTGACTTGGTTTATAGAGCGCGGCACTGACGAGAAAATCTGTCAGCGTCAAGTTTCTTTTCTCTGCGCCCCGGAGGAAAAGTTCTCGCTCCGACGATGTAACGCGCAGGGTGATTGTTTGATTTCGTGTTCTGCATTTTTCGGAGATCATACTTTTGTCCTCCCAAAATATTATTGTGTCGCCGTATTTGTATCAGCCCCCGGCGATGGGGCAACGGAGCGCGCAGTCGTCAGACGGTGCAGACCGTTGCCCACAGGGGAGATACCGAGTACCTCGCAGCATCTATTCCGTGACTATTTTCACGGAAACGAGGATCATATACAGTGTCGCGGACATAAGAGTTCCAGCCCGTAACCCCCGTATCCCGCATGCACATCGCGGGCTGCTTTCGCAGAAGTATCATTGTTCCGCACCTCTGTCATGGCCTGCCGCCGATGCTGTTTATCGGTCGGTCCGGCAACACGGTTGATCGCTCGCTCACCCGATAGGTGAGGTCATGGCGCCCGGTCCCGGCGGCTCGCCCTTTCGGGCAAGGTGGGATGCTACCTCGGTATCCCTTTATTCGGTTGTCAATGAACCCGGAGGATTATTTTTCCCCTCACCCTTTATTCCACACTTTTTTCGGGTTTGATAGCCCTTCAGTGGGAACTTTTTTTCAGGGAAAGTCCTCTCACCCTATATTCCACACTTTTTTGTGGTTTGAGCGAAAAGTTTTTTGAAAAAACTTCCTCACCCTGTATTCCACACTTTTTTCAGATTTTACAACCTGTCGGCGAAAACTTTTTTCAGGGAAAGTTCCTCTCACCCTGTATTCCACACTTTTTTCGCGTTTGGACGAAAAAATTATCAAACTTTTTTGCGGAAAGACGGTCGGCACTCTCTTAGCTTTGATAATCAAATCAAAAAACATCTTTTGCGAAATCTTTTTTCGGACAAAGAAAAAGCAGAAAAAGAAAACCGGATCGGCTGATTCCCGTCGGCGCACTCGGGAAACGATTCGCGGCGCAACGGAGAAACGGGCATTCTCTTTGTTGTTCTTTTTCTGTTTTTCTATATATTCTTTCTTTTGTATAGTTCACATTGGGGGTTCATGGTGAACCCACCCATGGTTCACCTGATACAAACACTACCCCCTTGGTTGCAGAGATATTGATTTTTTGTGTGTACACCTGACACACGGGAAACGCCCGCAAACAGGCGAAAAATCCGCCTGTTTTGCGGAATCTTGCGTATGGCTGACACACCGATTCCGCGATGATACGCGTGCTTGACACACTGCCTTCTTCTAACCGATATGCGCGAAAAAACGAGCAAATGCGGTCAAAACGCGAGGAAATGCGGTCGGCTCTGCCGTTCGCTGTGAATCCGGCAGGGCGTTTGACGCACTGCCTTTCTCCCGCTTGATTTTCGACCCTTGAAAATACTCGTGAAATCCATTGTATAACTGCCGATAATCGCTTCAATTCTGAGGTGTAACGCCCTGAAAGCATACTTCGTGCCGCATCCCCCCTCGCACGCCCGCCGGAATCGCCTGTGTCCGCTTTGAATGGCTCGGAGGAGCGCTTTCCCGCACGCAAATCAGAAAGCCGAGGAACGCCGGAAATTCGGGCGTGTGGCGAGACAGCAACAGCCCCTTGATTCAAAAAGGATCAAGGGGCTGTGTGGCGTTATTCATTTGTCTTATCCGCAAGCGCGGCGCAAGCCAACCGCAGGGCAATTCTAAGTCCCGAGGCAAAGGCTTTGCGTTCGGATACGGGCTCATTTCAAGCGTGGTGTCGCAGTATTTTTCGAGTTTTTCTTTCTGTTCCTCAGATAGGCTTTCAAGCAGTTCTGTTTCGTTGCTGAATTGCAGGGGCTGTAATTCTTTGTAATGCGGATTGTTGTCGACCAGTGTGTCCTGCGGGCCCCTTTCGTCGTTCCGTAGTTCTTCGATAAGGTTTTTCATTTCATCGCCTGCTTGTACTATTCATAGGCACTTTGTCTTTTCGACCGCAAAAAAACGAATTTTTTTCACTTACCTCTTGCAAAGCGGAAAGAAGTATGATATAATATGACCGAAAGAACCGAAACGGTCATATTTCAGGAGGCGCAACCTTGGCTTTTACAGATTTTGAAACCGAACAGCTACGCAAGGCGCTGCTGAAGGAAACGAGACATTGCGCCGTCACGCTGGGAATGAAGAAAACCTCCGTGGATCAGCTGACAAGGGCTGTCGGCATTGCAAAAGGCTCGTTCTATAAATTCTATGAATCCAAGGAAATGATTTTTTTCGCGGTTCTGGAGAGTATCCATTCCGAGCTTTACGAGGTGGCTGACCGCGCATTGAGCGAAAATGTCGGTTTGTCTCAATCGGAACGCGCGGCAAAGGCAACTCTTGCCGTCTGTCGGCGGCTTTCCGATACCGGCGATATGGTTTTCATTGAAAACGATGCGAAACTGCTTTTGCAGAGACTGCCGGATGAGGTCAAAAACGTGCATTACCACGATGACGAAGCGCATATCCGTCAGCTTCTGGAAAAATATGACCTTGTGCCCAAGCGCGGCGCTTCTCTTGCCGCCGCGACTGTACGCGGACTGATTCTGACCGTTTCGCACAGGGAGCAGATCGGAAAATTATATCCGCAGGTGCTGGAAACGCTGGTGTACGGCGCCTGCAGAGAATTGTTTGAATAAGGCGAAAAGCCGCAGAGATGCGGTTTTTCAAAACCACACGAGTTAGCCGAGGGTAACTGGTTTTCGGCTATGTGAGAATATCAAAGGAATATAACAATGAAAGAAAAGAAGAATTTCTGGGACAGAAATGCCCGTATTTACAACCGTTTTATGCGCAAAGACCGCGCGGCATACGAAACGATGTATGCGCTGATCCGTCCGGTCGTGAAAGCCAAAACGGTGCTGGAGCTTGCAACGGGCACCGGATTGATCGCAAAACATATCGTGAACGCGGCGGCACATATCGAGGCGACGGATGCCTCTGCAGAGATGATCGCCGAGGCAAAACGGGATAACCGCTCTGCGAAGCTGCACTTTTCGGTGCAGGATATGTTTTCCCTGCCCTATGCGGACGGATCCTTTGATGCGGTGATCGTGTCAAACGCCCTGCACATTGTGCCGCAACCGGAGAAAGCCCTGCGGGAAATCAGACGCGTGCTGAAGGACGATGGCGTACTGATTGCGCCGACCTTCACCCATGCGGGAAATTCGTTTTCCGGCAAGGTGAGAGCGTTTTTCATGAAGCTCGCAGGCTTTCCTCTCCACAGCAGGTGGACGAGCGAGGAATATCTGAACTTTCTGCGGCAGAACGGCTGGACGGTAAGGAAGAGCGTTGTTCTGAAAGCATCCTTCCCGTTAACTTATACCGAATGTGTGAAATCGGAGGTGTGATATGTCATTTTTTGAAAACACCCGCAACCCCGTGGGGCTTGGCGGAAAAATCATGGTCGCCCTAATGAATCTCGGTCACAGCCCCGTGGCACGGTGGGGACTTCGCTTCTTGGAGCTTACTTCGGATGCCAAAGTGCTGGACTGCGGCTGTGGCGGCGGGGCGAATATCAAAAGGCTGTTGAAGTTGTGTCCGAAAGGCACCGTACGGGGAATCGACTATTCGCCCGTCAGCGTTGAGAAGTCAAAAAGGGTCAACAAAGCCGCCGTTGCGAGGGGACGCTGTGATGTGCTGTGCGCGAGCGTGGCGGAGTTACCGTTTGAATCGGAGCAGTTCGACCTGGTCACGGCTTTTGAAACCGTCTATTTCTGGCCTGATCTGCCGCAGTGCTTTTGCGAGATCGGACGGGTGCTGAAGAGCGGCGGAACCATTCTCATCTGCAACGAGAGCAACGGCGACACGGACAGGGACGAGAAGTGGACGGAAATCATCGGCGGCATGACCATCTACAAAGACACAGAGCTGAAAGCGTATCTGGAGCAGGCGGGCTTTCACGATGTTCAGATACACAAAAAGAAAAGTTGGCTATGCGTCACGGCGCGGAAATGGTGAAATTACTGCTGTATACCACGATTTTCAAAGGAGGGAGGCAAACAGATGAAAGACAGAGAACTTCAATTCGACCGCAAAAACCATGTGCTGTATTCAAAACCCTGCAAGAAAGAGATACGGGCAAAAATCGCCCTGCATTATCCTGCGACAGAGCGAGAGGCGACATGGGAAAAGGTACAGCGGCAGTACATAGACTTTCTCTCCGACTGGCGCACCGATCTGGGCGGCAAAAAGAACTTCCACAACGGCGTAGGCGGAACTTACGATTGCATCGCTATCATGAGCTATTATGTTGTCTGCAAAGCCGTCACATCGTTCTGCGAGATCGAAGAGATGGAGGAAAATTTGATTCTTCCGACTTTCCGCAAGTTGCGGTTTGTTGACATCAACAAGCCGTTTTGGAGAAAGCTGATGTACAAGGCGTTTGTGCAGGCGAAATGCGGCTGTGACAAATGGCACGATTACGAGATGTCGGTTGCGCCTTACGATAAAGATAAGCCCATCTATTATGAATTCACATCGTGTCCGGCGGCGGAGTTTGCCGTCAGGCACGGTCTTACGGATATTATGCCCGCCCTGTGCAATGTGGACTATGCGTCCATGGAGCTGCTCCGCGCAAGGCTGGTGCGGACGACCACCTGCGTGGACGGTTGCCGATGCGACTATACCATCTGCGGCGACAAAGACCCGTATCTGAAGGAGCATCCCGAATATCGTGACGAGGCGGGCTTCAGAAAAAACAAATAAAAGCACAACGCAAAGGCGGTGAAGCAAATGGAAGTATTATTCGGAATATTGATTCCTTTTATCGGGACGACGCTCGGCTCGGCGTGCGTGTTCTTTATGAAAAGATCGCTTGGCGATTTGGTACAGCGCTCACTTGCGGGATTTGCCGCCGGAGTGATGGTGGCGGCGTCGATCTGGAGCCTGCTGATTCCCGCCATCGAACAGTCGGAGGGCATGGGAAAGCTGTCTTTCCTTCCTGCCTTTATCGGCTTTTGGGTCGGTGTGCTGTTTTTGCTCCTGCTTGATCGTCTGATTCCCCACCTTCATATCGGAAGCGATAAAGCGGAGGGTCCGAAAAGCAAGCTCGGGCGTACCACGATGATGGTGCTTGCGGTGACCTTACATAACATTCCGGAGGGAATGGCAGTCGGCGTGATGTATGCAGGCTTTCTTGCGGGAAACTCACAGATCACAGCGGCAAGCGCGCTTGCCCTGTCCCTCGGCATTGCCATTCAGAATTTCCCCGAGGGCGCGATCATCTCCATGCCGCTCAAGGCTGAGGGGCAAAAGAAAAGCAAGGCGTTTCTCGGCGGCGTTCTTTCCGGCGTGGTCGAGCCTGTCGGAGCGGTGCTGACGCTTCTAGCGGCGCAGCTTGTGATTCCGGCGCTGCCGTATTTTCTGAGCTTTGCCTCAGGCGCGATGCTCTATGTTGTGGTAGAAGAACTGATACCGGAAATGTCGCAAAGGCGGCACTCAAACATAGGGACGGTTTTCTTTGCTGTCGGCTTCAGTATCATGATGACGCTGGATGTGGCATTAGGGTAAGGAGGAAACAATGAGGTTTAAGACATTTGGAAATTCAAGCAATCCCGCTGTTTTGTTTTTTCACGCTATGGGCGTGACAGGAGAGAGCAGCGAACCGGTTGCGAACTATTTGCAGAATCGCTATTTTTGCATTCTGCCCACCTCCACCGTTTATTGTGAGGGGCAGAAATATATCAGTAAGGCGGACGAAATACGGCAGGTGGAGAAGTTTTTGAAAGAACAGGGCGTGAAAAGCCTTGCGATGGTGGTCGCTTCCTCTATCGGAGCAGATCTTGCCATGGCGTTTCTGACACAGACAAAGCTGCCCGTGGGACATGCTTTCTTTGATGGCGGGCAGTTTGCTCAAATCGGGAAAGGAACACGCCGCATCATGACGCCGTTTTTGTACTTTGCCATCAAAAGCCTGTACTGGTCGAAGGGCAAAACCCTTAAAAAAATCCTGTGGTGCAATGACGATACCATCAAGCCCTACTTCATTGCCGCGGGTAAGACACTACGATACGGGAATCTGCGCCGCCAGATGGCGGACAGCTTGGAAAACAAGCCATTCCCACCGCTGACGGAGGAAATGCAAAAGTGTAGCTACTTCGAGTTCGGCAGCATTGAGGAACATCTCAAATACCGGGATGCGGTAAAAGAAGCATATCCCTGCGGTCATTTTCCTGTTTTTGAAGGAAATAATCACATGCAATATCAGATACGTGAACCGCAGAATTTTGCAGAAATGCTGGTTTGCCTTATGAAACAGGATACCTTGCCTGACCTACCCTTTATCAGAAGGTGAGAAGCGCATATGAAATATAAATAAGATTTCAAGCCGCGGCTATATGCTGGGTTATAACGATCTTCGCGACCCGTCCGTCAGCGGCTTTTTCCGTTTTCTTGCAAAGGTCGGCGACGGAATGATGAAAATGCAGATTGTGAAAATCAACTTTGACTGCTGCGTGATATGCGATCTGTGTGCTGATGAAAAATCCGGGGCTATATGACCTCACTCCCGCGCTGTGCCGTCTGGACTATACCATGAGTGAAGCCGGCGGCATGACGGATTTTGTGCGGCAGTACACCCTTGCCTCCGGCGGGCCGTACTGCGACTGCGGATACAAGAAAAAATAGGAAAGGATGATTTCTGATGATTCAGACAACAGTCAAAATCTCCGGCATGGCATGCTCCATGTGCGAGGCGCACATCAACGACACGATTCGCCGCGCATTTTCAGTGGAAAAGGTGTCTTCCTCCCATATTAAAGGAGAAACCGTTATACTCTCGCGTGAGCCGCTTGACGAAGCCGCCCTGCGCGCAGCCATTGACGCCACCGGCTACACGGCGGGAGAAATCCGTGCTGCTCCGTATGAAAGGAAAGGGCTGTTCTCTTTTCTGAAAAAGTAAAGCATGCGCTTGGAATCGCCGCTTGGGCGGCTTTTCAAAGGCCGATTGGTTAGCTTCGGCTAACCAAAAAAACACAATCAAGGAGGAACCGTTTTGAAAAAGCAATCCAATCTGTCCCGCCTGCTGGATTACGCGGGGACATACCGAATCCTAAGCTATCTTTCGTGGGTGCTTGCCGCCGCCGGCGCACTGTTGGCGCTGGTGCCGTTTTGGTACATCTGGTGCATCCTGCGGGAGGTCATCGAGGTCGCGCCGAACTATGAAAACGCTGTCCATGTGACGCACTACGGATGGATGGCGGTGGTGTTTGCCTTTGCCGCCGTGCTTACCTACATCGCGGGGCTGATGTGCTCGCACCTTGCGGCATTTCGCATCGCCACCAATCTGCGCCTTGCCATGACGAAGCACATTGCCACGCTTCCGCTTGGGGAAATCGAGCAGTTCGGCAGCGG
>OGOZ01001424.1_pt1 | contig 13403 bp, 8 predicted proteins | sample 1552801 | NCBI WGS metagenome assembly OGOZ01 (sample SAMEA2580196, study PRJEB22360) | human gut metagenome | biome: human gut; feature: human-associated habitat; material: faeces | place: Denmark | collected 2008/2010
AGGAGATGCTCAGGTACTGGTCATCGGGCTCACGCAGGCGATAGATCTCGTCGGCGTGGGAGTTGAGGAAGCCGGTGCCGCGCATGACCTCGGGGCGCACGAGCGTCGGGGTGATGGCCAGCGTGAAGCCGTGCTCTTCGGCCTGGTCCACGGCCATGGTGAGCATGGCAATCTGCATGCGGGCCACCTGGCCACGCAGGAAATAGAAGCGGGAGCCGCCGACCTTGACGCCGCGGCGCATGTCGATGCCGGCCACGCCGGTGCCGAGGGTCAGGTGGTCCTTGGGCTCGAAGCCTTCGGCCGCGAAGTCGCGAATCTGGCCAACCTTCTTGACGACCACGTAGTCATCCTCGCCGCCTTCGGGAGCTTCGGGCTCCACGATGTTGGAGAGCTTCCACATGGCGGTGGTGTATTCCTCGGCTGCGGAATCGGCCTTGGACTTGTATTCGGAGACCTTCTGGGACAGTTCCTTGGTTTCGGCGATGAGCTTGGCCTTCTCGTCCGCCGGGGCGGAGGCGACCTTCTTGCCGATTTCCTTCTGCTGGGCGCGAGCCTCTTCGAAGGCCTTCAGCGCCTCACGACGTGCGGTGTCGGAGGAGAGCACTTCGTCGACGAGCTCCACGGACTCGCCGCGCTTGCGCTGGGATTCCTTGACGATATCGGTGTGTTCACGGATGAATTGAATATCAAGCATGGGCACCAGACTAGCCGCGTAAGCAGACACCGACAATGGCCGAATGCGCGGGAGTCACGCGGAAATCACAGGGAAGCCCGGGAAAGTCCGCGGACGGGTCCACCCGGCCAATTTCGTCAGATGAGACGCGATTGAACCATAATCACGCCCCACGGGGCTGTTGCGTGCAGGAAATGTTCACGTACGGCGCACCATGGCCGCAAACGACCTCCCCACCGATAACAATAGGAGCCATGCCTCAGCCTGCCCTCACCGTGTTTCTGATCATCGCCGCAATCGCCATTGTGGTGGTGCTCATCGCCGTCATCGTCATCGCTCTGCGCGCGCAGCGCCGCCGCAAGCTGGCTCAGACGCTGGAGAAGCGCCGGGACGACGAGGTGCAGTACGCCTTCATCGTGAATCCGTCCAAACCGCAGGCCGAAGCCCGCAGGCTGCATATCCAGAGGTTCTGCGAGGCCAAGGGGCTCAATCGCATCCGCTTCTACGACACCCAGCTTGACAAGGACGGCAGGGTCTGCGCGCTTGAGGCGCTGGAGGACGGCGCCGACGTGGTGATCGCGGTCGGCGGCGACGGCACGGTGCGCACGGTGGCGAGCGCCGTCTCCGGCACCGGCCATGCGCTGGGCATCATCCCCATCGGCACCGGCAACCTGTTTGCCCGCAATATGGGCGTTCCCGTGGACGATATCGACGCCGCGCTGACCGTGGCCACCTCCCACGGCTCCCGCCTGGTGGACATGGGCCGTCTCACCCTGCTCGACCACCCGGAGGACGACCACGGCCACGCCTTCCTCATCATCGCCGGCATCGGCTTCGATGCGGCCATGATCGACGACACCAACCCCGAGCTCAAGGCGAACATCAGCTGGCTCGCCTACTTCGTGGGCGGCGTGAAGAACCTGTTCGCGCCGAAGTTCCGCGGCACGCTGACAGTCACCAGCGCCGACGGCTCGACCCACACCATCAAGAATCTCGATTTCCGCACGGTGATGGCCGGCAACTGCGGCCAGATTCCCATGTTCTCGCTGATGCCGGCGGCATCCTATGACGATGGTCTGCTGGACTTCGAAATCATCGACACCACCGGCGGCATCCTCGGCTGGGCCAACCTGTTCGGCGACGTGGTGCACCAGACGATCATCGGCAAGCCCGAACAGAACCCGCTGTCCACGAACTCGACCATCGAACAGGTCCAGGGTGTCAGTGCCGAAATCACATTGGAAAAGCCGGCCAAAGCGCAGGTGGACGGCGACATGCTACCGGAGACCAAACATATTCGTTTCTCAGTGGATCATCGCGCGCTGATCGTGCGCGTACCCGACGCCTCCGCGCTGGAAAAGACCGCACAGGCCGCTGCCTCAAACGCCACCTCGGATTTCGCCGAAATGACCGGCACGCTCGAGCCGATTCGCTGATCCGCTACGATGCGTGGCCGGTGACTCGGGCGACGTGCATTGCCAGATAGGCGGTTTCGTCGTCGCTGATATCCGTGTCGAGGCGCAGTTCGAGCAGGGAGGCGATGGTTCGCGCGCATCGTAGCGCGGCGGGATAGGACTCACGAATCACCTTCATCACCGGTGCCGGCTCATCCGTCAGTTGCTGGTGCTGGTGGATGCGTACGAACAGGTAACGCAGATGGGTGATGAACCTGCCCACATTCACGGAACTGCGGTCCAACGTGATGCCGTAGCTGTGGTCGATAATGTCAAGCAGTTGCTGGATCACGCCCGTCATCGTATACGTATAGGACAGGTCGCCGGTGGCGAAGCCGGCGTTGACCAGATGCATGGCAAGCGCGGTGGCCTCGCCGTCCGGCAGCGTGACGTCGAGCCGCGCATTGAGCGATGCGAGCATCGCACGCCCCTGCGCGTATTCCTGCGGGTACAGGTTGCTCACCTCGCCGAGCAGCGGGTAGGTAATGTCGATGCCGCGCCGCACCCGCTCCACCGCATTCGCCACGTGATCCGACAAGGCCATGACCAGCGTGGTGCTGCCGGTCTCACGCTCCCCCAGTCCGGCTTCCTGCATGGATTCGACGACCACGCGGATGATTTCGGGCGGAATGTCCGCCAGCATCTGCGCCAGATGGTCCGGGTCACGCCCGTCCGACGGCACGAAGGTGCGCACGACTTTCGACTCGTCGACCGTCTGCCCCGGCTTGGCCTGGAACCCCAGTCCACGGCCGGTGAGAATCACCTCACCGCCGTCGCCGCCTTTGGCGAGCACGACGTTGTTGTTGAACACTCGCAGTATTTCCATGGCATCCTTTCGCAACGTCATTGTTCCACATCGATGATCGGGCTGCCGGCTGATACGGTTTTGCAGTCACCGCCGTTGTTGTCGCCGCTACCGTCGCCGATCAACGGCGTGACCACGGTCAGTTCAGCGGCGTTGACCACCGTCACCACCACCACAACGCTGTGCCCGGCCGCCGCGACTTTGCCGAAATCCACGGTGGCCAGTGGCTCTCCCGCCGCGATCCGCTCGCCTTTAGCCACGACCACGGCGAATCCCTCGCCATCCATATCGACGGTGTCAATGCCGATATGAACCAGCACCTCGATGCCGCCATCGGTTTTAATGCCGAAGGCATGGCCGGTTCGGGCCACGGTTTTCAGCATGCCACTGACCGGTGCGAGCACGGCTGTCTCACCGGTCGTCTCCGGCACGACGCCTACGCCCTCCCCCAGCGCGCGGGAGGCGAACACCGGATCGCCAGTCGCTTCCAGATTCACCAGCCGGCCGGCGACCGGCGACAAGATGGCGTTGGAGTCAAGAGCCCGATCAGGGGCAGCCCGCGATGGAGAATCTTCCGCAGACTCCACATCCGACACGGTCGTGTCAATCCCCCTCGCCATATCCTGCGGGCGTGCGTTCTCGTCTGCCGAGACCATCTGCGTCTTGGTGGCGCGCGACGGCGTGCGGTACCCGAACAACACCGTCAACACCATCGCCATTACAAACGCAACGGCGATGGACAGCGCGTACACCCACATCCGATCGAACACCGGAATCGTCAGCAACGAGGAGAAGGCGAATGCCGTAGTCGTAACGCCCCGGACCATCTGGCCGGATGGCAGCACGGACGGGAACAGCCAGCCGAACACCGCGCTGGTCACTCCGCCGGCCGCGCAGCCGGCGAGCAGCCAGCGGTAGACGCGGCGGTGATGCAGATGGATGCCGTACAGGCTCAGTTCCGAAACGCCACCCAGCAATCCCGCGAGCAACGCCCCCACCGCGGTCTGCCGCATGGCCGAATCCTTGCCGCGTACGGCCAGCACGAGTACGCCGGCGGTGGCACCGAAGCAGGCGAAGTTCCATACACCCATCGGACCTTGGACGAAGTCGTAGCCGAGCGTCTGAATGTTCATCAGTATCAGGGCGTTCAACGGCCAGTGCAGACCGAGCGGCACGAGAAACGGGTAGAGCATCGGGATGATGAGCGCGAACAGGAATGGCACGTGCGCGTTAAGCCATGCTGTGGCCGCTCCCAGCCCGCTGCCGAGCCATATTCCCAGAGGCCCGATAACCAGTATGGTGAGCGCAAAAACGACGACCAGTGAGAGGAATGGCACGAACACCAGCTGTACGCTGTCGGGAATGACGCGCTTCAGCCCGCGGTAGACCACGGCGAGCACGGCGGCCATGAGCAATGGTACGAAGATGTTGCCACTGTAGTCGTTGAGTTGAATCGGTATGCCGAACGCCGACACGGTGCAGGTTTCGGTGCCGAATGTGGCGGTGGCCGAGCATTGAATCTCCCCGGAGAGAGCGCTGGATACGGACGTCCCGGACATTCCGGACATCACGCCAGTAAGCTGCGGGGTCATAAGCGCGGCCATAATCGCACCGCCGAGCCAAGGGTCGACGTCCAGTTTCTTGGCCGCATTGTAAGCGATCATAATCGGCAGAACGGTGAACACACCCTCCCAAATCGCCTTGAGTAGTATCCAACCGGTGGACGTCTCGCCATCAGGCACAATGCCGAGTGCAACGATCACGTTGACGATGGCGATGACCAGCGAGGCACCGAGTAGCACGCCCAGAATCGGGCGGAACGAGTCGGACAGGTAGTCGAAAAACGCGGCAGCCCGGGCACGGGCGGCACTGCCCCACTCGCGGATGGTACGAGGCATGAAGTGACGGGATGTATTGGCTGGGCCGTGACTCTGCTCGGTGTCGGTATCGCGCAATGGTGCGACGTCGTCGGAAAGGTTCGGCGCGGACTGCGTAGGCTGCGTAGGCTGAGTGGATTGCGTTGACTGAGTGGATTGCGTTGACTGAGTGGATTGCGCGGACTGCGTTGGCCGCGCCGCCGCCGATGGTAATTGCGTTGCCGGAGTCAATCGCGCTGCCTGCATCCGAACGATCTGCTCGTACACCGAGGCGACCGCTCCGCCGATGATGACCTGATAACGATTGCCGGTTCGCGGGAATGCGCCGAGGACTCCGGGGATGGATTCGAGACCGTGCTGGCTGACCTGGCCGGCGTCGTCCAGTTCGAAGTGCAGTCGCGTGGCGCAATGGGTCAGGTTGGTGATGTTCGCGGAGCCGCCGACGGCATCAACGATGCACGCCGCAATCACTGCAGGCGTTGCGTTCGATGCGTTCGCCACGGTTCCTCCTTGCTGCCGTATGCCACTGTGTTCCATTATCGGCGCTGGGTGCCCCAAAAGCACGGCAATGCCGGCAAAGCATCGCGAAACGGCAACTATGCGCTACGGTGCTCCGCGATAGCGTTCCGCTATGGTGTTCCGCCGCACCCGTTCTCCGTATTTGCCGCAGCGCCCATTCCGACTTCATTCCACCATGCAGAATCCTGCAATCGTTGTCAAAAATCATCGTTTTTTGCCGCCTATTCGGAGTGTCGCGACCGAGAAAGTCGTATCCTATCTTTCACACACGTTGCGTAGCAGGGTTGTTACTCAAAATGAGGCAAGACCTGGAGTGACGTGGAATTTGCGTATCGTAATATGCGAATTCCACGTTGTTCCAGGTCTTTTTTGTTTTCGGGCGACTTCAGGCAATCGAAGCCTGACCTTGCATGCGGCAGAGGGGCCACGCGGCAGGCGCGGCCCGTCAACGGCGAAAGGACAAGGCAATGACGACGACGGCATCACCCGTATCGAAGCAGACGGCATCCGCGGCACAGGAGACCGGCGCAACCGGTGCAGCGGCCACCGCAATCGAAACCATCGAAACCGGCGTGGCCGGGGTGGCGGACGCGGCCACAAACGCGGCAGCAAACGCAATCGAGGACCTCGAAGCCGCCGAATCACGCGGCTTCTCCACGCGCTTCCCGCTCAACAGCGCATTCATCTTCACCTTCGGCGCGCTCGGCGGCATGCTGTTCGGTTTCGACACCGGCATCATCTCCGGCGCCTCCCCGCTTATCGAATCAGACTTCGGCCTGAGCGTCTCCCAGACCGGCTTCATCACCTCCTCGGTGCTGATCGGCTCGTGCGCAGGTGCGTTGTCGATCGGCGCACTGTCTGACCGGTTCGGCCGCAAGAAGCTGCTCATCGTCTCCGCGCTGCTGTTCCTGCTCGGCTCAGGCCTGTGCGCCTCCTCCACCGGATTCGCGATGATGGTGTGCGCCCGCATCATCCTGGGCCTCGCCGTCGGCGCGGCCTCCGCCCTGACCCCGGCGTACTTGGCCGAACTGGCGCCGAAGGAGCGTCGCGGCTCACTGTCCACGCTCTTCCAGCTCATGGTCACCTTCGGCATTCTGCTGGCCTACGCCTCCAACCTCGGATTCCTGAACCACAACCTCTTCGGCATCCGCGACTGGCGCTGGATGCTCGGTTCGGCGCTGGTGCCGGCCGCCTTGTTGCTGCTCGGCGGCCTGCTGCTGCCCGAATCCCCGCGTTATCTGGTGAACAAGGGCGACACCCGCAACGCCTTCAAAGTGCTTACGCTGATTCGCAAGGACGTGGATCAGACCCAGGTGCAGATTGAGCTGGACGAAATCAAGGCCGTGGCCGCACAGGACACCAAGGGTGGCGTGCGCGAACTGTTCCGTATCGCTCGTCCAGCGCTGGTGGCCGCCATTGGCATCATGCTGTTCCAGCAGCTCGTGGGCATCAACTCGGTGATCTACTTCCTGCCGCAGGTGTTCATCAAGGGCTTCGGCTTCCCTGAAGGCGACGCAATCTGGGTGTCGGTGGGCATCGGCGTGGTGAACTTCGTGAGCACCATCGTGGCCACGCTTATCATGGATCGTTTCCCGCGCAAGGGCGTGCTGATCTTCGGTTCCATCGTGATGACCGTTTCGCTCGCAGTGCTCGCCGTGATGAACTTCGTGGGCGACGTGGCCGTGCTGGCCGTGCCGACGATGATTCTCATCGCTTTCTATATCCTCGGCTTTGCGGTCTCGTGGGGCCCGATCGCCTGGGTGCTTATCGGCGAGATCTTCCCGCTGAGCGTGCGCGGCATCGGCTCCTCCTTCGGCTCGGCGGCGAACTGGCTGGGCAACTTCATCGTCTCCCAGTTCTTCCTCGTGCTGCTCGATGCGTTCGGCAACAATGTGGGCGGCCCGTTCGCGATTTTCGGCGTGTTTTCGGCCCTGTCCATCCCGTTCGTGATGCGCTTGGTGCCCGAGACCAACGGCAAGTCGCTGGAGGAAATCGAGGAGGAAATGACCAAGCGCTAGACAACCGGCACACGATTCGCACAAAAGTTGACAACTCTTAACATAATCGTACCCAACGTGGCGAAAAAACGTGGCAGAATAGGGAGCATGGTAGCAAACAATGCGGGTCAGCCCGCCACCCCAGCAGATCTGATCAATGTCGATGAGGTTATCGGCAAATACTATGACCTCGTCCCCGATCCCGAAGTCCCCGAGCAGCGTGTCATCTTCGGCACCTCCGGCCACCGCGGATCGTCCCTGAAGACCTCGTTCAACGAGGCCCACATCATCGCCATCTCCCAGGCCATCGCCGAATACCGCAAGAAGGCCGGCGTCACCGGCCCGCTGTACCTCGGCTCCGACACCCACGCGCTGTCCGGCCCGGCCAAGAAGACCGCCATCGAGGTGCTCGTCGCCAACGGCGTGCACGTACGCGTCGATTCCCGTGACGACTTCGTGCCCACCCCGGTGGTCTCCCAGGCCATCCTGACCCACAACCGTGCGGCCGACGGCACCCAGCGCTTCGAGGGCGAGGGCCTCGCCGACGGCATCGTCGTCACGCCGTCCCACAACCCGCCCACCGACGGTGGCTTCAAGTACGACCCCGTCACCGGCGGCCCGGCTCCGGCCGAGACCACCAATGCCATCGCCGCTCGCGCCAACGAGCTGCTCGGCGACTTCAAGTCCATCAAGCGTGTGCCCTACGAGGAGGCCATCAAGTCCGAGTACGTCGAGGGCTTCGACTTCCGCGAGCACTACGTGGACGACCTGGAGAACGTCATCGACTTCGACGTGATCCGCAACTCCGGCGTGCGTCTGGGCATCGATCCGCTCGGCGGCGCTTCCGTGAACTACTGGCCGCTCATCAACGAGAAGTACGGCCTGAACATCGGCGTGGTGCGTCCTGAGGTCGACCCGACCTGGCGCTTCATGACCATCGACCACGACGGCAAGATCCGCATGGACCCGTCTTCCCCGTACGCCATGAAGGGCCTGGTCGACGAGCTCAACGCCGGCGCTTGGGACAAGTACGATCTGGTCGGCGGCACCGACCCGGACGCCGACCGTCACGGCATCGTCTGCCCGAACTGGGGCGTGATGAACCCGAACCACTACATCGCCGTGTGCGTGGAGTACCTGTTCGGCGGCAACCGTCCGGGCTGGCCTGAGGGCGCAGCCGTGGGCAAGACGCTGGTCTCCTCTTCCCTGATCGACCGCGTGGCCGCATCGATCAACGCGAAGGTCATCGAAGTGCCGGTGGGCTTCAAGTGGTTCGTGGACCCGCTGTTCAGCGGCGAAGTCGCCTTCGGCGGCGAGGAGAGCTCCGGCATGAGCTTCCTGCGCAAGGACGGCCGCGTGTGGACCACCGATAAGGATGGTCTGATCCCCGACCTGCTGGCCGCCGAGATCACCGCCAAGACCGGCAAGAACCCGGCACAGCTGCACCAGGAGCAGGTCGAGCGCTTCGGCGAAAGCTGGTACAAGCGCGTCGACACCCCGACCACCCTTGAGCAGAAGCAGAAGTTCGCCAAGCTCACCGGCGACGACGTCGAAGCCACGCAGCTGGCGGGCGAGGACATTACCGCCAAGCTCACCGAGGCTCCGGGCAACCACGCCAAGATCGGCGGCCTGAAGGTCACCACCAAGGACAACTGGTTCGCCGCCCGTCCGTCCGGCACCGAGAACATCTACAAGGTGTACGCCGAGTCCTTCGAGTCCCCCGAGGCTCTGGACAAGGTGCTCGCCGAGGCCACCGAGGTCGTGGACAAGGCCCTGGCCGAGTGATGCGGTGCCGTCATACCGAGCGCTGACGCAAGGCATGCGATGACGGCATGACGCATGGTCCGAAAGGCCCGTTCCCATCCGTGGAACGGGCCTTTCGCCATACATGCGGCTATATCGCCCCGTCCCACAAAGCGACGAACATGGCACGAAACGCGGTTTTCTGGCATGAAACGCGCCGTTCGCCGCACCCCGTATTTCCCTCTCCCGGTACGCTGGAAACAGAACAGGCAAAACGGCCGGCGCGGACAACGCATGTCAGCCGGAAATCGCCGGAAGGAGGGAACGTGCGCATTGCCATCGTCGAGGACCACGCCGCCGAACGCGAGCAGATTGCAGCCATGTGCGCGGACTATTTCGGCCACGGACATGGTGGGGACATGGTCTGCGACTCCTTCGCCGACGCGGGCTCATTCATCGCAAGCTGGAGGAAAAAGCGATACGACCTGCTGCTGCTCGACTGCTATCTCACCGACGACGAGGCATCGCCGCACGCCGCCACCGGTCTGGACATAGCGCGGCTGCTTCGCCGGCAGGACGATGACTGCGCGATCGTGTTCATCACATCCAGCAGCGATTTCGCGGTGCTCGGCTATGAGGTGCAGGCAAGCGGATACCTGCTCAAACCCGTCGACCGCAAAACCTTCGACGCCACCATGGAACGCGTCAGGAAACAACTCGAATCGAGATTCCCATCCGCACATCCGGGTACGGCGCGGACGCCCGGCACTGTGAATCCCAATTGGCATGTGGCGTTCGGCAATCCCGCCATCACCATGGACCGGCGGCTCATCGTCTGCGCGCTGTCCAACGCGCACTACGTGGAATTCACCTTCTCGGACGGCACGCGGACCCGCATCCGCACCAATTTCTCCGACGTGGAACAACGGCTCACCGTCTTCGACAATTTCTACCGCACCGCGCGCGGCGTGCTCGTCAACTTCGACTACGTGTCCGGCATCGTCAACGCGCAATTCGTCATGAAAGGCGGCAGACGCATCCCCATCACGAAGACGATGGTGACCTCCACCTGCCGCGCATATGCGGAATACACGTTCACCCGCATGCGGACGGAGGACTGACATGCACATCCTGTTCGCGGACCTCGCCCAGATCAACCCATCATCCCTGTTCTTCGCCGTCGGAGAGCAGTTCAACGCGCTTGCAGGACTGGCGCTGTGTCTCATCATGGCGTGGGACCATATGGACAATCCCCGTCGCAGCGGCGCGCTGATCATGCTCTCCAGCCTGATCTGGTTCCTGCTGTGCGGAGCGCTGTGCTGCGCACTGAACATCCCCTCGCTGTGGACGGTCCTTCCGACCGCGCCAATCGTGCTGCTGGTCTTCAAATGGCTGTCCGAGTTGCCATGGAGGCAACTGCTGCTCATCGCGGCCACCGCATCCTACATGGTGGCGATCATCTATTATGTGTCGCTCGTCATCGACGTGGCGGCGCTCGGCACCCAATCCGTCAATCTGCGCGTCGGCTGGCCGGGACTGACCACCCTGCTGCTGCTTGACATCGTCGCGCTGCTCTCCCTGTGGCATCCGCTGCACGACTCCATTCCAAGCACCTTCGACTCCCCGTCCATCAACAAGGACTTCTGGCGGACCATCTGGCTTTTCCCCTTCATCTCCACATCGATCGTGGTGTGGTGCCTGCCCGCAGACAATTCGTCGCTGCTGGACGCGCGTGTGCTGGAGATAGCGTTCACCGTGGCGGTGTTCTACACCTTGTTCATGGCTTTGGCGTACTTCCTTATCTGGTACATGATCAAGCAGTCGGACAGCCTGCTCGAGGCGCACAGGCGGGAGCATTACGAGGCCATGCAGACGCTGCAGCTGCAGCATATGGACGAACGCATCCGGGAGGCGCGTCAGATCAAGCACAATGTGCGCCACCACATCCATTCCCTGCAGGCGCTGGCGGCCGCCGACGACATGGACGGCATCCGCTCGTATCTGGAGGAGGCGTCGAAGCACCATCTGCTGCAGCCGGCGCCGATGCAGTACTGTGAGCACACGTCGCTCAACGCCGTGCTGGTCTATTACTGCGACTGGATCCGGCATCTGGGAGCGGACGTGGATGTCAAGGCGTCGGTTCCGCAATACATCGGCATCAACAACGCGGAGCTCTGCTCGATGGTCGGCAATCTGCTGGAGAACGCCACGGACGCCATCACCCGGCAGACCAGCGGATGCAAACGGCTAAAAATGCGCGTCCAATACCGTCCCGGTCCGCCATCGGCGCTGTTCATCACGGTGGACAACACCTACGATGCCGACAAAACCGACATCACACGGATCGACGACGGCTTCGCCTCCACGAAGCATGGCGGCAACGGACTGGGCACCGCCACCGTGCGCGAGACCGCCGAGCGGCATCATGGCACGGCCACGTTCGATTACGGCGACGGTGTGTTCCGCGCCTCCGTCATGTTGTGTCTGGATGATTGACGTGCGATACGACCGGACGCTTCGCGTCGCGCGGCTTTCGTAGGGTAGAAGGCATGACGATTACGGTTTCCACAGATGGTTCCGCTCTTGGCAACCCGAACGGCCCGATGGGCTGGGCATGGGCCGACCATGAACCCGCCGCGGGCGGACGGCCAGGACACGAGCATGCCGGCGATTGCGATGCCGGCGGCGCCACGAACGGCACCAACCAGATCGGCGAGCTATGCGCCGTGCTGGAGGCTTTGCGCGCACATCCCGGTTCCGAGGAACTCATAATCGAAACCGATTCGCAGTATGCGATCAACTGCTCCACCAAGTGGGTGCAGGGTTGGAAACGCAATGGATGGAAGAATTCGCAGAAGAAACCGGTGAAGAACGCCGACCTGATTCGCGCCATCGATGACGAGATCGGGCACAGAGCCGGTTCGGTGCGCTTCGTCTGGGTCAAGGGACACGCGGGCAATGCCGGCAATGAGAAGGTGGACGAGCTTGCACGCACCTACGCGGGCGACTGCCGTTCGCACGTGCGCGAAGGCTATCTGCCGTTGGAAGGCTGGAAGTCGTTGCTGGCTTCCGAGTATTCGCGCGGCACGGACGTTCCCGAGGACGCGCGCATGCTGATGGACGGCACGATCAGCGCCGCCGAATACCACATGGGACGCGGGCAGGGCGATTCCTCCTCCGATTCCGGCGTTCACGGCGCGAATGGCGCGGACGGCGGCGCGAAGCCGCGTTCGATCGCCGACATGCTGGCACAGCCGGAAGGCGTTCCCGACGATCTTGCGGATTTCGGCCAATCGTCCGATGGCGACGCGACGGAAGCCGACGATGCGGTGGAGACGACGGCGCTTGGCCCGGCTTCCGCAGCGGAACCGTCCGCCGAAGGCTCGTCCACGGAGGAATCGCAAGAACCGCACCAATCGTATGCGCAGATGCTGGTCAAACATGACCACTTCCCGCGCGAGGACGGCAAAGAGGACGAGGCCGTAAAGGATGGAACGGACGTCTCGGAAACCGGTTCGGAATCGGACGAAACGGAAAACAGCGCGAAGCCGGATCAAACCGACGCCACGACTTCTCAAACCGGCCAGACGGCCACGGAAGACGCCAGGCAATCGCGGAATCTGCCGAAACTGCCGCATCGCAAAAGCCCATCGGGCCTGTCGGTATCGGGCACGGTGCGCTTCTCTCCCCCGCCGAATTCCAGCCCGACCTTCGACGGCAAGCCGCGCCTGATCCGTGGCTACATCGCAGTGGAGGGATATGTGGACGGCGATGGCACGCTGATACTGGACGAAGCGCCGTTCGCGGTCAAGCACAGCTGATCCGAAGGCCGCGCAATGCCACGCATATCACAGGTTCCGCCATGGAACCCATCGTGAAACACCTTGTGAAACAATCCATGTCCCCATCTGCGTACGAACGACGCAAGCCACACCATTTCCGCCCCGAAAATCAACGCATCCGATAGTATGGAGACGGTCTTAACCCCATATCGAAGGAGGATCATGGACAAGGCACAGCAGGACGCGCTGAAGAAGGCGGCCGGCATCGAGGCTGCAAAGCTGATTCACAGTGGCATGATCGCAGGTCTGGGCACCGGCTCGACCGTGCGTTTCCTGGTCGACGAGCTCGGCCGTCGCGTCAAAGAGGAGGGCCTCGAGTTCACGGGCGTCACCACCTCCCGCCGCACCCAGGAACAGGCCGAAGGCTACGGCATCAAGATCGTTGACATCGATGACGTCGACCACATCGACGTGACCATCGACGGCGCCGACGAAGTGGACAAGAACTTCAACGGCATCAAGGGCGGCGGCGCCGCTCTGCTGTGGGAGAAGA
>OGOZ01001425.1_pt1 | contig 13403 bp, 4 predicted proteins | sample 1552801 | NCBI WGS metagenome assembly OGOZ01 (sample SAMEA2580196, study PRJEB22360) | human gut metagenome | biome: human gut; feature: human-associated habitat; material: faeces | place: Denmark | collected 2008/2010
GGCTTTAATGGGAAAGTAACCTCCTCAAAGTGGGGAAAGATTACAAAATGTTCTGCGGATACAGCCTTACGTGATATACAAGATTTGATAGCAAAAAATGTACTGCGGAAAACAAACGAAGGAGGACGTAGCACCAATTACGAATTAAATCTGTAATATTTCATAGGAAGCACTTCTTATATTCATCGCATATAATGCGGAGATTACAAATCCTAATCTCCGCATTATTGCATCAGATAAATCCTGATCATTCAAAAACTGCACCCAACCAGACAGATATTCGGAATACACCTACGCCCTAAATACGAGATAAACATGGACCAGATAAGCACACGCAAATGAATGAAAAAATAATCCAATCGAATACAAGAATACTACAAACAGCCATTGAGAGGACCATAGAAAGGCATCTTTTGGACTATTCTTTTATTACATTATATTATTCAGTCCTTCCGTTCGCTCTTTTTTCTTTTACTTTGCAAACAGACAAATAAGAATTAACCGAATTATGAAAAACAACCTCTCTTTCAAATTAGTCGTTATTTCCTTATTTCTGTATTGCGGAAATAATTCACTCGAGGCAGCATCAGGAAAGAAATACGCACTGGCATCTCCTGACGGAAAACTGAAAGTAGAAATCAGTACCGAAGACAAATTATCTTATCAGGTAATGCACGAAAAGGATACAATTCTCTCTCTTTCTAACATAGGCTTGGTTCTGGCTGACGGAACCGAAATAGGAAACAACTCTCAGGTAACTGGTATAAAAAGGAAAAAGATCAGGGATAATGTAGAATCCTCTTTCTACCGCTTCAAGGAGTTCGTTGTTGCATGCAATGAACTCGACTTGAAGTTGATAGATGGTTTTGGAGTTACTTTCCGCGCTTATGATGATGGAGTAGCCTACCGTTTCTATACCACACGTACAGCAGATATTACAGTCAAAGATGAAATAGCCGATTTCAACTTTAATCAAGATTATACAGCTTATCTTCCTTATACGACGAATGACAAAAAGCCGATGGCAATGGCTTTTCAAAATATATACGATGTTACCCCACTATCAAAGGCACAGCCGAAAGTAGCTTTCCTACCCGTTACAGTGGACTGCGGTAAAACCAAATTAACTCTACTGGAATCTGATCTTGAAGCATATCCGGGAATGTTTGTAGAATCTCAGAAAGATGGATATGGGCTAAAAGGTGTTTTTGCCTCCTACCCTACCCAAACAGATTTCTATCCTTGGCGTATGCAGGAGTATGTAACAGAAACCAGTGATTTCATAGCACGCAGTAGTGAGGCACGTACTTATCCTTGGCGCGTACTGGCTGTTACAGAAAAGGATACGGATATGCCTGTTAATAATCTGGTGTATGCACTGGCATCTCCCAATCGCATAGGTGACACATCATGGATAAAGACCGGAAAAGTAGCCTGGGATTGGTGGAATGACTGGAATCTGAAAGGTGTCCCCTTTAAGGCAGGTATCAATATGGATACCTATAAATATTACATAGACTTCGCCAGCAGGAATGATATAGAGTTTATAGTGCTCGACGAGGGTTGGTATAACCCGAAAAGCGGTGATATGCTGACTGTCATTCCGGAACTGGACCTTCCGGAACTGATTGCCTACGGAAAACAGAAAGGAGTTGATATCATTCTTTGGACAGTATTCAATGTACTCGACAAACAACTGGAAACCGCCTGCAAGAAGTACTCCGAAATGGGTATCAAAGGCTTCAAAGTAGACTTTCTAGATCGTGACGATCAGACTGCTGTTGAAATGGTATATCGTATCGCTGATGCTACGGCAAAACATAAGTTGACACTCGACCTTCATGGCATTTACAAACCTACAGGTATCAATCGCACTTATCCGAATATCATCAACTTTGAGAGCCTGTTCGGTATGGAAGAGGTGAAGTGGACGGATATCAAGAATAACATGCCTCTCTACGATGTGACCTTCCCTTATATCCGTATGATGGCAGGACCGGTAGATTATACTCCGGGTGCCATGCGCAATGCAACGAAAGCCGACTGGCGTGCCGTCTATTACTCACCGATGAGTATGGGAACCCGTTGTCATCAGTTGGCCGCTTATATTGTACACGATTCTCCGCTCACCATGCTGTGCGATGCTCCGACGAATTATCTGAATGAACAGGAATGTGTGGACTTCATCACTTCAATTCCTGTGGAGACGGATTCTACCTTTATCGCCGCAGGTAAAATGGGAGAATATATCGTTAGTGTACGAAAGAAAGATATCAACTGGTACATTGGCGGGATGACAAACTGGGATGAACGTGATGTAGAACTTGACTTTTCGTTCCTGCCTTCCAATGTTCGCTATACAGCCACGCTTTTTGCTGATGGTATTAATGCGAACAAGCAAGCGGAAGATTATCGTACAGAGAAACTGATTATAGATAAAAACAGCCGGATAAAGCTACATTTAGCTTCGGGCGGAGGATTCGCGATGAAACTTGAGTTATATCCGGTGCGAGGTGAAGTAACGTCCATACCCGAGGGAAAGAATATTCCTTCTTTTTATAAGAAATACATTGAAACTGAGGGATTATATGTCACTTCTTCCGAAAGGGTAAGTGATGAAGCGTTGCTAAAAGCATGTGATATCATCAGTCTGATGCTATCAAAACGTCCGGATGTAAAAGCGCATATGGTGAAAAAAGGCTGCCATGTGATGGTTATCGGTAAAGACGAAGAAACTTGTGATTTACCGGAGTTTGCCCATATCTGCAATTCACCGGACAGCATTGCATACTGGAACTGGCGTGCCCGTGGTTTCGGTGGAGCACCGGAAGATGAGTTCTCCGCCAGTTGCGGAGAAGAGAATCTGTTGGCTTTACCACAAGATAAATATACAGGCGAAAATATTTTGATTCATGAATTTGCCCATCTGATACATATGGTAGGAATTGCAGGTGTGGAACCGGATTTCAATGACCGACTGGAAGCATTGTGGAAAAGTGCTGGAGAAAAAGGACTATGGGCCGGTACTTATGCATTAAGCAACAAGGAAGAGTATTTTGCGGAATGTGTACAGTCTTTCTTTAACTGTAACCGTTACGCTGATCCAGCCAATGGTGTACACAATTCTATGAATCGTCGCGTAAAGCTGAAAGCTTACGATCCGGAAATGTACAAGCTGTTGAAAGAATATTTTTATGAAATAGAGATACCGATTAATAATGAAATACATAAATGACCAGCGTAGCGCTGGAGCAAAGTTTGCTGCGCGGTGCAAGTAATTTTTCTAACAATAAAGTAACAATATGAATAGAACCATCCTTTTAATCACTTCCTTTTTAATAGGAGTTGTCTCTGCCTTTGCACAGGCCGCTTTCAATGCTCCGGGAACGGGTAATCCCGTGATTCCCGGATATTTCGCCGACCCTACCATCAAAAAGTTTGGTGATACTTATTATATGTACGCCACTACCGATGGCAGTGGTGCAGGCTTCGGCCCTGCACAAGTATGGACCAGCAAGGACTTTGTAAACTGGACCTTGATGCCCATGAACTGGCCCGACAGTCACTGGATATGGGCACCCGATGTGATGCAGCACTCTGATGGGAAGTACTACTACTTTTACTGCCAGCCCTGTATCATCCATTGCGGAGTCAGTGAAACTCCCCGTGGTCCGTGGAAGAATATCCTAGGCGATAGCGAAGCCGTCCTCATCCCCGACCGTTTCGTAACAAATGCCATCACTCTGGATGGACAAACATTTGTGGACGATGACGGTTCAGTCTATATGTACTGGGGAACCTGGGGCATTTACAAAGGTTTCGGTTGCGGTGCCGGAAAATTAGCTCCCGATTTGAAGAGTTTTATCGAAACCCGCCTCATCCCCAATACCGAAGCCACCGATTTCTTTGAAGCACCTTTTGTAATCAAACGCAATGGAACCTACTACTTTATGTATTCCTCCGGTTCCTGCCACGACCACACATACCGTGTGCAATACGCCACCTCAGACAAGCCTCTGGGGCCTTACACCTATGGTGGCTGCATCCTCGAAACCAATGCTGACGGCACCATTCACGGTCCCGGACATCACAGTATCCTCCAGGAAGGCAATGATTACTATATCATTTATCACCGCCACGATAATCCACACTCCAACCGTGGTTTCCACCGCCAGCTTTGCATCGACCGCATGTCATTCAATGCAGACGGGACGATTCAGAAAATCATCCCTACTCATGACGGCGTAGGTGCACTGGCCCCCTCCGTTGTTAAATCAGCCAACCTTGCCTTTGGTAAAAGCGTGCGTGCCTCTTCCTCTTATGATGACACCTTCCGTCCCGAATATGCCGTAGATGATAACAACGGAACTTTATGGCACCCGCGCGGCATGGGACAGGAATGGCTTGAAATAGACCTGGGACGCCCCCAACAGATACAAACGATCTGGACACAATTTGAATATGGCACTCAGTTCTATCAATACCTGATTGAAACTTCAACAGACGGTAAACACTGGAATATCTTTGCCGACAAGCGAAACAATCATCTGGCAGGCAGTCCGATGGTGGACTTCGGAAAAGCCAAAGCCCGCTTCGTGCGCCTCACCTATACCGGCGGACAGAAGAATGGCTTCGGTGGCGCTATCTGGAACCTCAAGGGATTTTCCGGGATCGAAGACTCCGCTCCCCAACAGTGGATCGGTCTGACAGCCGCCGACTGGAATGGTCGCGAATGGCAGAACAATGAAGGAATGTTAGGAGGTGCTTTTATCCTAAAAGCAGGATCAGCCCGCACCAAGCGCATTGACGGACGCGACGCACTGGTTCTCGAACCGGGCACTACGCTAGAATACCGTCATCCGTTACTTTCTCCCTCCAAAGAGCATACAATTAGTGGGTTAGTTCATAGGTTAGGTAGATGGCAAAGCTACGAAGCGGAGTCCGCCCTTTCATCCGGCGTGATTTCGCTTCAAAGTGGAGCCGAACCCTTAATCATCACTAATCTGCGTTACTATAACTGGAAACAGGCACCTGCCGAACAGGAATATGATACCACTACGGATATCGTCCGCTTACCGGCTGCTGATCAGCGAAAGCGTGGCCTAGTAGTAAGCATCACCGCTGATGACTTCGCCGCAGGCGACACCGTACATTATCTTTCCAATCATGGAATAGAAGGATACTTCGAAACCCACAAAGCCCCCTCCATCATCAAGGAAGTGGAAGGAAAGAAAAGTTTCAGCTTTGATGGTCATCAGGTATTCCAGTCCAACTTCTCCCTGCCTGCAACCTTGCTGGACAATGCCCCCTATACATTGGAAGCCTGGATACTGAATGATTCTATTGCCGAAAACGAATGTGTAGCCGACTTCACGACTTCGCATGACGAATTGGAAAAGATTATGCTCGTCAATGGCACGGAGCCCCGATGCGGTGTCATCAACCACTACGGCTGGTACGAAGATGCCGGATACAAGGACATGAAAGAGCTGACCGGCAAATGGCAGCATATCTATATTTGTTTCGACGGCCGCATGGAACAAGTATATATCAATGGTAAATTAATTAGCGAAAAAGACATTCAATTGCTAATAAAACCATCACAATACGTAACTTTGGGGCGGAATGCAGAACGCAACTGGCCGTTCACGGGCTACCTGCATTCACTGAAACTATGGGACGAATATATTCCAATCAAGAAATAATACCATAAAACGAATAATAACCATGAGAAAAGTATTAGTTACCACCCTGCTGGTTACCGCCACCGTAGGCAGCCAGGCGCAAGTGAAAAACCAATCGCACGGGTATCCCATCGATCCCGTACCTTTCACCTCGGTGAAAGTAACCGACTCCTTCTGGGGACAACGCCTCAACGCGAGCCGAGAGGTAACCATCCCCCTGGCATTCAGCAAATGCGAGGAAACCGGAAGATATCAGAACTTCGTCAACGCAGCCCATCCAAGTGATACCATTAAAGTAGGTGGACTGGCTTTCGACGATACGGACGTATACAAAACCATCGAAGGTGCCAGCTACCTGTTACAGACTTATCCGGACAAGAAACTGGCTAAATACATTGACAGTGTACTGGTAATTGTAGCCGCAGCACAAGAACCGGACGGATACCTCTACACCAGCCGCACCATGAATCCGAAACATCCCCATGAATGGGCGGGAAGCAAACGTTGGGAAAAGGTAGAAGACCTAAGCCACGAGTTCTACAACCTGGGACACATGGTGGAAGGCGCCATCGCCCACTACCAGGCCACCGGAAAGAAGAACTTCCTCAATATCGCCATCCGATATGCCGACTGCGTATGCCGTGAAATCGGTACAGGCGAAGGACAGCAAATCCGCGTTCCCGGACATCAGATTGCAGAAATGGCACTTGCCAAACTTTATCTGGTCACCGGAGACAAGAAATACCTCGACCAGGCCAAGTTCTTCCTCGACCAGCGTGGATATAGCCGTACGGACGAATACAGCCAGGCACATAAACCGGTGGTTCAGCAGGATGAGGCTGTGGGGCACGCTGTTCGCGCCGCATATATGTATGCAGGTATGGCCGACGTAGCCGCCCTGACGGGAGACACCGCCTATATCCATGCCATCGACCGCATCTGGGACAATATCGTTGGTCTCCGGTATTACATCCCCGGTGGTTTCGGAGCTCCAGCAGCCGGAGAGGCTTTCGGCAAGAATTATGAATTGCCCAACATGTCAGCCTATTGCGAGACTTGTGCTGCCATCGGCAACGTGTACGTCAACTACCGTCTTTTCCTCCTGCACGGTGAATCCAAATACTACGATGTACTGGAACGCACCTTATACAATGGTCTGATTTCAGGCGTATCCCTGGACGGTGGCGGTTTCTTCTACCCCAACCCGCTGGAAAGTATGGGACAGCATCAACGCCAGCCCTGGTTCGGTTGTGCCTGCTGCCCGTCCAACATCTGCCGTTTCATCCCGTCCCTGCCGGGGTATATCTACGCTGTGAAGGATAAGGACGTTTACGTTAACCTCTTCATGTCCAATACTTCCGACCTGAAAGTGGGTGGCAAAGCTGTTTCTATCGAGCAAACCACCCAATACCCGTGGAACGGCGACATCACCATCGGCATCAACAAGAACAGCGCCGGACAGTTCAACCTGAAAGTCCGTATTCCCGGATGGGTTCGGGGTCAGGTAGTTCCCAGTGACCTGTATACCTATAGTGACGGCAAGCGTCTGAAGTACACAGTGAAAGTAAACGGAGAAGCCGTACAGAATGAGCTGAAAGATGGTTATTTCTGCATCGACCGCCGTTGGAAAAAGGGTGACAAGGTGGAAGTACACTTCGACATGGAACCGCGTATCGTGAAAGCCAACAATAAAGTGGAAGCCGACCGCGGACGCATTGCCGTAGAACGCGGACCGATTGTATACTGTGCAGAATTCCCGGATAATAACTTCGACATCTTCAGCGTATTCATGAACCGCAACCCGAAGTTTGAAGTGGTAGAAAAGCCCGATCTCCTGTATGGCATCAACCAATTGAAGACCGGCGCACAGACACTTGGCTATGACGATCAGGGTCGCCTGACCACTACCGATGTGAACCTGACACTGATACCTTACTACGCATGGGCCCACCGTGGTTCGGGAGCTATGGAAGTATGGTTGCCGCAAGAGCTGAGCGCATCCCGCCCCGCCATGCCTGCCACACTGGCTTCGGAAAGTAAAATAGACGCATCCCATCGCGCAAAATCCATCTCGGCCATCAATGACCGCCTGATTCCGAAAGATGAAAATGACCGTTCCCTGCCCTACTACCATTGGTGGCCCAAACAGGGAACTACGGAATGGATCACGTATGAGTTCCCGGCAGAAGCTACCGTATCAAGCTCCACCGTATATTGGTTCGACGATGCTCCCTGGGGCGGTTGTCGTGTACCGAAAAGCTGGAAGATATATTATAAAGATGCACAAGGCCAGTGGCAACCCGTCACAGGTGTCGACAAATATGGCGTTGTAAAAGGTGCGGGAAACACCGTAAACTTTGATCCCGTGAAGACCAAATCAGTAAAACTGGAAATCACCCTGCCGGACAAAAATGCAGCAGGTGTTTATGAATGGGAAGTACAATAAAGGTTAGTTAGATATGAATGTTTGTAAGTTAGGTTTGTCGATAGCCATGCTCCTTAGCGGGGGCATGGCTTTCGCACAAGGCACAGTGGACGATTATAACCGTGCCTACGCATTGAGAGAGAAATTCAGTGCCAACAAAGTATTCTACTCCAACGTCACGCCGCAATGGATAGAAGGCACACATCAGTTCTGGTATGTACGCAATACGCCCGAAGGCCGTATTTACGTATCGGTGAACGCAGACAAGAAAAGCAGAAAGGAATTGTTCGACCACAAGCGTTTGGCAAGCGCACTGAGCAACGCGTCCGGCAAAGAAGTAAACCCCGAAGCAATCCAGTTGGAACGGTTACGGGTGAATCCGAGCTTAGATACGCTTCGTTTTGTATTCGGCAACCAATGCTGGATGTACACCACCCGCAAGAATCAGTTGGTAAATGAAGGCAGCTTGCCCGACCGTAATGCACCACAGAAGCACTGGATGGAGCGGGATGACGAAAAAGAAGCCGCTCCCGTAACTTCACCCGATGGAAAGTATACCGCCTATATCAAAAATCATAATGTATACGTGAAAGAAGTTGCCACAGGGAAAGAAAGACAGTTGAGTATAGACGGCACACTGAGCAATTACTATTCAGCCTATATCCGCTGGTCACCGGACAGCAAGAAAGTGGCTTCCTGCAAGATACGTCCGGTTGAGAAGCGTTATGTATATTACGTGGAGTCTTCTCCAACGGACCAACTGCAACCTAAGCTCCACAAGCAGGAGTATGCCAAACCGGGAGATGAACTTCCATTTAAGGTGCCTTGCATCTATGAAGTGGAGACAGGACGCAGTATTATCCCTTCCACTGATTTGTTTGCCCAACAATATGAGATATACGGCCCTGAATGGAACCCGGACAGCCGTGCCGTAACCTTCGAATACAATCAGCGCGGGCATCAGGTGTACAGGGTATTGGAACTTTCGGCAGAGACCGGCAAGGTACGTCCACTGATAGAGGAAAGCAGTGATAAATACGTAAACTACACCCGCCATTTCCGCCATGACCTGAGGGACAACAAGCATATCATCTGGATGAGCGAACGCGACAACTGGAACCATCTCTACATGTACGACCGCACCACTGCGCAGCCCGTCCACCAAATCACCAAAGGCGAATGGTATGTGCGCGAAGTGCTTCGTGTAGATGAAGAAAACCGGCAGATTTACTTCTCCGCAAATGGTGTACAACCCGGTGAAGACCCTTATCTCATCCGCTATTACCGCATCGGCTTCGACGGGAAAGACTTGGTTTGCCTTACTCCGGAAGAAGGGATGCACCGTGCCTGGTTCTCGGGAGATATGAATTATCTGGTAGACGTTTACTCTATGGTAGACAAAGCTCCTGTAGCCGTGCTGCGCAGCGCCAAGGATGGCAAAGTAGTAATGCCATTGGAAACTGCCGACATCAGCCGCCTGATAGCCGAAGGCTGGAAAGCACCGGAAGTGTTTACCGCCAAAGGGCGTGACGGCAAAACGGATATGTGGGGACTGATTGTCCGTCCCACTAATTTCGACCCGAACAAGAAGTATCCGGTTATCGAATACATTTACCAAGGTCCCGGCAACCAGTATGTACCCAAGACTTTCATTCCGTACAACTGGTACATGACTTCACTGGCAGAACTGGGTTTCATCGTCGTCATGGTGGATGGAATGGGAACTTCTTTCCGTTCACGCGAATTTGAAAATGTATGTTATAAGAATCTGAAAGATGCAGGACTTCCCGACCACATCGCCTGGATTAAAGCTGCCGGAGAGAAGTATCCATATATGGATATGGACCGCGTAGGCATCTACGGCTGTTCCGCCGGAGGTCAGGAATCCACCACTGCCGTGCTGCTGCATCCCGAATTCTACAAAGCCGCTTACTCCGCCTGTGGTTGCCACGACAATCGCATGGATAAAATCTGGTGGAACGAACTCTGGCTGGGATATCCCGTAGGAGATCAATATAAGGAAGGATCGAATGTAGAGAATGCCCATTTGCTGAGCCGTCCCCTGATGCTGGTGGTAGGCGAACTGGACGATAATGTAGATCCTGCCTCAATCATGCAGGTGGTGAACGCACTGATAAAAGCCAACAAAGATTTTGAATTGGTAGTGATTCCCGGTGCACACCACACGATGGGAGAAGATTTCGGGGAACATAAACGCTATGATTTCTTTGTACGCCATTTACAAGGAGGAACTCCACCGGAATGGAATGCAATAACATATCGCTAGGATTTATATAATGTATACCTCAAAAGTAGAGCCGGATTTAGGTCTGACTCTACTTTTTATTGTATTAACTATCAATTAAATAATTTTTCATTCATTACAGGTAATAAGATTTCTGAGTTTTTATTCATATCTTTGTGTATCGATATATAAAAGATACTATGATAAAAGCCATCTCAAATATGATTATCAGACAAAAAGTCTACCTGATGCAGCTCTTGTGTCTTTTAATATTCAGCCCCTTGCTGCATGCTCAGGATATCGTGGTCAGAGAAATACCTTCCTTAGATAAACTTCCGGTGAATGCCATCCATCGTATATTTCAGGACAGCGATGGCTACATGTGGTACGGCACTTTCAACGGTCTCTGCCGAAACGACGGATACAATATCCGCGTTTTCCGCTCCGATCTGTATCACCCGGGACTCTTATCGGATAATTATATTACTTATATCTCCGAAGACCACGACAAAAAAATCTGGTTCGGAACCATGAAGGGAGGCTATATACTGGATAAGGCTACCTGCCGGATCACTCCCATGGATTTGCAGGAGTGCTCCGACAAGAATGTATTCACTATAAACGTAACCCGGGACGGGAGTATATGGGTAAGCATGCATGGCGTATTATTCCGGTTCAAGGCTGACGGCACTCTGATAAAGCGGTATAAAACCGAATACAACCACTCTCCTGAATTTGTGTACATCGTCTACGAAGATAAGAACGGGGATTTAATAATCTCCCTCACCCGAGGCGGAATGTATAAACTCAATAAAGATACGGACAACTTTGAAGCCTACTTCCACCACAGGGACTATATGGACATTGAACGGATCATCTGGGACGAAACAAACGGATATTACTGGCTCGGCACCTGGGGAAAAGGAATCGTACGCTTCGACCCGAACAGTAAATCTCCGGAAACGCAATATATTCCCCAGCCTCTCCCTGTAGATATTACAGGAAATGCTACGGGAGCTATCTACCACATGGTGCAGGATGATGTATTCCACTATATATGGGTCACTTCCTGGAAAGACTTGTTTGCTTTCCGCATCACAAAGGAGGGACACTTAGAACAAGTGGACACTTCCTCTTTCCTTACCCCCGGCAACAAAATACTTTATGAAATATATAAGGATAAAGACGGGAAGCTATGGGTATCGGCTTTCGATGTAGAAAGCTTTATTATCGATATCCGCGATTACATTGTCCAGAAGTATCCCCTGCCGGATTTAAGAAACCAGTTAAAGGCGAATCCCGCCATAAACTCACTGTGCAAAGATGAAGACGGTATCTTCTGGTTTTCGCAAGACCGATACGGCCTATGCATTTATGATAGCCGGAAAGAAAAGCTCAAACACTATTCACAATGTCAAGGAACCCGGAATTTACCATTTGGAGATGTCACCAACATAGCCAGATCATATAACCACAACTGGATATGGGCTACTTCGTATGGCCCCACCGTCTTCGGCCTAAGCCAGCAGAATATGGAAATGAAAGAAGATGTACGGATAGAACTTGGCAACGTCACAAATAATCCGGGACTGATTACCTCACTATTCGAAGACCCTCAGAATAATCTATGGATAGGTACTACGACAGGATTGTTCGTATACCGGATTATGAGTGCAACTCTTGGAAGCATTCCGGAAGTATCGGGTCCGGTTGCCGGCATCACCCAAACAGCCGACAGCCGGATATGGACTGTCATCCGAAACAAAGGCATCTACCGGATTGAGCAGGATAAAGGTATCGAATCTTATCCCTTCGATAAAGACTTTGTATGCATAGATGCCACGAGTGACGGAAACCTCTGGATGGGTACTACCGAAGGGGAAGTCTTACTGTTCGACCCGAGACAAAAGGAGAAACTGAAAGACTACAGTTTCAGTTGCGGCATGAAGGGGGATATCATCAATAATATCACTGTAGACGTCTATAATCATGTATGGATCACTACCAATCAGATGATTAAAGAGTTCAACCCGCGCAATGGCGCTTACCGGAGTTACAGCACCAGGGATAAGAATTTCCTCCTTACCCGTCTGCTATCCAAAGCCGTCTACTACGACCGGAAAGGAGAAATCTATTTCGGCGGAATCTCAGGCATTGTGTCCATCTCACCAACCCAGCAACTGGAAAGCATACCCGAACAGGTAACCACCCATATCAGTGACATCAAGATCATGGGAAAGAGCATTTGGGACGACCAGTTGAAGCAAGACCCTATAAATACACCTATCCGCCTGTCACCCAATGATCAGAATCTGGAAATCGAATTCTCTTCATTAGATTTTCATAACTTAGACCAGATACGTTATGCATACCGGATGGTGGGTATAGACAACGACTGGATCTACCTAAATGACCGGAAGAATTCCGCCTTCTACAACAGATTGGACAAGGGAAAATATACATTCCAGGTGAAAGCTACCGATAAAAACGGGTTATGGAGTAATGAAGTGACGGAGATAACAATCCACCGCCTACCTGCCTGGTACGAAACCTGGTGGGCTTATCTCTTTTATACCCTGCTAGTTATGGGCATCATAGGATATAGCATTTATGCCTATCTGAAACGGATGAAACGCAAGAACGACGAGAAATGGGCGGACAGTGCCGAGTTGGTGAAAATGCATCAATACCTGGATACCAAAGACAGCATTTCCACCTCTGAATTTGCCGAGATAGATAAGTTACTTCTGGATCGGGCGACCAAAGCGGTAGAAGAACATCTGAATGAACCGGAATTCAATGTGGTATCACTGGCAGAGGCTATGAATATGTCCCGTTCCACACTTTCTCGGAAGATAAAAGTAATCACTGGCAAAACTCCGTTGGATTTTATAAAGGATATAAAGATGCAACATGCCTGCCGGATGTTGGAAAATAAAACAGCAACTGTGGCAGATGTTATCACAGCATTGGGCTACAGTGATTATAAGAATTTCACCCAGTCGTTTAAAGAAGCGTTCGGTGTGTCGCCCGGTGAATATCAGAAACA
>OGOZ01001430.1_pt1 | contig 13343 bp, 10 predicted proteins | sample 1552801 | NCBI WGS metagenome assembly OGOZ01 (sample SAMEA2580196, study PRJEB22360) | human gut metagenome | biome: human gut; feature: human-associated habitat; material: faeces | place: Denmark | collected 2008/2010
GGAATCAGTCGGCTGCTTCGGTCAAAAAGAAAACATTAAACGACAATCCCTAAATTATAAACATTATGGAACAGAAAGTACCTTACAAAATCTACCTCGAAGAAAACGAAATCCCTAAAGCATGGTATAACGTGCGTGCAGACATGAAAAACAAGCCGGCACCGCTGCTCAACCCGGCGACATTGCAGCCGATGGGCATCGATGACCTGAAGGGCGTATTCTGCGAGGAACTTTGCAAACAGGAACTTGACAATGACACGGCATACTTCCCTATCCCGGAGGAAATCAGGGACTTCTATAAAATGTACCGTCCGTCACCGCTCATTAGAGCATATTTCCTCGAAAAGGCATTGGGAACATCGGCTAAAATCTACTATAAGTTCGAAGGAAACAATACTTCCGGAAGCCACAAGCTCAATTCTGCCATTGCGCAGGCATATTATGCCAAGAAACAGGGGCTCAAAGGAGTGACTACTGAAACAGGAGCAGGACAATGGGGCACGGCATTGAGCATGGCATGTGCATACTTCGGCCTTGATTGTCATGTATTCATGGTCAAATGTTCGTATGAGCAGAAGCCGTTCAGGCGCGAAGTCATGCGTACCTACGGGGCACATGTCACTCCGTCTCCAAGCATGGATACAGAGGTCGGCCGCAAGATTCTCGCAGAGCACCCCGGAACGACCGGCAGTCTGGGATGTGCCATTTCCGAAGCGGTGGAAACTGCTGTCACTCATGACGGGTACAGATATGTTCTCGGCTCCGTCCTGAACCAAGTACTTCTGCACCAGTCAATTATCGGTCTTGAAGCAAAAGCGGCGCTCGACAAATACGGCATTACTCCTGACATTGTCATAGGCTGTGCCGGAGGCGGTTCCAATCTCGGCGGTCTGGTAAGTCCGTTTGTCGGAGAAATGCTGCGCGGCGAGAAACAATACCGCGTAATCGCCGTGGAGCCGGCATCCTGCCCTAGCTTCACGCGTGGAAAATATGCTTACGATTTCTGCGACACCGGTGAGATTTGCCCGCTCGCTAAAATGTACACTCTTGGCAGTCAGTTCATTCCGTCAGCAAACCACGCAGGCGGTCTCCGCTACCACGGAATGAGCAGCATTCTGTCACAGCTCTATGCTGACGGCTACATTGAGGCTCGTTCCGTCGAGCAGACTTCCGTATTCAAGGCGGCTGAATTGTTTGCACGCACGGAAGGCACGCTACCTGCACCTGAAAGCAGCCACGCAATACGAGCAGCCATTGACGAGGCCCTGAAATGCAAGGAAACGGGAGAGGAAAAGACCATTCTTTTCGGTCTCACGGGAACAGGTTATTTCGATCTGAAGGCATATGAGCAGTTCAATGACGGAAAAATGACTGACACCATCCCGACTGACGAACAGATCAGGGAAAGTCTCAGCCATCTTCCTAAGGTCGACTAGGGCCCTGCAACTGAGCGGAAGCTGATTTACAGGAATGCGATGCGGTCTGGGATATCTCCAGTGATGACACTCCATATATGTGTCGAGGTCAGTGTCCGTCAAATGCGATGAAACGGCAGTTGGGAACATCTACCTGAGCCAGGCGCTTCATGGTATAAGCATCCATGATTTCGACTTTGTGCGAGTCCGGAGGCTTACGATCAAACATCATCCGTCTTAATCTTTGTTCTTGTGGAAGATGGCTTCAGAGAGAGTAATCAGCAAATGCTGGTTACTCTTTTTGTCTTAATCCTTGTTCTTGTGGAGGATGGTCTCAGAGGCGTTTAAGAGTCTCAACACAATGTCTAATAAGGAGGTCTTAATCCTTGTTCTTGTGGAAGATGGTCTCAGAGAGCGATGGCAGCTTTACAAATCCTTGTCCCACAAGGCGTCTTAATCCTTGTTCTTGTGGAAGATGGCTTCAGAGTTTTTTTGCGATATGAAAACACAGATTTGCGACCGTCTTAATCCTTGTTCTTGTGGAAGATGGCTTCAGAGTGCATTTATTGGGCAGATGGTCACATTGTCTTTGTCTTAATCCTTGTTGTTGTGGAAGATGGTCTCAGAGGCGTTGGAAGACCTTAAATAATCCACCAACCAAAAGGTCTTAATCCTTGTTGTTGTGGAAGATGGTCTCAGAGCTATTACAGCAAAGTCCGCCCGCTCTGCTTGGGATGTCTTAATCCTTGTTGTTGTGGAAGATGGTCTCAGAGGCCCTGCCTGGCTTACTTGAACGATTCGGGAGTTTCCGTCTTAATCCTTGTTGTTGTGGAAGATGGTCTCAGAGTAGAAGATAATGTGGTCCTAGGAGGAAATTCTTGGGATTGTCTTAATCCTTGTTGTTGTGGAAGATGGTCTCAGAGTTAATCGAATGGGAGTCTTTTGACTCCCGTTCTTAAAAGTCTTAATCCTTGTTGTTGTGGAAGATGGTCTCAGAGTGAAAAATTTTGTTTAAATGGGGCATCCGATTGGAGTCTTAATCCTTGTTGTTGTGGAAGATGGTCTCAGAGAGATTCTGGAAAAGTTTAGAAAGGCTAACGAGGAGTCTTAATCCTTGTTGTTGTGGAAGATGGTCTCAGAGCACATCCTGTAGAGGATGCAGCGCTTGAAGATTTCCGCGTCTTAATCCTTGTTCTTGTGGAGGATGGTCTCAGAGCGGGGTATTGCAAAAGTGGAAAACGCGTGCTAACTTTGCGAGTCTTAATCCTTGTTCTTGTGGAGGATGGTCTCAGAGGGCTGTGGTCCTGTCCAAAAGGTGGAACGACATCAGGTCTTAATCCTTGTTCTTGTGGAGGATGGTCTCAGAGCAGAGTCGCCGTAAGCCTTAAATGATGCCTTTGACAGTCTTAATCCTTGTTCTTGTGGAGGATGGTCTCAGAGCCCCGCATGTTTAACTTTAATCCTTATTTATTATGGGTCTTAATCCTTGTTCTTGTGGAGGATGGTCTCAGAGTCTATTATGGAGGATGAACTGGGATATGAGCAGGGGTCTTAATCCTTGTTCTTGTGGAGGATGGTCTCAGAGACTGTGGATACCACGAATAAATAATAAGAGACTACTGGTCTTAATCCTTGTTCTTGTGGAGGATGGTCTCAGAGTATCCAAACGGGAAACTGACGAAGAAGCCTGATTACTACTAGTCTTAATCCTTGTTCTTGTGGAGGATGGTCTCAGAGCGTAATTTAAAAAAAATGTCCGACGAAGAGTTGGTTGCTGTCTTAATCCTTGTTCTTGTGGAGGATGGTCTCAGAGTAGGGATAGGATTTTTTATTTAACACAACACATTTACGTCTTAATCCTTGTTCTTGTGGAGGATGGTCTCAGAGATATAGATGAATCATTTATAACAATCTTATAATTTTCAGTCTTAATCCTTGTTCTTGTGGAGGATGGTCTCAGAGTTGAGACCGAGATACTGAAAACATTCAACTCATTGTCTTAATCCTTGTTCTTGTGGAGGATGGTCTCAGAGCTTATGTATGCACTAGCTATGCACATTGTGAACGAATGTCTTAATCCTTGTTCTTGTGGAGGATGGTCTCAGAGAATGACGAAGTTCGTACTCACGAATTTGCTGGCTACGTCTTAATCCTTGTTCTTGTGGAGGATGGTCTCAGAGGGTAGAACCATGTAGCAGAGAGAGACCAGCAGTAGGTCTTAATCCTTGTTCTTGTGGAGGATGGTCTCAGAGAGCAAAAAATGCAATGTGATGACCATTAGACTGTTAGGTGTCGAAAAAACGAAGAAAAATCATTTTTCAACGAAAAAAGTGTACCTTAATAACTTCTGAAACCCAGACTTTTCAAATAACTTTCTCTATGCAAAGTTAGAGAAAACTCATATATAAACAAAATGTCAAAGAACTTTATGCACAGGGAAATCATCGAAGATAATCCCTGTGCTTTTATCTTGTTCTATTGTTCCTCAAGCGTTTCTATGAGCTGCGTTGTTTGGGCATCACCAAGATACTGAATCAAAGTCCTTCTCATGCTATCAATGGACCAACTGCCTCTCCTTGGATGTTTCTCGCGCTCATTGATGCCTGGATAAATATCAATTATATTTTTGCTAATAAGCTCTTTGTCAGAATCAGTCAAAGCACCATTGTCCCGGATGTATCTGTCAATCCTTCCAGTATAAGCTCTTAATGTGCCGTTAAAAGGACTATTAGGAAGGAATGGCAATATGCCGCTTCCATAGTTGCGCATCCTCTGTATCAAGGTATTACATCTACCTATTGGCTCAATAAACTCTACGGCGTGGATAGGATATCTTTGCGATAATTCTTTAAATGAAGTTATATGCTGCTCAATTCTGTGTATGATGTTGTTTCTGTCCTCATCATTCAATTGACCAGTGAGTCCATTTACAGTAATTGCAGTCTCGTTGAAAGCATTTACAACTTCATCACGAGATGTGCTGTAATCATTTTCTCGTGTCTTATCGATTTGAGACTTATACATATCAGCTTGCTCCCTTATCTTGATGTCAGTAGATTCATTTAATACAGCAAGACGTTCTTCTGCAGAATCTATGTCATGCTTTTTGATTAGAAGAGGAAGCAACTCTAAGCATTCATACACAGTATCATTTTTCTTAATACGTTCATCAACTTCGTGTTTGTACTTTCTTGTCGTATTAGGATTATCAATAATTTGTTGTGTCTTGTTTGTTTTAGGTTTAAGAATGTCGCTAAAAAGAGGTAAGTTCTCGTTATTTACTGTCCGGTTCAAAGCAAATTCATTCTCGTTTCGATTTGTTGACATACGCATGTAAGAGAAATTATTGTTGACCTCTTTATCTATTCCTCTTGCCAAAGCGCATAACTCGCGGATGGAATTTGAGTTTTCCCATCCTGTGCCAATATTCTCTGTCATCACATCTTTAAATTTATTAAAGTAGTAATCAGTTTCCTGTTGAGTCGGATCATCAGTCTTGGCGAAAATGTCTTTTATGGAAATAACTGAAAGTTTATCAATGCTGATCTTTACTTTACCATATCCAAGCGGTTTTGCTTCACCGATAGAATGGCAGCAGTCCGGGTGTCCATTGAATGTCAATGCTGCAATCAACGCACCAAGTTCACACTCCTTGAGATTATGGAATGTGATACGGCCTTTAAATGACGTGCCCTGATCAAGTGGTATAAATTTACATGTCTGAGAGTCGGTACCTTCATTTGGTGGAAGGAGGGTTGTTCGTACAGGATATCGTTTTCTTCCTTTGATTTGTGCATTGGCGTCATTCCAAGTGCCGCTACTTGCATATAGAGGCCCATAGGACGGTTTAGGACTGCCTAATACGGTAGTAACAATGCCACATTTATTAGGCGTGCCGCATGCAAAGGCATGGGAAATGTTAACTCGACCCTTCAACTGTTTTAAAGATTCTTTTGCAGTTCCGAAAATACATTCGGCAAGATCTTTTCTTCTATTGCTTTGTAATTCTATGGGGATGGCTCCTTTTATGAAGTTTGCTGTCGGAATACGGAACATGTATGCGAGTCCAATCGCATCGATAGGACCTAAATTGCCATTTCTTCTCATGAAAAAAACAGGAACGCGTTTACCTTCGTTTAAGTATCGCTTCCAAATGTTTTTATAGTCATAATTGTTTTTGTGAATCGTTATAAAATCATCAATGATTTGTGATTCTACCTTTTCATTAGTGTTTGATTCGAAAAATACAAATTCGTAGTATTTTCCTCTCCTGCGTTCTGGCTCTCTTCTACTTGGTTGCCCAGTTACTACAATGCATCCTTTCTTTCCATTTGAGCTAAAATCTGCAATAATCCTGTTGTAATTATCTGGCACCGTAGAAAAAGTTCCGGATAAACGCTTTTCAATATCTTGGCTTTCTAAACTGATGTTCAAAATATTCTCGTATTTATTGTATGCGGAGCGTAATTTTTCCTCATCGTCATTATCTGCATATTGTCTGTTTAGTGCAAGATTTTGTCCGAATGCGGCCAATGCTGTGCCGTAATGCTCGTCGATTACCTCCGGCGCTATTCGACCTGGGGTTCCGCAATCATTGATAAGATATTCTTCCGAACCATCTTTGGCAAGCCGTTTATATAGCCAGCCACAATGAACGTTTTGTATTTTTTGTCTATAAAATCTTCCTTCAGGATTGTTGCTAAGATCCCTGATGCCAAATCGTGCGTCCTGCACCTGTGTCATCTTTCCGAAACTGAGAATTTCGAGTACATTACGAATCTCTCCCTTGATGGACGTGCCAGGAATAAAATATTGTCCATTAGGTGTTTGACTGAATTTCGTGTCGGAATCCTTTCTGTCAGTATAACCATTTCTGACGAATATCGGAGTCTCGGCTTCAATAGTATATTCAATGCTGCCGCTCACGCCATCTTCAAATGGAATGTCTTGTGAAATGTGATTCGCCCATGATGGGTAGAATGCTCTATTCTCGAGAGGAACAAAGTTATATGGTGCTTTAATCATGATCGCCTCCTTTTATTTTGATGCCGAACCCCTTGAATACCAGTCCCGTCGGACGTAGGGTTTCCCAATTGTCATTGATGTTATCTTTTACTGTTCTCCAGACGCGAATGAAGTTCAGCGGCTGGGATAGATTAAGCCTGCTGTTGGCAATATATTGCTCCACTCCGCCCTCTGTCATAACTGCTGAATCCGGAGCGATGAATCTACGGGCGTTGAAATCATAAGTTTTAACAATATATTTTCCGTCAATGAATTTGATGCAGATAGACTTCTTCTCTTCATCTGAGTAAAGTTGCCCTTCAATTACGAAAGGATTTATCTTTTCATCGAGATGTAGTTCGATATCTTTGTCAATGAATGTCCTCGGCTCTGTCTGGTCACTATACCAGAGATAGCCCTGTGCATTTCTCAATTGAATATTTATACTCATAGCGTTTGTCCGTTTTTAATAATTGAACACTTGAATGTGCCATGACCGCGTCCGCTTCCTCCTCCGAAGGTCAATGTGCCTAAATCAATATCCTTGAGCGCTCTTTCAAGACATTCTAAAGCATCAGTTAAGCCTTCTTCTCCGGTATCCTTTACCATAATTGTGGTTTTGAGTTCCAAGTCTCTTCCGTCAATCACTTTCTCCGAGAAGAGTGCCCCATCTATAGCCCCTCCAGTGAATCTGTCGATGCTGACGTGGTTGAACACTTTTTCCTTTTCTTCGTTCTTTTCCACAAATAAATCGTTGAAAATGCATATTCCGCGTCGTAGGTCTTCTTTATCTTTCTGGTATCCGAAAAGCTGCCCTACGGCAGTGTTCATTCCTCCCGAATAATTATCAAATTCTTCTGCAGGAATCTGCATTGCATATTTGCCCTCTTTAAGATTGCTATAAAATGCAACTCTATGAGCGATAGCCCCTTTCAATGATGTCGCAGGAATTAAGTATTTTTCCTCGAAAACACCTTCGTTTTGGTCCTTCCATTCTATGTGCTCTTCCCTTACCTGAATATCATCTACATCTTTGTCTCCAAATCCTGCTCCGAAGGAAAAGAAATCGTTAGGTGTCAATGTCAGTTCATATGTTATCCATCCTTTATCTGTCGAAGACTTTTCGAATGCATCCCAGTCGGCATAATTTGAGGATAGGATTGAGGAATAATTCAGGTACTTGTCCAGTTCACATTCATTGCTCAAGATAAGAGTCCTCTTCTTGATTTCATGGACTTTCATCTTACCGAAACCATTTCGCGTGCCACCGCCGATTCTGAAGGTTGAGGAATATAACGAAGAAAGGACCTCGTTGAAAAATGAACTTGCGGAATCAAGGTCGCCGGATTTGGCAACCAATTCTATATCAAAGGCGAATCTGCAGCCTTTGTATATGACCTCTTCGTCGAACTTTCCGGCATTCTTTGCAACACCCTTATCGGTTAAACAGACGTGATTTCGCTTGGGCAAGCGTTTGAATCTGTTCGAAAAGTCAGTATCGGATAGGTTGGATATCCCGTCAATGACATTGCCTTTTAAGTCAATGATTTTTCCTTCACTGAAAATGATGTCAGAGCCTTTGGAATCATTGTCATTTTCCTTGGAGGTACTTTTGACACCGAAGAAAGAGCCCTTTGTCTTTTCGTCAAAAGCATGGCTGAGAATACCTGCTATGCTTGTTCCAGGTATATATGGGAATCCATTGATGTCTTTTAGGATTGCTGCGTCAGTGAGCATCGTTTTTCTTCCGGAACCTATGACCAATGGAGTTTCAGCTTCGAGTACGACATGTGCCTGAAGCCGAGCATCGTATATTGTTGTGTTTGACATAATCAATTCTGTTTACATTTTTTAGCCATTTCTGCCGAAAGATTTATCATGATATATCTCCAGTTGGCGTCGTTGACCTTTTCATTCTTTATCAGGTTATCTATCTGGGTATATAGCTCTTGTTTCTTGAATTCCCATTTATCTTTGGCTACGCCATGGTTAAGATATTCTTGTAAGTCATCATAGAACTTGCTTAAGTCAGATGACCTTTCCGCAAGATTTCTTATATATCCCCACTGGGAGGCGAACTGCTCTCCGTCTTTCTTGAATGTTGGTAATAACTCACTAACCATATCATTGACAATCTTGTAATTTTCATTCTGATGGTCTGATATCATACGTGATTTCAGTACTTGTAACAAACAAGTATTTAACGAATTAGCGGGTATAAATATATCTTCACTCCTTGTGCCTTTGTCCGCTTCGCTCTTGGTGAACGTTATAGGAACTCTTCCCTCTTCATCGCTATCCAAGAAGGCTGGATTGTATATCACTTTCCCGAAACCCTCGCATTGATAGGCCCCGATATATCTGGAGTCGGAAGGGGAGTGTGTCCCTTTCTTCAGGTTTACTGCGAATACACTGCCTTTCTCTACTCCGCATCTGTCCGTGTCAGGATTTTGTCGTTTTGCATTCCATGGCGCATACTGGAATGTCCTGATCTGAGACTTTTCCCAGTCAATTTCTGCTTCTGCATTGGATTCAAATCCGAGGTCTTCGGCTGTCGGTTGGAAAGTAGGCATGCCTGAATCTTTGTCAATGAAGATTAGACGGCCATCGGCATAAACTGTGGCGAAATCTCCAGTTCCTACGTTTCTGGAATTGAAAGTAACAAACTCTTCATCTGCCGTAATTTCTACCAGTCCATACTGAGATGTCTTAGAATGACCGATGTGTCTTTTACCTATTAGCGCTTCATTTATGGCTTTCTCAAGACTGTCATTGTCAATCTCTACTTCGAAGCCGAGCTCAAGCCCTTTGCGAAGGGATTCATACGAATACATCTGCTCGCCCTTTGATCTGCGCTTGTCTCTGTCATATGCGGACTTTATTGCAACAGATTTGTCTGTTTTGATTTCTAGGGCAGAATCATTGTCAAAGGTGTAGAATCCGCTTCTGCACTGTTTTGGCTGAGCGTCACCGGGATTCCATTTGTACATGATATATGCTCCATCATCGAAAAGATTTTCTCCTTTTTTATAATAATAGACAGCAGGAATTCTTAGTGAACGAATGTTTCCGGACAATGGATGCGCGTCACCGAATCTGACGTGGCCGCTGTGAAACATCTCAAGAGACTCTTCTTGCGAGAGTGTTCCATATAACTTGGATGCGGCGATCCCCAGAAATGCATTTCCCGGGATGAAGTCCAGTGTCCCTTGTTGTGTCTTGGTGCCGGCATTCTGTGTCAGAATTATATCTGATAACAGAGTGCATTTATATTTCAATGTCTTCATAGTCAGATGGATTTAATGGTGAACTTGCATCTGCCGAGGCCTCGATTCCTATTCTCGCCCAGGCGTTTTATGAATGCGAGGCTATCCTCAAACAGTTTCTTGGTATTATCATCTTCCTCTGGAATGTTAAGAATCTGTCCTTCTAAAGTGCAAGGAAGTGTGACCTGTGTCTTTCTGAGACTATGATTGACGGCAATGCCGTTATCACCGATAGCTGTGGAGGCAACAGCCTCAAACAGATAATTCTGTGCATTGGCATTGATAATGGCATCGTAGTCGGTGGCTGGGAATTCAGCATTTGAGAAGAATGCCTTGCCAATCTGAGGAATTTCCGCTGTTTCGCTTCTCTTGCCAAAAATACTGTCAATGATTTCTTGTGAAGGGTATCTGCCCGGAGCAAGGCAGATCAATGTTTCGGCAGCTTCTCTGATAAGTCCTTTGATAGTTTTACCAGGCACGAAAGGCATTCCTTTGGCGTCTTTTATGACCAATGAATCGACATCGGCCCCAGCTGAAAGTCCGGATCCGCAGTGCCAATATGAGAAGAACTCGATTGTATATGTAATATCCATAGTTCTGAGTTATTTCGTTTGTTGGTAGATTATAGAATGCAATGACAAAACATCATATGCGGGATAAATGTTGTGCTTAGAACCTTTCTTGTCCGTGAAGGTGCGCCAAGAAGTCAGAGTCTCAGCTTCGTTTTTCATTGAAATATTGACTTCTTTAATCCTGTCAAGAATCTGCTTTGCTTTTCCGAGTCCATTTGGCTCCATCATTGCTGAGAGCCACTGTCTGATGTCTGATTTTAAAGCATTTCCATCCTTACTGTCAAGCTTAGTCACTCTTTCTATCAGATTGTCTATTGTCCATCTGTCAGGAGTATCATTCAGGTAATATGCCCCATATTTGAATGAATGTCTTTCAGGTGTGGTGAGTTCACGTTTCGTTATATCTTCGTAGGACTCAACGAAACTGTCTTGAACTTTATGGAACATTATGCATGATTTCTCGCGATTGGAGTCTTTCTTTGCAGCGGCGCATAATTCTTCGGCCAGATTGTATGCATAGTAGTAAGAGAATGATGATTTTACGTATGCAATGCCGGCACAGGCTGTCAGACCATTTTCGAGAACTGCATATTTCTCTGCGAGTACTTCGAAATTCTCTTTGGTGAATTTTTCAAAGGCCTCAAGATAGTTCTGAATAAAAGACATTGCCAAACTGCCTCTTATTATGACGGTGAGGTCATCGCCACCCAAAACGACTGGTCTGAAAGGAAGATCTGTCCCATTCTTGATGGCATTTTCGAAGACTATGCCAGCCGCAGATTTCGCAGCATCGATAGTCGATTGATTCAGCAATGAAGAAAACGTATGAAAATCTCTGCCGGACGAGTCGTTTTCACTGATGGCCTTGACGATTTGCCCAAGTCCATTGCCATCTGCGTGTATGACGGCTATCCAGTCATTAGTGTCGGTGAAACCATCCACGCGGTTAGTGATATTAACCATGTCTGGCATTTCTTCTCCTATGGCTTTCTTTAGCAGAGAATATGTGTCTGCGGCCTTGCGCTTGCGGAATGTTCCTTCGTCGCAATAGTCTTCCGGATTGCTCATATGATATCTTTCCGGCAGGCCCGTTTCACGAGAGCGTTGTATGCCCATAAGCCCTAATGTGAGAGGCTGCATTGGCATGTTCCTTTCTTCGCGGAGACGGATTTCTAATTTGTGAAGTGCGTCAGACAGATTAGTAACATCTCGAAGTTCTATTACAGCCTGGCTGATAGTTATTCCTGAAGCGGCTTCCAGAACTCGTTTCGGAAACTCTCTGAAGACTTCTTTACACTTGTCCTCATTGTCAAATATGTATTTGATGTTGCCGGCAGCATTGATAATGGCATTTTCATCTTTTTCAAGTTCAGTTATGCTGATTCCTAACTGTTCGGCGAACATCTTGGTGCATATTTCCTCGACAAGTTCGCTGGCTCCGACAATCTCTCTCAGGGTGTTGGTCTGGAAGATGAAGCTCTGTATTCCCTGGACAGCGGCTCCATATAGAAATTTGCTCATGGTCAGTAATTTAAATTTGTTACTAAGCGTGGTTGTATAAAACGCGCGCTTCAAATTTATCCGAAAATTAAGAGAAATCCAATATGCAAATTCGGAAAATTGAAACGATTTGCAAAATGAACCAAATATGAACCAAAACTTTTTCAGATGATGAGGTTATACTTGAAAAAAAAGTCATAAATTTGGTTTTGTAATAAACTGAAACTATGCAAACTGACAATATGCTGAATGTCTTTACTCTATTCACTGACATTGATTTAAAACAAGAAGAAGTCCCTCTGTTTCGTGGGGCCATGATTCGTGTTGCCGGATCCGATAATGTGGATTTTCATGATCACGAAAGTGAGGGATTCCGATATCTGTATCCTCGTGTTCAGTATAAGATAATCGACCATAAAGCCTCAGTCGTTTTTGTGGGCGAAGGTGCTGAATCGATAGGAAAAATCTTGTATGGCGCTGGAGGAAAAATTCAAATTGGCCGTCGTTCCGCAGTATTCAATATTACTGGCATGCCTATGTCTCAGTCGCTGGTTCAGGTCAATGATATAAGTAACACATATAAATTGTCTCGATGGCTGCCACTGAATCAGGATAACTATGAGTTGTTCTCTTCTTTGGAGAGTCTGCAGGAAAAGTGCGCTTTGCTGGAGCGATTATTAATCGGCAATATTCTTTCGTTTGCTAAAGGTGTAGGAATATTTTTCGATTCAGAGGTTGAGGTCAATCTTGTGGATATCGAGAAAATGGAGCATTATAAGTTTAAAAATGTGAAAATGTTGGGCTTCAACGTTGTTTTCAGAACCAATGTTTCTTTGCCGCAGTATGTCGGCTTAGGTAAAGGTGTCAGCTTGGGATTTGGAATAATAACAAATAAATAATTGTATATGGAAAAGTTACATATCGCACTCGTTGGTGCTCAGACCATGCCGATATATATTGGTATTCGAGAGAGTGATGCTGATAGGTTTATCCTTGTTCATTCTTCACAAACTAAGTCAATCGCTGAGATCATCGCAAGATACATAAATCGAGATAATACCATCTTGTTTGAATTACCTGCATGGGACTTCCCTAAGATGAAGGATAGAATTGATGGCTTATTGGCAGAATATAAAGACTGGCGTATTGAAGCTAATATATCTGGCGGTTCCAAGCCATGGGGCTTTATGTTTTCAATGTTAGCTTTCGAGTATTCTAATTTGTCGCTTTTCTTTGTCGATCAGAGTTGCATGATACATAATATCAGCGATCTTACCTCAAGAATGGCAAAACCTCTTGATGGCGGAATACGTCAGATACTTGAGTTTAATCAGATTCTTGAATCGAATCAAGCCTCTTCTGTAAAGCATGTGGATTTGACATCATATGACGAGAAAGATATCTCAATCTTGCCGGAAATTAAGAGGTGTAGGAAAAAATATCAGAAGATTTTTAATGATTTGACTATTCCTAAAAAGGACAATAAGAATCGTTATCAAAATAATAAGTTGGACACGATCGTAGACAATCACCTGACTTCGTCATTGCGTCACCCTAAACGCCAAAGTGATCAAAGAGCGGTTTAA
>OGOZ01001436.1_pt1 | contig 13308 bp, 6 predicted proteins | sample 1552801 | NCBI WGS metagenome assembly OGOZ01 (sample SAMEA2580196, study PRJEB22360) | human gut metagenome | biome: human gut; feature: human-associated habitat; material: faeces | place: Denmark | collected 2008/2010
GCGAGGCATCAGCCGCTCCCATATTGGCAATTCCTCGACAGGACCCCTTACATCAGCTAATGCGCTTCGGCGCGCAACCTTCTTAACTAACTCAATCGTCACCGAAAAATAAATACGTATGCGCTTTTTTGCGACATTACGCGGAGGATTCATGTCGGATATTGACAACAAACAACTGAATATCAACGGCACGGATTCGTCCGAAAACGGCCTTGACTGGACGGACAAGCTGCGTTACAGCAAGTCTTTTGTGGCAAAACTGGCGTTGTCCGACGAGTCCGTCAAGCGTTACTATGCCGCCATCGCAAGCAAATTGCTTGCCTACAACCGCGTCCGTTCGCGCACCCGTTGGAACGGCGTAAGTTTTGCCGAGGGGCGCACCGTGTTTGCTCGTCTGACAATTACCGGCAAGACGTTGTGTCTGTATCTGGCTGTCGAGCCGAGCACCGTTGCCGATGGCAAATATCGCGCCAAGGACGTTTCCGACGTCAGAAAGTACGAAAAAACGCCTTCGCTTTTCCGTATTCGCAGCGACGGCGCGCTTAACAACGCTTTGCGCCTTATCGACCGCATAGCCGCGGAAAACGGACTTGTCGCCCGCGAAAACGCCACGGAAATTTACGCAAAGGACTTTCCGTCGGACAGTTTCGACAACCTGCTGACGCGCGGACTTATCCGCCTGTTGAAGCAAAACGACGGTGCAAATGCCGCTGCCGTCGCGGAAAACGACGACATTGACGAAGCCGACGACAACGATGGCGACGTCACCGCGACGGACAGCGAAGAAGTCGCGACAAAAACGCCTGCCGAAGAACACGTCGAAGCGGACACCGACAACGACGGCATTTATCCCGAAACAGTTGCCGCCGTCAACAAACTGGTTGGCAAATTCAAAAGTTACGAGGACATTCTCGAAAACATCGACAGCGGCGACACAAGTGTATCTTTCAGCCGCAAAACGATGCTTCGCAGCATTGACGAAGCGTGGATTTCCGCAATAGAAAGTTGCCTTGACGCGCTGGACACACTGGTGCGCAACCCCACGCACTACATCGCCGAAACGGAAGAAGTGCTACCCATCGAGATGACGAAAAAAATCACCGGGCGGTCGGTGGTACACCTGTGCCAACACACCAACTACATCACCACGGACGGTGACGACATAATTCCCAAAAAGATGCTGAACATCTTCCGCGACGACAGCATACAAACCTACGAAAACAGGTTTCTCAACACCTTGCTTGCGCGCCTTAGCATGTTTGTGGAACGTCGCTACGACGTTGCGGTCAGGCGCGGCGCGGACGAAACGGTGGACGAAATTAACTTCACGTCCACTTTTGACGACGGTGACAACAAGGGACGCGTTACAATCAATGTGCAGTACATGCAGGACTCCGCCAAAACAATGCGCAACCCTGTTGTCGGCACGGAACTGTGGAAGCGCATACAGCGTATCCGCATGGTAGTGGGCGAGTATATGCGCAGCGATTTTGTGGTGCAGATGGAACACAAGTACGTCAATCCGCCAATCATGCGCACCAACGCCATTCTTAAAAACAAGTACTTCCGTCAGTGCCTTGCGCTGTGGGAGTTTATCGAAAGTTACGACGATGCAGGTTACGGCTTGGTAGTTGACCAACAGGCGGTGGACGTTGACGAGCAATATTGCGGTCAACTTGCCAAAGCTGCCGCAATGCAGTACATGATTTTTCGACACAATGCCTTTGGCGAGTACGACGAGGACGGTGTGCTTAACAGGCGCACGACAGCCGACGTCAAGCCACGCATCGTGGACAAATTACCTGCTTTTGCGCCGTCGGAATACGACGAAGAAGCGGCAGAAGAAAGGGTAGACGAGGGCGAAACCGACATTGAACTTGCTCTGCGCGTTGCGCTTGCCGCCGACGAAAAATATGTGCCGCCCGTTGTGGAAGCGGAAACCAAAACCGACTACGTTGAAGGCGAGGACGAAAGCGACGACGATATCACGCTTGAAGAGGACGAACGCTGGAAGGGTGTGGGCTACACAAAAACTTTCAACGCGCGTTTGCGCCTGACGACGGACGAAGTAAAACGCTACTTTGTGGAAATTGTCAACAGACTGACAGGCTACGACAAGGTTAAACTGCGCATAAGCAATCGTTTTGCGACATTTAACTGCGGACGTACCACACTTGCAAGGATAAACGTTACGGGCAAGACGTTGTATTTTTATGTGGCATTGCCTGCCGAAGGACTTGCGGAAAAGTACTTTGTGCGCGATGTTTCGGCGCGAAAAGCCGTTGCGGACACGCCGTCGCTGCTTCGCGTGAAGAGCGACAGAGGCTTGAAGTACGCGCAGGAACTGGTGGGTGCATTGGTTGCCGAGTACAACCTTGTACCGAGCAAAAAACCGCAAAAAACGTATACGGTTGAAGAATTTGCACGCATTTCCTTTGCCGAACTTATCGAAAAGGGCTGGATTAAACTCAAAAATGCCGACGGCTTTACGCTGCCCGAACACAAACAAACAGTCGAGCCGACGGCTACTGCCGACAGCAACGAAAACTACGACGAGACGGCAAGCAACGAAGTTGCCGCGGACGTTGCGGAAGACAGCGACGAGGACGCAGCATCGGACGTTCGCTTCGGTGGCGTTGCCTACACAAAGACGTTCAACGCGCGTTTGCGCCTGACGACGGACGAAGTGAAACGCTACTACGTGGAAATTGTCAACAAACTGGCAGGCTACAACAAGGTTAAACTGCGCGTAAGCAACCGTTTCGCGACATTCAACCGCGGGCGCACAACCCTTGCAAGGATAAACGTTACGGGCAAATCGCTGTGCTTCTACGTGGCATTGCCTGCCGGAGGGCTTGCGGAAAAATACTTTGTGCGCGATGTTTCGGCACGAAAAGCCGTTGCGGACACGCCGTCGCTGCTTCGCGTGAAGAGCGATCGCGGACTAAAATACGCGTTGGAACTGGTCGACGGACTTGTTGTCGAATACGACCTTAAACCGAGCAAAAAACAACAAATTTTGCATACGGTGGACGAATTTGCGTACATGGCCGTGGACGAACTGATTGCCGCAGGATGGGTCAGACGCAAGCAAACCGTTACTGCCATAGCGCAAGAAAACGAAACAAACCCCGCTTATCCCGATTACGCGACAGGCGCGGACGAAGCGCGGCAATCACTTACGCCCGAACAAATGGCGGAAGTCGCCGCAGGCGATTTGTATCACGGCAGTCCGAAGCCCGTCGAACAGACGGCAACCGTCGCAGCCGAACCCGTTGTCGTGCCCGTTGTGGCCGAAGACACGGCTGACGAACAGGCGGAAAACGCCGAAAACCTTGTTGCGAATTCCCGTGCGGAGCAGGAAACGTTGCCCGACATCGTGCAGGTTGCGCCGCAAAGTTACGACGTGCCTACCGATTACGGTATCGACGACTCGGGAGAGTTTATCAAAGATATGTCGAAGTCGCAAGAGCCTGACGAACCGCCCACACAAAAGGGATTTTTCTCGCGTTTGTTCGGGCGTTACCGTCGCGACAAGCGTAACGAAAAAAAGAAAAAACAATGAAAAAAAACAATACGTTAAGCAAAATTGCCAACATTGTGTGGGTAGTCGTGATTGTCGTGTTGCTTGCGCTTGTGGTGGTGTCGCTGGCAGGTAAAAACAGCGGCCGCCCGACATTCATCTTCAACCGTGCTGTGCTGTGGGTGGAAACGGGTAGCATGGAACCGACAATCGAAACGCGCAGTTTTGTGTCGGTAGTCAAAAGCGACGGGCAAAACCTGTCCGTCGGCGACGTAATCACTTTTGTTTGCACCGACAAATCGCAGGCAGTGTACGGTTTGCTTGTCACTCACCGAGTAGAAGCGGTGGTTGACGGCGGCTACAAAACAAAGGGCGACAACACGGCAAACGTTACCGACCCGTGGATTGTCCGCCCCGACGACGTGGTTGCCGTCTACACCGGCAACTTGCCGCTGCTTACCTGGTTCGGGCGCGTATTTTCGTCATGGGCAGGCATAGCAATGATTGCGTTGGTGTTTGTGCTGGCAATGAGTTTTGTCTACATTCCCGACCTCGTGCGCGCGGCAAGGTCCGACATCGGCGAGAAGGACGACAATGCAAAACAGCAACAAATCGACCGCCTTGTAGCCGAAGAAGTTGCGCGGCTTAACCGCGAAGGACTTGGCTGCAACGACGATACAAACAGTAACGCCGCGCAGGATAGCGACAAAAAATAATCGGCAACAATTTAGAGTTGTATGCAATAAATTTGTACGAAAACAGCGTGAAAAACACAAAGTTAAGTACAAACGCCACGCCATATATTGATGTGCGGGTCGGCGGTAGACAATAAGGAAGGTTCCGTACAAAATCAGTTGTGTTTGTGATTTTGCTTTGGGGCAAAACGACATGTACCGAAATCGTTGCTTATAAAGTCGCTATGTTTTAATAAGTACACACTCTACCCTCCCCACTCGTACTCAACGTTTTTGAGGAAGGGGCACGGGGAAACCACTTTTGACAAAAAGGGGTTTCACCGAAAAACGTCTTCACGCACACAAAGTAACATCGCTAAGTAAAGGGACAATCCTATGAGAGAATTTTTTCAAAAACACGGCAGTACATTGATATTTATTGTCGTCATGTTGGTCTGCTTAGGCTTTTTTGTCCAGGTACTGGCGTTGCAAAACGGGTTTTCGTCGTCGGTCAACGCTCAGGCGGTGGAACGTGCCGAGTACCACACCGACAGACAAAGCATGTCGGTGAAAAGGCAAACGGACGCGGTAAAAACAAAAGTCGCGCTGTTTGCGCAAACGTTGGACGGTATCACCGACGCCCGGACGGCGGCGGACAAGGTGCGTATTGCGCGCACGTCGGACTACTTCGCCGGTGAAATGTTTGCCGACATCATGTATTACGCGGGCGGCAAACTGTACGACTACAACGACGAGCAAGTGACAGTTTACCCGGGGCTGGCGGAACTTGCCGATGCGGAAACGACCATGCTGACAGGCGCGTTCCAGTTTGACAACAGACTGATGTCGGTAGGCGTGTATGCGCCCGTGTCCGAAGGTGCGCTTAGCGGCATTGTCGCAGTGTACGACGTCAATGTACTGTGGGCAAGCGACCTTACGCAGAAAGACAACACGTCGGTTGCGGCAAGCGAATTTGTGTTGCTGTGCCGCAGCGACGGACAAATTTTGCGCAGAATGACAAACACCGACACCTTCGACGTGGGACCCAAACCCGTGCAAAGCGGCTTTTTGTCGGCGTACGTTACCGATGAAACGGCGTACAAGTCGCTGACAAAATGTATCGCCAACGGCACCGATGGCTCGGCAATGTTCACTTACGGCACCGAAAGCTACGTCGCAGTCGTGCGATTTTTCGGCAAGGAAAACGGCAATGCGTTTCTGTTTGACGTGTACAAACTGTCAACGGTGTACGGCAGCGGCTTTGAAATGAGTACGCAAATCAGCGGCGCGCTGGTGGGGCTGTCGCTGCTTATTGTCGGTTTTGGCTGTGTGTTTGTTCTGGACAGGCGCAAAACAAACAAAATTATTTACAACATCGAAATGATCAACGAGGAGTTGGAGTGCGCAACGGCAACCAAGTTCCGCAAGGACGTGCCCGAATTGCTTCGTCGTCACAAAAACAGTAAATTCGTGCTGGTGTCGCTGCGTATCAACAACTACGGCTACCTTGAAGGTAGATTCGGCGACGAAAAGGCGCACAATCTGCTTAAACACGAGCGCAACATACTGCAAACAAGCATGCGCCCGGGCGAAACATACGGCTGCTCTTCCGAAGGCGAATTTTTGGTGTTGCTCAATTACCGCAACCGCAAGGAACTCGGTATTCGCCTGAGTAAGATTTACCGCGTTATAGGCGAATTTGACGAACTGCCGGACGATGACTTTACTATTACGATGATATTCTGCGCCTACGAGGTTGAAAGCCGCGAAGAAAAGGTGCAGGCGATGCTGGACAAGCTGAAGCTGACCGAAAGCTCCGTCACGATGCCCAACGGCACTTTTGCGGTGCATTACTACGCCGACGTTATTGGCGAAAGTTACTCTCGCCGCGCGGAAATCGAAAGCCGTATGGAATCGGCTTTGGAAAACAGTGAATTCCACCTGTTTTACCAGCCTAAGTACAACCTGAAACGCGGCGACATGGACGGCAGCGAAATTCTGGTACGTTGGTACGACTCGAAAAAAGGCACATATCGTCAGCCTGCGGAGTTTTTGCCTGTGTTCGAGGAAAACGGTTTCATCGACCGTCTGGACAGATTCGTGTTTTTCCGCGCTTGCGAAAACATCGCCGAAACGGTTGCCGGACACGGACAGGCGTATCCCGTTTCCGTCAACGTGTCGCGCGTTACGGCAATTCAGCCCGACTTTACGGACTACTACAAGCGCATACGGACGAAATTCAACATTCCCGAAAACTTTATCACGCTTGAGTTTACCGAAAGTTTTGCTTACGAAGACTACGACTATCTGGCGCGCATTATTGCGGAGTTGCACAAGGCGGGCTTTTTGTGCTCGCTGGACGACTTCGGTACGGGATATTCCAGTTACAACGTGCTAAAAACGTTGGAAATGGACGAAATCAAACTGGACAAATTCTTCCTTGGCAAGGGCACGTCGTTCGAGCGCGACCAACTGTTGCTAAGCAGTACAATCGACGTAATCAAAAAGATGGGCGTCAAGGTAACGCAGGAAGGCGTGGAAACCAAGGAAGATTACGACCGCCTGAAGGCACTTGGTTGCGACGTGATACAGGGTTTCTACTTCTCCCGCCCCATGAAGTACGTGGACTATCGCAAGTTTGTAAAGGAAAATTTTGCAAAATAATGTACGGCTCCTGCGCGAATTTGTTGCGATTTGCTTGCATTTTGCGCGGTAAGTTGGTAAAATTTAACATCATCGGGGTGCACCGACGTGGCTTGTAATCCCGGGCGGAGCGCACCTTACATGGTAACGATGATGACAAGACAAATGAACAATGCGTCGTTACGACATTTGTCGGACGGCGTTTTTGTTTTGTGCGACATTTGTCGCCATGGCAGACAGACCTGCAAGCGGCGCGGCAAGGTTAGCGCGGAAGCGAAAGACAGAAAAAAGGTGAGCTTTTCTGCGAAAAGACAGACGTCGCGCCGGAAAAGTCGGATTGAGAAATGAGAAAAATAGGAGTAATTACAGACGTGCACGGCAACCTGCCTGCGTTGCAGGCGATTCTGGCGCGCCTGCAAGCGGAAAAAGTTGAAGAAATACTGCATCTCGGGGACGTTGTGGACATGGGACCGTACTCTGCCGAGTGTCTGCATTTGCTGTGCCAGACGCCGAACGTAACCATGCTTATGGGTAACCATGACAAAGACTTTGTAATGAACGACTACATTGCCAAGCACCTGTCGCACGTGCCGACGGAGCACAAAAAGTTTGTTTTTGGCGGCTTGACGGAGGACGACAGACAGATTGTTGCAAGGTTTCCCGTGTATGCCGAGCGTATTTGCGGCGGTGCAAAATTGCAGTTTGTGCATTACGCCTACGACCGCAACAATCCGCCGAAAACCGTTGCCGACATCTGTTTCAAATGGATTGAGCAACACCCCACGGCGGAAGGGCTGGACAAAACTTTTGATACTTTTGACGGCGAAGCAGTGTTTTTCGGGCACAAGCACGAGAAGTGCGACATTCAGGGCAAAATGCTTTATGTGGACGTCGGCAGCGTCGGTTGTCACCCGGAGGCCGAAGCAACGGGCATTGTAATCGACTACGACGACAATGGCTGGTCGTATCGTCGGGTTTCCGCGCCCTACGACATGGAATCGCTGCGCAAAGCCATGTCGGAAATGCCCTGCGGCGAACAGATATTCGACTTTTATTTTTTGCGAAAACATGTTACGTATTGATTTTTTTGTGACATCAACGCCGTTCGGACGACAATCGAAACCCCGTAAAACGGACAACGTGGCAAAAATCAATCGTTTTGTATTAACGTACATGTAAACGCTTTTAACGCGCAAAAGTGGTGCATGCAAAGTCGAAAAGTGGTATTTTGAGTACTTCTTCTGTGTGTAAATGTCGTGCATTGGCCGTGTGAGCAATTGCCGTGAAACGCCGCCTCGAAAAGTCGCTGTTGACAAAACGCGTGAGAATTTGTATAATATTACTACAATCAAAGGTTGTTTGGACAACGGAAAACATTTAAGGAGGTCAACATTATGCCAATACCTACCCCTCACATATCCGCCAAAGCAGGCGACTTTGCACCTACCGTGCTTATGCCGGGAGATCCGCTCCGCGCAAAGTACATCGCCGAACATTACCTTGAAAACCCCGTACTTGTCAACAACGTGCGCGGCGTGCAGGGCTACACGGGCACCTACAAGGGCAAGCGCGTGTCAGTCATGGCAAGCGGCATGGGTATTCCGTCAATCGGCATTTACAGTTACGAACTGTTCAACTTCTACGGTGTGGAAAACATTATTCGTATCGGCTCGGCAGGTGCAATACATCCCGACCTGAAACTTCGCAACCTCGTGTTCGGACAGGGCGCGTGCACCAACAGTAACTTCGCGCATCAATTCGGCATGCCCGGCACAATTGCGCCCATTTGCAGTTACGACCTGCTGGAAAGGGCTGTGTCCAAGGCAAAGGAACTGGGTTACACCTACAAAGTGGGCAACATTTTGTCCAGCGACACCTTTTATGATGACGGCGCAGGCAGTGCAGTCTGGGGAAAAATGGGCGTGCTTGCAGTGGAAATGGAATCTGCCGCGCTGTACCTCAACGCCGCCCGAGCAGGCAAAAAGGCACTCTGCATCTGCACGATTTCCGACCACCTTCTGACGGGCGAGGAACTTTCTTCCGAAGAAAGGCAAAACTCGTTCCATGAGATGATGGTGCTGGCGCTGGAAATCGCCTAAGTTTTTGGCGGCGTATATGCGCACATCTGACCGCTACGTGTTCGCGACGACTTGCTCATGTACGCCTTAGTACACTCGCTCGCCGTCGCTTCGCCTGTTGCGGTCATCTGCACACATCTACGCCGCCAAAATTCCTGAGTGCGGAATAAAAGCGGTCAAAATTTCTGTGAACGGATAAAAAGCGGTCAAAATTTCTGTGAGCGGATTAAAAACACCAAAATTTCTGTGATAGTGAGCAGAACAAACCAAAACGTCCGCCGATACGGAAAAATATTCTTAAAACGTTTGCAGACAGGCAATCCTGCCAAGGCTTTCGCGGACTGGCGCGGAACATCGCAAATATCGTCAGAAGGCGTAAATAATGTGTATACAAAAGTAATGGCTTACAATCTTTTGTAAAATAAACGGTTGTTGCAAAAATTGCGGCAACCGTTTTGTACATCAAGCATGTTTTAAGTCAACTGTTTTAGAATTGTGGAAAATTCGTAATTGCACCCGTCGTTGTGTGTGGCGGCGTGCGTGAGTTTGGCGGCAACGTGGTCGCTGCCAGGCTCGGCGCAAAGGCAAATCAAGGAGTTACGTTTATGCTTCAGATTAAAAATATTAAAAAAGACTATCCCGTGGCAAGTGACCTTACGGTGCACGCTCTCAAGGGTGTGTCCGTCAGTTTCCGCGAAAGTGAGTTTGTGTCGATTCTCGGTCCGTCGGGTTGTGGCAAAACAACCTTGCTCAATATCATCGGCGGCTTGGATCGCTACACGTCCGGCGACCTTGTAATCAACGGCGTCAGCACCAAAAATTACCGCGACAGCGACTGGGACACCTACCGCAACCACAGCATAGGCTTCGTGTTTCAAAGTTACAACCTCATCCCGCACATGAACATTCTTGACAACGTTACGTTGTCGCTGACTCTTGCAGGCGCAAGCAAAGCCGAACGCATCGCCAAAGCAAAGGTTGCTCTCGAACGAGTGGGGCTCGCCAAGCAAATGAAGAAACGCCCCAACCAACTTTCGGGCGGACAGATGCAGCGCGTAGCCATTGCCCGCGCCATCGTCAACGACCCCGACATCATTCTTGCCGACGAGCCGACGGGCGCACTTGACAGCGAAACCAGCGTGCAGATAATGGACATTCTCAAGGAAATTGCCGAGGAACGTCTTGTGGTGATGGTCACGCACAACAGGGAACTCGCCGAGCGGTACAGCACCCGAATAGTCAGTTTGCTGGATGGCGAAATCGTGTCCGACACCAACCCGTTTGACGGCGAACAGTCGACCGTCACCTCATCCGAAGCAACGCCTGCCGCACAAGACGCTGACAACGCAACCGACATACAGGCAAGTGCGCAATGTGACAGCAACACACCTTCAACTACCAAAAGTGGCAGGTCAAAAGGCAAAAAGCGCAGCAAAATGTCGCTTTGGACGGCGTTTGTGTTGTCGTTCAGAAACTTGCTTAGCAAAAAGGGACGCACGTTGCTTACGTCCTTTGCGGGCAGTATCGGTATCTTCGGCGTTACGCTGGTGCTTGCAATAAGCGCAGGCATGACGGCGTACGTAGACAACGTCCAGCGGCAGGCAATGGGCGATACGCCTATTACTGTTTCCTCCCGCGCAGTCGACTTCGAAAGTATGATGAGCGGCGAGGCGTTTACCAACAAACTCGACCCGTACCCATCGGACACGACAGCGGTCAAGCCATACAAGCCTGCCATGATATCGTACATAGAAAACAACATTACGGAAGAATATGTTGCCTACGTCAAAAACATGGACGAAACGCTGTACAAGACGCTGGACTTTACCTACAATTTGTCCGTCAATGCTTTTGTAATCGGTAGTGACGGCAACTATACGCACCTGTCGCGGTTTGCTTCCAACGCCACCGGTATGGTCAGTTCGCAGGAAATGTTTGCCGACAACTACGATGTGTTGTACAAGACGGATTCGACAAGCGGTTACCCCACGGAAGAAAACGAAATCGCGCTTGTCGTGGACAAGTACAACCGCATGTCTACAACTTTGCTTACGGCACTTGGCATAAATGCGGAAGTTGACGGCGACAACTACAAAGAAATTGCCTATGCCGATCTTGTCGGACGCACCTACAAACTGGTACTCAACAACGCTTACTATCTGCCCAACGAAGACGGCCACTATGCTGCGATTACTTCACGGGCGGACATCAAGGCCGCATGCGAATCGACAAATGCAATTACCTTGCGCGTTACAAGCATTGTGCGGCGCAAAAGCGACGACTCGGCAAAACTTGCGGAAACGGGCGTGCTGTATTCCGTCGCGCTTGCCGACAGACTGCTTGCCGATTCGCTCTCTTCCGACGTGGTTAAGGCGCAGAAAGAAAACCCCGACGTCAACATTCTTACCGGTAAGAAATTCGCCGATGCCGTCGGCAGTTCCGCTACGTACGAAAGCGTACTGAAAACTCTCGGCGGCAGCAATCTGCCCGACAAAATCGACATCTTCCCGCAAAACGCTTCGGCAAAGGACAAAATCACCGCTTATCTTGACGAGTGGAACGCCGCGCACGAAAGCGATCCCGACGCGAAGGTGACCTACACCGACTTGCAGGGCGTTGCGCTGTCCATGATGTCCACCATGATTGACGTCACCACCTGGGTGTTGGTTGCTTTCTCTGCGGTGTCGCTTATCGTCAGCACCGTTATGATTGCCGTGACAACCTACACTTCGGTAATCGAACGCACCAAAGAAATCGGCGTGTTGCGCAGCCTTGGTGCACGCAAAAAGGATATTTCGACCATTTTCAACACGGAAACTTCCATTATCGGTGCATTGGCGGGTGTAATCGGCATTGTGTTTGCCGTCATTGTCGGCATTATCGTCAACATTGTCTTGCACAACCTGTTTGACGTAACAAACATCGTGCTGTTTACCTTGCCCGTTGTGCTGGGTATGTTTGTGTTGTCCATTGCGCTTACTCTTATCGCGGGACTTATCCCGGCAAGTCTTGCCGCCAAGAAGGACCCCGTCACTTGTCTGCGCTCGGAATAATAGTGCAAAACGGCTTTGTTGCGGGCGAGAGAGGTCGCCCGAAAGGTTGTGTGCACCGTAGCCGTCCGTCGGCAAGCAGGTGCTCGAAAAGTTGCTAAATCAAATATAGTTATAGTCGCTAAATCAAATATTTAATTCAGACAACCCTTTGTCAGCCGACAAGGGGTTGTTTATTTTACAAAAAAAACTGACTTTTACAAAATTTCCGATAGGGCTTGCATTGTTATTGCGGATAATATATAATGTAGAGGTCAACATTTTCCCGAGCAAAGGAGAAAAAATGAAACAATTTGTAAGAGATAACATAAGAATTCAATTTTTAAGCGAAGATATCGTTCGTCTGGAAGCAGGCAAAAAGGGCTTTTTTTGCGACGGTGACACAATGCTTGTCGCAAACAAGACGGCTTTTGACGGCGTTGAAATCACCGTCAACGAAAAGTCCGACGGCGCATACGTAACCCACGGCGACGTTACGGTTTTTGTACCTGTCGAAGCCAAAAATCTTAGCGGTGCAAAACTCATTCTGGACGGAAAAATTGCATACGTATACAAAAATTTGCGTAACAGCGGCGAACTTCCGTCCCTTGACAAAACGCCCGACGTGCTTGCCGTTGCCGACAATCCGCGTGTGGTTTTGCCCGAAGGCGGCTATGCCCCGAATACGCAGAAAAACAACGGCTTTGTAATTGACGAAAAGGCGCAGGACGTGTACCTGCTTGTCTGTCGCAAAAACGCCGCAAAACTTCGCAAACTGTATGTGGAACTGACAGGGCGTGCGGAACTGGTACGTCTTGCAACCCTCGGCAATTGGAACAGTCGCTACTACAAGTACGACCAAAGGCAAGCCGAGCAGATGATACTTGACTACGAAGCACACGACGTGCCCCTGGACAACATCGTACTGGACACCGACTGGCGCATGGCAAGCGACCGCGGCATTGGCTACGACGTGGACACAAATCTGTTCCCCGACATGAACGGCTACTACCGCTTTGCGCACGACCACGGCGTTGATGTAATGTTTAACGACCACCCGGAACCGCAGGACGGCTGCACAAGTTGCATCGACCCCAAGGAAGTTGCCTACCGCGCAATGCGCCTTGCCGAGCACCTGGAAAACGGTCTTGACACCTGGTGGTACGACCGCAACTGGCACACCAAACTTGTGTCGCCTGCGGAAGGCATTGCACCGGAAACGTGGGGCATGTACATTTTCAGCGAAGTAACAAAGCACGTGTGGCAAAAGAAGGCTAAAAACAATGTCGTTTACCGCCGTCCCGACATCATGTCCAACGTGGACAACATCGTAAACGGACGTTACTGCGGCATTGGCAACA
>OGOZ01001438.1_pt1 | contig 13298 bp, 10 predicted proteins | sample 1552801 | NCBI WGS metagenome assembly OGOZ01 (sample SAMEA2580196, study PRJEB22360) | human gut metagenome | biome: human gut; feature: human-associated habitat; material: faeces | place: Denmark | collected 2008/2010
CTTGTCGGGAATATGGACTTGACGGACAACATGATGCTTCGTTCCTACGGCAAAGGTCATTCGATGTTTTTGGACAGAAAAACCCCGCACGACCTTGCGGAAAATATCGTGGAAGAGTTGGAAGTTGTGACGCCTTCCGTAAAAACTCCCGTCAGAAAACTTTCGGGCGGAAACGTGCAAAAAGTGTTGGTCGGGCGTGAAATCGCGTCCGCGCCTACCGTCCTTATGGCGGCTTATCCCGTAAGGGGGCTGGACATCAACTCGTCCTACGTTATTTATAATTTGCTCAACAAACAAAAAGAAAACGGAGTTGCAGTCATTTTTGTCGGCGAGGATCTGGACGTATTGCTTGCGCTTTCGGACAGAATCATGGTTTTGTGCGGCGGGAAAGTCAGCGGCATTGTTGACGCAAGAAACTGCACGAAAGAGCAAGTCGGACTTCTTATGACAAGTATGCCCGAAAAAGTCGAAATATTTGACGATGAAGTAAAGGAGGGACACAATGCGTAAAACAGTTCACGAACCCGTCGCGCACCTTGTAAAACGTGTGGATATGGACAGGAAAAAAGCGTGGCTTATCCGCCTTATCGCTTTTGCATTGTCAATCCTTGCCTGCGCGATCATCACTACGGCAATCACGAAAAGAGACATGGGATTCTTCTTCAAAAACTTTTTCGGCGGCGCATTCAGCACCCCAAGACGCGTCTGGGGGCTTTTCCATGAAACGGCACTGCTTTTGCTGGTCGCGCTTGCGGTCACTCCGTGTTTCAAAATGAGATTCTGGAACATCGGCGGCGAAGGGCAAATCCTTATGGGCGCGCTCGGTTGCGCGGTTGTCATAAACTTTATGGGCGGCAAATCAAGCGACGCGGGTACGATTGTTCTGTCGCTTGTCGTTGCGATGGTATTCGGCGCGTTATGGTCGATGATTCCTGCAATATTCAAAGCGAGATGGAACACCAACGAAACGCTTTTGACGCTTATGATGAACTATATTGCGGTATGTCTTACGGAATACTTTATTAAAAGCGTTGCGTCGACGGGCACCGGTACGCTGACGTTTACGAAGGGCGTTGTCGGCTCAATCGGAGATAACGAATTCATTCTTAAAATCATCATCGCGGCGGTTATTACGATTCTGATGTACGTTTATCTTCGTTTCAGCAAACACGGCTATGAACTTACCGTTGTCGGCGAAAGCGAAAATACGGCGCGTTATATCGGAATCAACAGCAAAAAAGTTATCATTCGCACGTTGATTCTTTGCGGTATTATCGCAGGTATCACGGGATTCCTTCTCGTCAGCGCGACAAACCTTGACTTGAACAGTAAATATACCGTCAACGGCAGAGGCTTTACGGGCGTTCTTATTTCCTGGCTTGCAAAGTTTAACCCGTTTGCGATGGTGTTGACGTCGTTTTTGGTTGTGTTCGTACAAAAGGGCGCGGCAGAAGTTTCAACGTATGCGCGTCTCGGTGCGTCGTTCCCCTCGATGCTTGCGGGCGTGTTCTTCTTCTTTATCATCGCAAGCGAGTTCTTTATCAACTATAAGATAATGTTCAACAAAAAATATTTCAAAATTCCCGCATGCTTCAAAAAGAAAAAACAAGCGGAAGTTGTCGCAGAGGAGGATAAGTAATATGTTTGTTACGTTAATAACTCAGGCAATAAAATTCGGTATTGTTTTCCTTTTCGGCTCGACCGGCGAAATTATCATCGAAAAATCCGGACACCTTAATCTGGGAATCCCCGGCGTTATGTGCTTTGGCGCAATCGGCGGCTGTCTTGGCGCAAACCTTGCAAAAAACGCAGGGCTTGCAGCCGGCGGAATCGTCTTTGTCGCAATTCTTATGGCAATGCTGTTCGGCGCAATGATGGGCGTCGTTTACGGATTGTTTACAATTACCCTTCGATGCAACCAGAACGTCACGGGACTTACCATTACAACGTTTGGTGCGGGCGTACTTGGGTTCTGGGGCTCGATGATGAGCAACGAGGGCACGACGTTTTACGAAGTAAGCAAAGTGTTCACCGCGCCGTTCTTTGGAAATGTCGAAAACAACTGGTTTTCACAAATGTTCTTGTCGCACGGCGTTTTGGTGTACGTCGGTATTATTATCACGGTGCTTGTCGCAATTTTTATGAACCGCACCAAAACGGGACTTAACTTAAAAGCGGTCGGCGAAAACCCCGCGGCGGCGGACGCGGCAGGTATCAACGTCATCAGATATAAATACCTTGCCTGTATAATCGGCTCGGCAATTTCCGGTATCGGTGGCGCGTTTTACCTTCTTGACTGCACGCGCGGATCGCTTGAATACGTTATCGAAGGGCTTGGCTGGCTTGCGGTCGCGCTTGTTATCTTCTCATTGTGGCGCCCGGGACTTTGTATTATCGGCTCGTTCATTTTCGGTCTTTTGTACATTATGCCCAACTATATTACGGGCGTAAGTCTTGCCGAAAAAGAACTTGTAAAAATCATTCCTTACGTTGCAACCGCTCTTGTCCTTATTATTATTTCGTTCTTTAATAAACGCGAGACGCAGCCGCCTGCATCGCTGGGGCTTTCCTATTTCAGGGAAGAAAGATAATTCAAAAACGTTAAAAAGGTCGTCTTCGGACGGCCTTATTTATTGTCAAAACGCCACGATGTGATATAATAAAAATATGAATGCTTTGACCATTGTACACGAAACAATAAGGAAATTCGTCGGCGCGGGCGACGTCGTTATCGACGCAACCGCAGGGCGCGGATACGATACGTCGTTTTTATGCTCGCTTGTCGGGGACAGCGGGAAAGTTATTTCTTTCGACGTGCAGAAAGACGCCGTGGACAGCACCGAAAACCTTCTGAAAAGCCGCGGACAAACGGCGGACGTCCACCTTGAATCGCACGAAAATATGACAAAGTACGCGGAAAGTGACAGCGTATCGTGCATTGTTTTCAATCTCGGATATCTGCCGTCGGGCGATCACAGCGTTTTCACGCACGCAGAGTCCACGATAAAAGCAATCGAGGGCGGACTCGGGCTTTTGAAGAAGGGCGGCTTAATGTGCGTGAGCGTTTATTACGGCGGCGACTCGGGCTACGAGGAAAGAGACGCACTGCTGCCGTATCTTAAAACGCTCGATTCGTCGAAATATCAGGTCTTGAAACTCGATTTTTATAATTGGACGAACGACCCGCCGTTCCCGGTGTTTATCATTAAGAACTGAACGATAAAGCCATAAGGACGATGTATTAAAAGATAATCCACGATATTATAAAGTTGAAAAACCAAACAAACAATACCGCCGCCGACAGTCTCCTATGACAAAATAGACCATAGAGCTGCTGCTGGCAAGAGAAGGCGATGAGAGCACGAAGTATTCTCAATCGCCGAGCGCAGACAACAGGCTTCACGCGCGATTTAGAAATAAATCGCGCAAATGCGTTAAAAACGCATTAAAAAAACACGACGTTTTCGTCGTGAACAAACGATATTTAATGAGCTGCTGACGGCAAGCGAAGATTAGGGATTGCTTGCAAGAAAAGTCATCGAGCGCAGACGACAGGCTCCACGCGCGATTTAGAAAGAAATCGCGCAAATGTGTGCAAAAAACTTTGCACACATTAAAAAAACACACCCGAAGCGGTGTGTTTTTTAGTGGAGCTGCTGACCAGACTTGAACTGGTGACCTCATCCTTACCAAGGATGTGCTCTACCTCCTGAGCCACAGCAGCGTTTTTGTCAATGCTCAATTATTATATTGAATAAGGCGAAATATGTCAAACGAAATGAGCAACAAAACAAAAAGTCGAAAAAATAATTTATTGCGACGTTTATAATAAAATTTTTAATGAAAGCCGTGCGATAGAAACATTTTGTCATGAATGATAAAACTGTCGCATAACGTGAATGAAAACCGCAAAAAATTTTTTGAATCGCAAAATTTTATGGTTGAAAACAACCTAATCTGTTTTACATAAGTCAACATATTATATATAATATAGAAAGTAACTTATTATAATGGAGAGAATCGGGCAAATTTTGTCCAACCGAAATTGAAATGAATTGGCTTGACATATTTTATGCGTTTTTGTCCCTGCTTGGCGGTATCGGCGTCTTTCTTTACGGAATGAAGTTGATGGGCGACAGTCTTGAAATGGTTGCCGGCAACGAAATCAAGCGAATGTTTGCCAAAATATCGAATAAGAAACTTATCGGAGTGGGCATAGGAACGGTGACGACGGCGGTCGTACAAAGTTCCGCGGCGGTCACGGTTATGGCGATAGGTTTCGTCAACAGCGGACTGATGACTCTGACGCAAGCCGCGTCGATTGTTTTCGGTGCGAATATCGGAACGACGTCGACCGCGCTTATCGTTGCGCTTGGCGCGGGCGGGTTTGCAAACGTCAACCTTACGGTAATTTTTGCGGCTCTTGCGGGCGTCGGCGCATTGATGATAATGCTGACCAAAAAGGATAAGGTTAAAAAAATCGGCGGCATTATCACCGGGCTTGGTATGATATTCGTCGGGCTTTCGGTCATGACAAGCTCCATGGATATTTTCTCGAAGTCGGACAAAATCAGCGCATTCCTTACAAAGGTTTCAAACCCTGCGTTGCTGTTGTTGTTCGGTATTTTGTTCACCGCGCTTATCCAGTCGTCGTCGGCGGTCAGCGGTATCGTCGTTACGATGTCGGTTGCGGGGCTTTTGTCGTTTGATCAAGGGCTGTACATAATTTTGGGAAGCAATATCGGAACGTGTATTACGTCGCTTATCGCGTCGGTCGGCACAAGTACGAACGCGCGTCGCACCGCCGTAATCCACCTTATGTTTAACGTGATCGGCGTGACGATATTCGGGCTTGTGAGCATTTCCGGCGTGTTTACGAAGATGTTTATGCCGATTAAAAGTCCCGCGATGAGAATTGCGCTTTTGCACACTTTCTTCAACGTAACCACCACCATAGTACTGTTGCCGTTTATGAACCTGCTTGTGAAGTTCGTTTCAAAAATCGTTCCCGAGAGGAAAACGGACGACAAAAACGACGAGCCGCACCTGTATTTTCTGGAAGAGCGTTTGTTGAGAACGCCCCCGGTTGCTGTCGCGCAGCTTAAAAACGAAATCGAAAATATGGCGGAAATCGCAAAATCAAACTTCGACAAATGTATGGACGCGGTTATGGTCGGCAAAGTGTCCGACGTCATCGACGAAATCGCCAAAAACGAAAAATGTCTGAACTTCCTTAACCGTGAAATCACGAAATATCTTGTGAAGCTTTCGCAGGTCGATCTTTCGGAAGACGACAAACTCTTAATCAGTACGTCGTATCACACCGTAAGCGATATCGAGCGTATCGGCGACTACGCCGAAAATATCTCGGAATACGCCGAAAAGATGGAGGCGGATAAACTCAAGTTCTCGCCGAAGGCAATTTCCGAAATCCAGACGCTTAAAGCGACGATTACAAATCTTTACGACGAGGTAATGAAGACGTATAAGGAAGTCACTCTTGATTATATCGACAAGGTGAACGAGTACGAGGAAAGCGTCGACAAACAAAAAGAAGAAATGGGCGAACACCATATCGAGCGTATGAACAAGGGCGAATGTACGCCCGAAGTCGGCGCGATTTATCTGAGTCTTTCGTCCAATGCGGAGCGTGTCGCCGACCATATGACCAACATCGCGTACGCGGTGAGAAGCTACGCCAAAAAGAAAAAGAAGGACTAAGCGAAAAATAAATTTTGAAAAAAGCAAATAAAAAACTGCAACGCCCGTTGCAGTTTTTGTTTATGCATAACCGTAAAGTTTTCCGATTGCCCATACGACAAGACGTTTCGGCAAGATTTTTGAAAGCCCTACAAGCAGTTTATACGACGCGCCGCCCACGACGTACACGGGCGGATTTTTCGATTTTGCAATTTTCAGGGCGATTTTCGCGATGACCGACGGTGACATTCCGTTTTGTTCGTCGCGCTCCATCTTTTCAACCGATTTGTCGATTCTTTCGCCGTAATAAACGCTGTTGCTTTTGTTCTTTTCGCGGCGAGCGGTGAATTCCGTCTTGACGTCGCCGGGAAGGATTGTCGAAACTTTTATGTTGAACGGTTTAAGTTCGATACGAAGTGCCTCGGAAAGCGACGACACCGCCGATTTCGTGCAGGAATAAAACGACTGAAAAGGCAGCGACAAAGGCGCGCCCGCGCTGGACATATTGATTATCGTGCCGCCGCCGTTTTCGCGCATAACGGGGATAACCGCCTGCGTCGCGAACAGCGTGCCGAAGTAATTGACGTCAAAAATCTTTCGCACCGCGCTTTCGTCGGTATCTTCGACCGCGCCCGAAATGCCGAATCCCGCGTTGTTGACAAGGACGTCGATACGCCCCGCGCGTTTTACGACTTCGCCGATCGAGTCAAACACGTTTTCACGGTCGGACACGTCGGTTTTTATGCTTTCGATGCCTTCTGCCGGCGTTCTGGACAAATTGAATACGCGGTATCCGTTTTCCGAGAATTTTTTTGCAATGGCATTCCCGATTCCTTGGGATGCGCCCGTAATAACTGCAACTTTCATAATCCACCTCTGAACGATTATACAATAATGTTTGAATATTTGCAAATCGTTTTCAAAACCCTTGACAGTATTTTCATTTGATTGTAAGATTTAGGTATCACATTTAATTGCTAGGGGTGGCGCGTCGCGCCTGAGATTACACCCTCTGAACTTGATTGAGTTAGAACTCACGAAAGGAAGCCAGTCCACTCGTTCTCAAAGTAATCGCTTTGGGATTTTTTATTCTAACGAGAAAAGTTCCTCCCGGCAAAGGAGCGAATATGGAATTCACATCAATTCTGAAAGAGCCGTTTACTTCGCTTAACGCAGTGAAGCAGTTGAGCGTTTTGGCTTTTTACTTTTCAATCGTACTTATCGTACTGATTACAGCGTTTGCAATCTTTTTGAAGAAAGCGAAGCCCGAAAAACTCGCGCCGTTTATGAAAGGCGTGAAGTATTTCGTTTTCGGCGTAGCGACGACTTTTGCGGTGTCGATGCTTACCTTAAAAATCAGCAAAACGGTTGCCGCCGGAAAACTTGAAAATGAGGTTTTCTGGCCGATAATGAGCATACTCATCGTGGCGTTTGTGCTGGCAATCGCGGGCTATGTTATCAACATTGTAAAACCCGAGTTTATGCGTAAGTTTAAGTTTATCGCGCTGTTTTTGATTTTAATCCCCATGATTGTGAGTATTGCGTTTTTGGCGGTGCACTTCAAAAAGGTCGGCGGAGGTTACAAAGACGTGTCGCAGGCAGGGCTTTATATCAGCGCAATCGCACTTGTCGCCATTCTTATCGTTTGTGCGGTAGTATTTTCGAAACGCAACGGACCTTTCACCACGCGTGAGATGGCGTATGCCGCAATTTCGCTGGCTCTTGCTTTCGCACTTTCTTACGTCAAATTCTTTGCGTTGCCTCAGGGCGGTTCGGTCACGCTTGCGTCGATGCTTCCCATTATGTTGTTTTCGTATATGTTCGGTATAAGAAAAGGTATTATCGTTGGTGCGATTTACGGCGTGTTGCAAGCAATTCAAGAACCTGAAATTATTCACCCGGCGCAGTTCTTCCTGGATTACCCGATCGCTTTTGCAATGCTGGGACTTGCGGGAATTTTCAAGGAACTCAACATCATCAAAAAGCCCGCTGCCGCATTTACAGTCGGCGCAATTCTTGCGGGTACGCTGAGATATTTCTCGCACGTGTTCTCGGGCATTTTCGCATTCGCGTCTTACGCTCCCGCGGGTTATTCTGCGGTAGCGTGGGGATTCTTGTACAACACGTTCACGTTCGCAGACGTCGCAATCGTTATCGTCGTTGCGCTGTTGCTGTTCAGCAGTAAGAGTTTCGTACGCCTTGTAAACGAAAAATCGACGGAAGAATCCGCCGACGAAACCGAAAGTGGCGACACGTCCGCCGATAATGCGGACGGCAAAGCCGCTTAATAATATTTAATCATAAGTAAAATTCCGCTTTCGACGGTGAACGAGATTTCGTTTGCCGTCGCAACGTTGGAAAGCCCGCGGTTTGTGCCTGCGGAAAGAAGAAGGTTTTCAAGCGGATAATAAAGCCCGCGACTGTTTGTGACCACTGCGTCCCCGAAAAACGGAAACAGCGAAATTTTTTGGCTTTCAAAAGCCGTGTCGGAAACCTTTCCTTCGAGAAGTTTAATATCGAATCCGACGCCCGAAATACGGGCGTCGATTTTTATGTCCTTTGCATATTTCAGTAGGCCGATATTGCCGAGAATCTGACCTATGTCGCCGCCTGTTGCGCCGTAAATGGTAACGGCGTCGTAACCCGCGCTTTTTGCGTAGTCAAGGGCTAGTTGCCCGTCGGTCTCGTCCTTTTCCTTCGGGAAGACGACGTAGTTCAAACCGTCCTTGCGGTTTTCAAGACTATCCAGGTCGCCCACGACCGCAACGGGGGTAACGTGAATACGGCTTAACCCGTTGTCGGCGCAAATAACGTCGGACTCTGTAATTTCCCCGATTTCGTCGGGAGTGTTCAGTATTATCGCTGCTGTTTTCATAAATATAAGGATATATCCAAAAAAGGCGGTTGTCAAGCGCAAAATTTTCAACAAAAGTCAAAATGACAGTCAATATGACAGCAAAGGAAATTTTTTCGTAAAGTCAATAAATTGACTTTTCGTCGCTTATCCCGTACAATGGATATATTACGAAAAATATGAGGGTTTATGGAAAATTTTGATTTGACGGTACTCGGCGGCGGTCCTGCCGGATACAACGCTGCGGCATACGCCGCGTCAAAAGGATTATCCGTCGTATTGTTTGAGAAAAACGAACTCGGCGGAGTTTGCCTGAACGAAGGCTGCGTTCCCAGCAAAACATTATTGAACAGCGCGAAAGTACTGAATTATTTTAAGCACGGCGAAAATTACGGCGTGAAGTTTTCGGGCGACGGCGAAGTATCGCAAGAAGCCGTTGTCGACAGAAAAAACAAGGTCGTGAAACGTCTTGTAACTGGTGTGCGCGCGAAATTGAAGGGCGCGGGAGTTACCGTTGTAAAGGCGGAGGCGAAGATACTTTGCCGCGACGAGAACGGCGTCGTCGTACAATCCGAAAACGTCGAATACAACTCAAAGTTTTTGCTTATCGCAACGGGAAGCAGTGCATTTATCCCGAAAATCCCGGGCGTCGACAAAGCGATTGAAAGCGGGCTTGCGATAACCAATCGTGAGGCGCTGAACCTTGTCGAAATCCCGAAAACACTGCTTATTATGGGCGGCGGCGTAATCGGACTTGAAATGGCGGATTATTATTCGTCGGTCGGGAGTGACGTCGTCGTTGTCGAAATGCTCGGGAAGATCGCGGGCGCAACCGACGAAAAAGTAAGCGCGGTTTTGCAAAAAGCGCTTGAAAAGAAGGGCGTAAAATTCCGTCTTTCTTCAAAGGTCAAAGAGATTACCGAAAACGGCGCGGTCGTCGAGACCGAAAACGGCGAAGAAGAAATACTTGCCGACAAAATTTTGTTGTCGGTCGGTCGTCGCGCAAACGTAACGGGATTCGGGCTTGAAAACATCGGCGTTGAAACCGAGCGCGGCGCAATCGTTACCGACAGCCGCCTTAAAACCAATGTCGAAAACGTCTATGCCGCGGGCGACGTCAACGGAAAGTCGATGCTTGCACACACGGCGTACAGAGAAGGCGAAGTCGCCGTAAACAATATGCTTAACGTTCCCGACGAAATGAATTACGACTCCATACCGTCGGTTATATACACGACTCCCGAAGTCGCTTCGGCGGGATACACGCTTAACGCCGCACTCGAAAAGGGAATAAACGCCGACGAGGTGCAACTGTCCTTAATGTATTCGGGCAGATATATCGCGGAAAACACCGACTATACCGGTATTCTGAAACTTGTTTACGACAAAGATAACAACGTGCTTATCGGCGCGAGCGTCGTCGGAAATTATGCGTCCGAGTATATCGTGGCAGTGTCGAATCTTATTGATATGAAGGTGGATATCGACCGCGCGAAAAAACTTGTTTTCCCGCATCCGACCGTTTGTGAAGTAGTGCGCGAAGGTTTGTTTGAAATTAAATAATACCGCAAGACAACTTGTTTATATGGCAAAAACGTACGATAAAGTAAGACATATTGAAACAAGCGGGTTTAATCCGCATTACAATCTTGCTCTCGAGAGCGCGCTTATGGACGCGGCGAAAGACGGCGAACTTATCGTATATCTTTGGCGCAACGACAACACGGTCGTCATCGGAAGACACCAGAACGCATACCTTGACGTGAATATTAAAAAACTCCACGACGCAGGCGGTTTCCTTGCACGGCGTCCGACGGGCGGCGGCGCGGTTTTCCACGACAAAGGTAATCTCAATTTCTCGTTCATAACAAGTCTTTCGGATTACGACGTGAACGCGAACAACGATATTATTATCCGCGCGGTGAAAAAACTCGGGCTTTTTGCGGAAGTCAACGGACGAAACGACATTGTCATCGACGGGCGAAAGTTTTCGGGCAACGCATATCTCAAAACACAGACGGCGGCGTTGCATCACGGCACGGTTTTAATATCCGCCGACACGTCGAAAATGAGCGACTTTCTGAACGTGAAACCCGACAAGCTGGAAGGCAAGGGCGTCGCGAGCGTGAAGTCGCGCGTTGTAAATCTTCACGACCTTGACGAAAGTATCGACGTCGAAGCCGTAAAGCAGGCGATAAAAGACGTTTTAACCGAGAAATACGGGCGGATTTCGGAGAATTCCGCCGTGGACGAAAAGAAAACCGACGAATTTTACAAAAAATATTCCGACGATTTATGGCTGTACGGAAAGGACGTGAAACTTCAAAGTCATAAGTACAAAAGGTTTTCCTGGGGATACGCCGACGTGAGTTTCACACTGTCGGGCGGCGTAATCAAGGACATAAAAGTGTTTTCGGACAGCATTTTCCCCGACGATATCGACGCGGCCATTCGCGCGCTCAAAGGGCTGAACGTCCTGAAAGAAAACACGGGATTAAATCAGGTTGCAAGCGACGTGCTGTCGCTTATTAACGAATAAAAAGGGATAACGGACAAAACTGTCCGAAAAAAGGAGAATTGTCATGAAAGTATCAAAAGAGATACGGAAAAACGCCGTCGATTACAGCATGAACGCAATCACGGACATCTGCACCAACATCGGCCCGCGCGAATCGGGCATGCCGAAAGAACGGGAAGCCCAGGAATGGATCAAAAACCAGATCGACACCAACGGCTGGGCGGACGAAAGCGCAATCGAAGATTTCAAAGTGTCACGACACGCGCTTGTCGGATTCACGAAAATCATCGGCGTATTTTTGATTATCGGCGCGCTTTTGCAGCTGCTGACGCTTGTCGGCAATCCCGCGCTGACGCTTGCGGTAAGGATAATTTCGCTGGTACTTGCGGTTTTGTCCATTGTCATCGTCGTGCTGGAATTCTTGTTCTACGTGCCGTTCATCGACAAATTTTTGCCGGAAACGACGTCGTGCAACGTATATGCGAAGTATAAACCGACGGGCGACGTAAAACGCCGTATCATCATCAACGGCCACACCGACAGCGCGTACGAATGGACGCTTATGAAGATAAGACAGGAAGTCATGGTCGGCGTACTTGCAGTCGATTTGTTGTGCGCGCTCGCGTCGATCGTCATTTTTTCAATAAATATCGCAAAAGGCGTTACCCCGCTTTGGAGTGTGATTTTCGCCGCATGCACCGTCGTTGCGTACATCGGACTTTTCTTCGTTTGCAACTTTAAGGTGCTGTCCCCCGGCGCAAACGACAACCTTACGGGCGTATTCGTCGCAGTGTCCGCGCTCAAATGTCTGAAAGAAAGCGGAATCAGATATGAAAACACCGAAGTCTGTGCATTGCTTACGGGCAGTGAAGAAGCCGGGCTTCGCGGCGCAACCGCATTCACGAAACGCCATAAAGGCGAAAACAAGGACGTCGAAACGTACATTATCGCTTTCGACACGATGCGCGACTATGACTATATGACGATTTATCACCGCGACATGACGGGCATGGTGAAAAACAGCCCCGAAGTCGTTGCGCTTCTGGACGAAGCGTGCAAGGATCCCGACGTAAATCACCCGTTGCCTCACGGCGTAGTGCCTTTCGGCGCGTCCGACGCGGCGGCGTTTTCAAGGGGCGGATTCAAGGCAGCGGCGGTTGCCGGACAAAATCCGAAATACGCGCCGTATTATCACAATCGTCGCGACACGCCCGACCAGATGATACCCGAAACGTTTGCGCTGGGACTTGACATCGCGCTTGCCGCAATCGAGGCTTTCGACCGCGATCAAAAGTAAATTCCGCCGTTAAAAGATAATTTGGGGAAGTCCGCAAAGGGTTTCCCCTTTTACAAGACTTACCGTAAAAACGTAGGGCAGGTTGTATAAAAAAGAATGAAAAATATTATCGAAATCAAAAACCTTGACAAATCGTTTCAGGACGTGCACGCCGTCGACGACTTGTCGCTTGTCGTGAAGGAGGGGGAGTTGTTTGCGTTTCTCGGCGTGAACGGCGCGGGAAAATCAACGACGATATCCATAATGTGCGGCACCCTTTCAAAAGACGGCGGCGAGGTGATAATCGACGGTATGAACGTCGATCACGATATGAAAAGCATCACGAAAGAAATCGGCGTCGTATATCAGACGTCCGCGCTTGACGCGAAACTTTCGGTCAAAGACAACCTTACGTCCCGCGCGAGTTTATACGGTATCACGGGGAAAGCGGTAAAAGAAAGAATCGCCGCGCTTTCCGAAATGCTGGACTTCAAAGATCTGTTGCCGAGAACGTTTGAAAAACTTTCGGGCGGACAGAAAAGAAGAGTCGACGTGGCGCGCGCACTTATTCACAATCCGAAAATCTTAATTCTGGACGAACCGACGACGGGGCTCGATCCCGAAGCGCGCAAACTCCTTTGGAACGTCGTAACAAACCTTCGTAAAAGTCGGAATATGACGGTGTTTCTCACGACGCATTATATGGAAGAGGCGGCGGACGCCGACTACGTCGTGATACTCGACAAAGGGAAAATCGCGGCGGAAGGAACGCCGCTTTCGCTCAAAAACGAGTACACCGGTGACTTCGTTACGATTTATAACGCCGAAGAAGAAAAAGTCAAGGCTTTGGGTCTTCCGTACGAAAAAATCAGGGACGCGTTCAAAGTGTCCGTGAAAGACACGGCAGAAGCACGGGATTTAATTATTAAAAACCCCGCGCTGTTCACAGA
>OGOZ01001440.1_pt1 | contig 13281 bp, 9 predicted proteins | sample 1552801 | NCBI WGS metagenome assembly OGOZ01 (sample SAMEA2580196, study PRJEB22360) | human gut metagenome | biome: human gut; feature: human-associated habitat; material: faeces | place: Denmark | collected 2008/2010
GCTGAATGATGTGCCTTGTACCTTGAACGCCTGGTTATTGACGAAAGTACTTCGTAAGGACTGGGGATTTAAAGGATATGTGGTTTCCGATTGCGGTGGACCTTCTTTGTTAGTGAATGCGCATAAATATGTAAAAACTAAAGAAGCAGCCGCTGCTTTATCCATAAAAGCAGGTTTGGATCTGGAATGTGGAGATGATGTATATGACCAGCCTTTGCTGAGTGCATACCGTCAATATATGGTTACGGATGCGGACATCGACTCCGCAGCCTATCGGGTGTTGAGAGCGCGTATGGAATTAGGATTGTTCGATAGTGGAGAACAGAATCCTTATACGAAAATATCTCCTGCTGTGATAGGATCGGCAGAACATCAGGAAGTGGCTTTGAATGCTGCACGTGAGTGTATTGTATTACTCAAGAATCAAAAGAAAATGTTGCCGCTTAACGCCAAGAAGGTAAAATCCATAGCAGTGGTAGGCATCAATGCGGGTAGCAGTGAGTTTGGTGATTATAGCGGATTGCCGGTAATCGCTCCGATCTCTGTATTGCAAGGTATTAAAGACAGGGTAGGCGATGATGTAAAAGTGGTATACGCCCCATGGAAGTCTGCTGTAGACGGAATGGAACTTATACAGGGTGCCAGTTTTCCGGAAGGATTGAAGGCCGAGTATTTTGACAATACCAAGTTGCAGGGAACTCCGAAAGTGCGTAAAGAAGAATGGATCAACTTTGAGCCTGCCAACCAGGCGCCGGATCCCTTCTTGCCTAAATCTCCTTTGTCTGTCCGTTGGACCGGAAAATTGCGTCCTACGGTTACCGGACAATATACACTTAGTTTCACATCGGATGACGGTTGTCGCCTGAGCATTGACGGTAAGATGCTGATTGATGCGTGGCCGGGACATGCTGTCCGGACTGATATCGCTACTATTTATCTGGAAGCCGGAAAAGATTATCAGTTGAAGGCTGAATATTATGATAACCGTGACTATGCTATTGCCAAACTGCAATGGCGTGTTCCACAGGTAGGAAAAGTGACGCGATTGGATTTGTATGGCGAAGCCGGAAAGGCGGTGCGTGAGTGTGAGACAGTGGTTGCCGTATTGGGCATTAATAAGTCAATAGAACGTGAAGGGCAAGACAGATATGATATTCAGCTTCCGGCGGACCAACAAGAGTTCTTGCAGGAAATCTACAAAGTAAATCCGAATATCGTAGTTGTATTGGTAGCAGGTAGTTCATTGGCTATCAACTGGATGGATGAGCATATTCCGGCTATCGTGAATGCTTGGTATCCCGGTGAAAGCGGAGGTAAAGCTGTAGCGGAAGTCTTGTTTGGTGATTATAATCCGGGTGGCCGTCTGCCGTTGACCTATTACAGAAGTCTGGATGAACTCCCTCCGTTTGATGATTATGATATAACTAAGGGACGTACTTATAAATACTTCAAAGGGGATGTTTTGTATCCTTTCGGTTATGGTTTAAGTTATACCACGTTTAAGTATTCCAACCTGCAAGTGGCAGATGGTGAAGAGGAGATAAATGTTTCTTTCCAACTGAAGAATTCAGGTAAATATGCAGGTGATGAGGTTGCTCAAGTATACGTGAAGTTGCCTGAACGGGATGAAGTAATGCCTATCAAAGAGCTGAAAGGTTTTGAGCGTGTCACATTGAAGAGTGGTGAAAACAAGAAGGTGACTTTGAAACTGCGTAAAGATCTGTTGCGTTATTGGGATGAGGCGAAAGATAAGTTTGTCTGTCCTTCCGGTGATTATACGATCATGGTAGGTGCTTCTTCTGCTGATATTCGTTTACAGAAAGTGGTTTCGGTATTACAGAAAGATAATTATCCAATGTCTCACTCGGAAAAATAAATAAGTATGGAACGGAATGCCAAATTTCAGTGGATATTTTGTCTCTTATTGGGTTGTGCTACTTCATTGGTAGCGCAGAATGTGGCAAATTGGGGATTGACTCATCCTCAGCCGAAAGAGACGTTACCGAAGTCGAAAGCGCAAATCATGATGCCCACCCCGAAAACGCAGACACCGGTGGAAGCGGTGGTAGAGAAGATTGGGGAGAATGATTTCCTGTTGAACCGGGGCTGGAAACTGACAGATGGCAAAAATGGATGGTATAATGCAACCGTTCCGGGTACTGTATTGACTACTTTAGTGGATCAGGGGGTGTATCCCGATCCTTATTATGGACTGAATAATCTGGCAATTCCCGACACTCTGTGCAGGATGGATTGGTGGTATCGTTTGGAATTCAATTCACCTGTTCCTACAGAAGGCCGGGAAGCCTGGCTGGTTTTCAAAGGTATCAATTATCAAGCCGAGATATGGCTGAACGATGTATGCCTGGGTACAATGAAAGGTGCTTTTATCCGGGGTGAATTTAACGCAACGGATCATTTGGTGGATGGCAAGAATACGTTGGTTGTTCGTATTCTTCCACCGCCTAACCCAGGAATTCCTCACGAACAATCTCCATCCGCCGGAAACGGTATGAATGGCGGACAATTGTGTTTGGACGGACCTACCTTTATTTCTTCAGAGGGCTGGGACTGGGTGCCTGGTATCCGTGACCGGAATATAGGAATCTGGCAGGATGTACATTTACGTTTCACGAACGGCATCCGTCTGCATGATACGCAGGTAGTTACTCATCTGGCATTACCAGATACTACGGTCGCTGAAATTACCGTACGTACGGAAGTGGAGAACCTGCAACCGATAGCCAAACAAGTATCCGTTGACCTGAATCTTGAAGGAAAAAAGGTGACTCAGGAAGTAAACCTTGCACCGAAGGAGCGGAAAACGGTTGTCTTTACTCCGGATGTTCACAAGACATTGGAACTGAAGTCTCCCCGTTTGTGGTGGCCGAATAATTACGGTCGTCAGGAGCTTTATACGATGGATGTGGTTGTAGCGGAAAAAGGCGTATCCTCTGATTCTAAGAAAGTTCGTTTCGGAGTCCGTGAGCTTTCTTATGAATTGGAAGTTTGTTTCCCCGATGACTCTATCCGCCGGGTGGAATATCGTCCGACGGTTATGGGGCAGGGCGAACCTATCTTTGATAATATAAACCGCAAATATATAGAAGGAGGCATGTGTATGCCTCGTCTGAAAAAGAATGTTTCTTCTGATATTCTTGTGCCGGCACCCGACAAAGCCATGCAGCATTATATGGTTATAAAAGTCAACGGCAAGCGTATCTTCTGTAAAGGAGGAAACTGGGGAATGGATGATGCCATGAAGCGCGTTTCGCGTGAACATCTTGAACCTTATTTCCGGTTGCACAAGGAAGCGAACTTTAATATGATTCGCAACTGGACGGGCGAGAGTACGGAAGAGAGCTTCTATGAATTGTGTGATGAGTATGGTATGCTGGTTTTCAATGACTTCTGGCTGAGTACGCAAGGCTACAATATGCCGGTAAATGATGATAACCTATTCTTACGGAATGCAGAAGATGTAGTGGTACGTTTCCGCAATCATCCTTCCATTGCTGTCTGGAATCCCCGGAATGAAGGCTTTGCACCTGTTTATATCGAAGAACATCTGGCAAAGATGATTGCCGAGAAAGACGGTACCCGTTATTACAGTCCGAATTCTACCCATTGCAACCTGAGACCAAGCGGACCATGGAACTATCATAAGAATCCGGTGGATTACTATCGCGATCGGGCACATGGGTTCAATACGGAACAAGGTTCAACTTCCATTCCTACGGAAGAATCCATCCTGGCTATGATGGATGTGAAAGATGCCTGGCCCATCAGTGATGTGTGGTATTACCATGATTTACATGGGGGGCAAAGAGAATTTATGGAGGCGATAGACCGGAAATATGGAAAGCCGACGGACCTGAAAGATTTTAGCCGGAAAGCACAGATTGTCAATTACGACAGTCACCGCGCCATGATGGAAGCTTGGAACAGTAAAATGTGGAATAGCACAAGTGGGCTGTTGCTGTGGATGAGTCACCCGGCTTGGCCCAGTATGGTTTGGCAGATTTATTCCTGGGATTATGAAACTTTCGGTTCTTTCTATGGATGCCGTAAAGCGTGTGAGCCGATTCATATTCAGAAGAATCTGGATGATCAGAAAGTAGTGGTTGTAAATACTTCTTTAAAAGAAATAAAGGGGGCTAAAGTTATATATGAAGTTTATTCCCTTGAAGGTAAGTCATTGTTTAAACGCACTTCCAAGCTGAATGTATTGGCTAATGGATTGACCGAGTGCTTCGTACAAGATAAACCAATTTCTGCATCCGGAGTATATATGGAACGCTTGATACTTCAGGATAAGCGTGGCAAGGTTATTTCGATCAATGATTATTGGCAAGATAACGGTGAGGGTGATTTCCAGGGATTCAATGCTTTGGAAGAAGCTTCCATAAACTGTAAACTAATCCGGCAAAAGGAGAGTCAGATACAAATAGAATTACAGAACACCGGAGCAATGCCTGCCCTCGCTCTGAAACTCAATGTCCGTGAGGCGGATACAGATAAACGTATTTTGCCGGCTTATGCTTCCGACGGCTATTTTAACCTGTTACCGGGAGAGAAGAGAACGGTAACGGTGGAATATGTATCCCGGGGAAAAGTCGCCATTTCTGCTGAAGGGTATAATTTAAAGCGCAGCAGATTACTCACACTGAAATAAATAAGGTCATTATGTGGAACAAAAAGATACTATACTCCATATTAATCGGTATAGCATCGCTGGGAGTATGCGCTCAGCCGGCTGTACGTCAAGGATATTCCATTCATTTTCCTGAGACTTATGCGAAGTGGCAGGAAGCTCTGCTGGCAGGTAACGGTAAGATGGGTATCATGGTTTTTGGAAATCCTTTGCACGAAACGGTGGTATTCAATGATCGCTCTTTCAACTTTCCACGGCAGAACCCGCGCACGTTTGCGGAGGTTCCCCGTGATACGCTCGATTTGATAAAGAAGTACTGCGCAACCGGGAAGTTTAAAGAAGCGAATGATTTGGCTGTCCGTACCTCGCATTGGCAGGACGGGGGAGAGGGTGGAAGACATCTGGGCTTTGCACTTAAAATAGATATGGATGCATCCGGAGCGGTAAGAGATTATCGCCGTATTTGTAATTATGAAACCGGTGAAATTACTGTCCAGTGGAGTGATGAGCGTGGAGCATGGAAGCGTCGGTCGTTTGTTTCAAGAGATGCCGATGTTGCAGTCTTTGAGCTACAGGCATCCTCTGCTGGTAAACTGAATTGTGCCATCAGTTTGCAAATGCCCGCAGAGATGAATTTTCCGAAAGGACTGAAAACAAAATGTCTGCATACGAAAGACTATCTGAATATCCGTGTGAACTATGCTGCACCTATGGATACCATAGGCTATGAAGGAGGTATTCGCGTGAAACAGAAAGGAGGCTCTTCTTTTTTGCGTAACGATACCTTATACATAAAGGATGCCTCGGAAATCCTTTTACTGTCCCGAACTCAAAAGTATCCGGAGAATTGCGGGGCTGAATGGAATAAAGGACTTCTGAAAAAAGGACTCGATGCGATTCGTGCCAATTATAATGGATTATTGAAAGCTCATAAAGCTCTCCACACCTCTATTTATAACCGGGTGCGGATTGATTTGGGCGCGACTCCTCAGGAACGCTCACTATCTAACGAAGAGCTGTTGGAGAAGCAAAAGAATACCGACCAGCCTGTACTGGCTTTGTGGGAGCGTATCTTTGATGCCGGAAGGTATCATTTCCTATCTTCTGGAAACGAACTGACTCCTCCTGATTTGTTGGGAATCTGGACTGGCGACTGTAATGCCGGATGGGGTGGTTACTATCATTTGGATGCCAATCTGAATCTGCAAGTCAGTGGTGGCAATACGGGTGCCATGCCTGAAGTGATGGAAGGCTATTTCCATCTGAATGAGGTTTGGCGGAAAGACTTTGAAACCAATGCTGCCAAACTATTGGGTTGTCGGGGAATGTTGGCCTGTGGAAACACACCCGGACTTTCTTCAGGACTGATGGCCTCTATCAATGATTTCTACCCTTACCATTATGCGACAGGTGAAGAAGCTTGGTTACTTTATCCTTTTTGGGAACACTATCTGATAACGGAAGATCAAGGTTTCCTGAAAAATCGTTTGTTCCCTTTGCTGAAGTGTATGGGAGATTTTTATGAAGACTTCCTGAAGTACAAGGATGATGAAGGACACTACATTATTGCAGGATCTGTTTCACCGGAAAACCAGCCGTCCAATTTGCGGGTATCTTTGCTTAATAATTCCGCTTTTGATCTTTCCGGAGCCCGTTTCCTGCTGTCTACATTGGTTAAGGTATGCGATTTATTGGGTGAAGAACAGGGTATAAATGGTGGTAAAGTCCGTTGGCAACGCTTATTGAATGAATTGCCTCCCTATCGGATTAATAAGGATGGCGCCATCAAAGAGTGGGGCTGGCCGGGACTTGAGGAGAGCTATAATCATCGTCATTCCAGTCATTTGATGATGGTATGGCCCTATCGGGAATTCTCGGAAGATAAGACACCGGAACTTTATAAGGCTGCTCATAAGGCGCTGCAAATGCGTGATCAATACAATTACGAGAATGCCGGGCACGGCTATCTTCACGCTGCCTTGATTGCTGCCGGACTGCATGATGCCTCTTCGCTAAAGAAGAAAATGATGACGCTTACTCAGAAGGATTTCTATTATAACAGTTTGTCTACCGCACATTATCCGAACCACGGGACTTTCTGTACTGATGTTTGTCATTCCGTACCCGGTGTACTGATAGAAATGCTGGTTGGCTCCAATGAAGAAGGTATTGATTTATTGCCGGCTTTGGTAGATGGTATCCGGCAAGGTTGTATCAGCGGAATAAAGACTCGTTGCGGAGTTACCATCGAACATCTTTCATGGAATCTTTCACAAAATAAGGTGTCTGTAACCTTGTATTCAGCGAAAGACCGGAAAATAAGAATGAAAGCCGGTCAGACGTATGATCGTACTATTCAGTTGAAGAAAGGGAAAACTTATAAAGCTACAATCGATTATCAATAGCAACGGTTGCTATTAATTACTAATATAAAACGCATTACTTATGAAAAAACATTTTTATTCTATTTTTGCATTATTTCTGGTAGGAGCTATGTTCTCTTGTCAGTCCCCTAAAAGCAATTCGGCTAAAGAAGAAACAGCCGGTATTGACAGTATGGCTCCCAATCCATTTATCACGCATATGTACACAGCCGATCCTTCGGCACATGTATGGGCGGATGGACGTTTGTATGTATATGCTTCTCATGATATCGATCCTCCGCGTGGTTGCGATTTGATGGACCGTTACCATGTATTCTCTACAGATGATATGGTGAATTGGACAGATCATGGTGAAATTTTGAATTCATCACAAGTTCCCTGGGGGCGCAAAGAAGGCGGATTTATGTGGGCTCCCGACTGTGCTTACAAAGATGGTACGTACTATTTCTATTTCCCGCATCCCAGTGACACGAAATGGAATAATAGTTGGAAGATCGGCGTAGCTACCAGCAAGGAACCGGCTGCTAACTTTACTGTGCAGGGATATATTGAAGGAATGGACCCGTTGATTGACCCTTGTGTATTTGTGGATGATGACGGTCAGGCTTATATCTATAACGGTGGCGGCCAGATTTGTAAAGGCGGCAAACTGAAAGATAATATGGTGGAACTGGATGGAGAAATGAAGGAAATGGAAGGTCTGGAAGACTTCCACGAAGCTACATGGGTTCATAAATATAATGGAAAATACTATCTCTCTTATTCCGATAACCACGATGAAAATTGGAACGATGGCGTGAAAGGTGACAACCGTATGCGTTATGCTATCAGTGATAACCCGCTCGGTCCCTGGAAATCTATGGGTATCTATATGGAGCCTACAGACAGCTATACCAATCACGGTTCTATCGTAGAATATAAAGGCCAGTGGTTTGCATTCTACCACAACAGTGCTTTATCTAATCATGACTGGTTGCGCTCTATTTGTGTAGACAAACTTTACTACAATGAAGACGGAACTATCCAGATGGTGAAACAAAGAAAATAAGATAGCTTATGAGGTTAATAAGTCTGATTTTACTGTTCCTGCTAAGTGGAACTGTTTCAGCGCAGAAGGTCGAGTGGTATACTACCACTCAGACTTCTCCGTGGGTGAAACAGAAGGTAAAGCCGGAACGTACAACTACCGGAGCAGAGATTGTGCTTGACCCGGCTCAACGCTTACAATTGATTACGGGTATAGGTGGCTGCTTCAATGAAATGGGTTGGGATGCGCTGAATGCCTTGTCGGCTGAAGATCGTGAAGCTGTTCTTCAAGCTATCTTTGGCAAAGATGGAGCTTGCTTCGACTATTGTCGTCTTCCGATGGGAGCTAATGACTTTGCCATGAGTTTTTACTCTTCGGCGGATGTTGCAGGAGACTTTAACCTGGTGAATTTCAATATCGACCGTGACAGGTATATTCTGATTCCTTATATTAAAGCTGCCCGTCAGATAAATCCTGACTTGCGCATTTGGGCTTCTCCCTGGTGTCCTCCGCCTTGGATGAAGACGAATAATCATTATGCTTCTGCGGTTCGTCCGTCCGGAGAGAAAGACGTGAATGGATTGCTACCGCATGAAGCTATAGCAGAATTCAGTACCGGTTTCCGGATGGAAGAGGGGTATCTGAAAACGTATGCCGATTACTTTGCACGTTTTATTAAAGCTTATGAAGCCGAAGGATTACCGCTGGAATGTATCCATGTTCAGAATGAGCCTTGTTCCAACCAGGTCTTTCCCAGTTGTAAATGGCGCACGGAAGATCTGACTTTTTTCTTGGGGCATTATCTAGGACCGACTTTCGAGCGGGAAAATATCAAAACTGATATTTATTTTGGAACTATCAATACGTCCAATCCGGATTATGTGCGTACTGCTTTGCGGGATGAACAGGCAGCTAAGTACATTAAAGGCGTTGGTTTCCAGTGGGATGGTAAGAAAGCTATTCCGACTATCCATCGTGAATATCCTAATCTGAACTTGATGCAAACCGAGACTGAATGTGGTAACGGAGCAAATTCATGGGATTATGCTGAATATACATGGAACCTGATGAAGCACTATTTCAGCAATGGCATCAATTCTTATCATTATTGGAATATGATTCTTCCTACTCCGGGCATTAGTCCCTGGGGATGGAATCAGAATTCTATGGTGTCCATTGACAAGAAGCAACAAACCGTAAAGTATAATCCGGAATTTTATCTGATGAAGCATTTAGGGCATTTTGTACAGACAGGCGCTTATAGGCTGGAAACACCGTCGGATAAGAATATGCTTGCTTTCGTTAATCCGGATGGTACAATCACTGCCATCGTTGCAAATGTGACTGATAATGAGGAAACAATGTGTGTAAAAGTGAGGGAACAGAGGGTAACGCTTACGTTGCCTCCCCACTCATTCCATACTGTAAGTTGGAAGTTATAGTGGCAGTACTGGTATCTCAGCTTGAAACTGAGAGTTTCGCGGCATGAAACAAACAGTTTCAAGCAATGAAACTGAGAGTTTCACGGCATGAAACAAACGGTTTCAAGTAATGAAACTGAGAGTTTCACGGCATGAAATAAAAAGAAGGTGCATTAAGAGTAATCCTGATGCACCTTCTTTCCTTTTCTTTATTACTCTATGTAGAGATAATCGTAGTGTACTACTGGTTTCTTGCCATGCTTTCCCATTGCTTCCCTGGCCTGTGTGGAATCACAGTTTGCCTTACCCACACCGATGGGCTTACCTCCGAAGTCTACAATCCGCACAATGTCATCCTTTTCAAATTCGCCGATGACGTCGATGATGCCTACAGGTAGAATGCTGACTGCCTTATCCGAAAAAAGCAATTCGGTAGCACAGTAATTGATGTGTAACTCGCCTTTGGCAAACCCCTCGCTGTGTGCAATCCATTTCTTTACACTGGATACAGGTTCGGGAGAAGGAGTGAAGCGGGTACATAGCGTACTTTCAGGGTGTTGAATCAAATCGACAAGGATATTGTCCCGCTTACCATTGGCAATGATAACTGTGATACCTTCATCAGCTACTTTACGGGCAATATTGGTTTTAGTTAGCATTCCGCCACGGCCGAAGCTGGACTTGGAGGTCTGAATGTATGAAGAAAGGTCTTTTCCCTGACCGATTTCACGGATCACTTCAGAAGCTGGATCAGCAGGAGAACCATTGTAAATTCCGTCAATATTACTGAGAATAATCAAAGCCTGTGCGTCCATCATGGAGGCTATCAGGCCGGACAACTCATCATTATCCGTAAACATCAGTTCGCTTACAGAAATCGTATCGTTTTCATTGACGATGGGAATCACTCCATTCTCTAACATCACCGTCATGCAGTTCTTTTGATTGAGATAGTGTCTGCGGGTGGCAAAGTTCTCTTTCATAGTCAGCACTTGACCAACAGGAATACCATGTTCGCGAAAGAGTTCGTAATAACGGTTGATTAGTTTGGCTTGGCCTACGGCAGAGAAAAGCTGGCGCTGATCTACACTGTCCAACTTCTTGGCGGAGTGCACTTCGCTACGTCCGGAAGCTACGGCTCCGGACGACACAAGTATGACTTCTACTCCTGTCTTATGCAGTTCAGCTATCTGATCGACCAAAGCGGACATGCGTGTTACGTCCAGAGTACCGTCACGGCGTGTCAGGACATTGCTGCCTACCTTTACAGCTATTCTCGAAAATTGTTGTTCCATGTGTTGTATATCGTTCTTATGTGGTTTCTGGAGGAAAGTGAAAGGATTATTCTTCGTCTTTTCCTTTATCACGTTCACGGATTATCTCCATGGCATCTTCATATGTTTCCTCGCTGACGAGAATGGTTACATCCGGTGCTATATAAGGTGCAATGGTGCTCATAAGTCCATCTTTGATAATAGTTGCTATACCATTGTTTTCGAGTAAACCCTTAACAAGTTCTGCTTCCCACGGTGATCCTTTGAACACTTCAACTGTGCGGCTATAGTCTGTTGATTTCATAATGGTAAGAATTAATAGATTTATATATTACAAATATAACAAGTATTTCGGAGAAAAGATTTGTTTTATCCTTAAATGTTTGGCGATTATAACTCTATTCGCTGCACAGTTACCGCTTCATTCAGAAAGGTAGATGCCGATTCGGTGAACTTCTCTTCTGCTTCTGTAGTGTAGTAGGTGCAATTTCCGCCTTTTGTACATTTGGCATCCATTTCCGGGTGACGCTGTAAATAATCTTTCAGACTAGTTGCTACTAATTCCCCTTGTGCTACGGTGGTAATGCCCTTGGGCATATGCTTCTCTATTTTAGGTAGCAGTATTGGATAATGGGTACATCCGAGAATGACCGTATCGATTTGTTCATCTTTTGACAGAAGTTCGTTGATATATTTGCGTACAAAATAATCAGTTCCGTCTCCTTCCGCCTCATTGTTTTCTACGAGGGATACCCATAACGGACAAGCTTCACCCTCTACCTGGATATCCGGAAAAAGTTTATGTATTTCCAGCGGATAGGATTCCGACTTTATGGTTCCCGCAGTAGCCAGAATTCCTACATGGCGACTATGGGTAATATTCCCGATACATTCCACAGTAGGACGGATGACGCCCAGTACGCGACGTGCAGGATCCATTTCGGGAAGATCGTTCATTTGTATGCTGCGTAATGCCTTGGCGGACGCCGTATTGCATGCCAGGATAACGAGATGGCATCCCATTTCGAACAATCGGGTGACAGCTTGCAATGTGAACTCATACACGATTTCGAAAGAACGTGTACCATAGGGTGAACGTGCATTGTCTCCCAAATAGATGTAATCGTACTGGGGCAAGGCTTCCCGTATCTTGCTCAGGATAGTCAGTCCGCCATATCCGGAGTCGAATACACCGATAGGACCAGGTTGATATGGAAGGGATTGTTTCATAATGGGGATATGGTTAAAAAGTTACGAGCTACAAGTAACAAGTCATAACGCATTTTGCATGGTACTTGTAGCTTGTAGCTCGTAACTTATTGCTCTTAACTCTTATTTGATGCCCAATTGGGTTTTTACTTTCGGAGTCAGGTTAATGCTTTGAGCTTCGTTTACGTAAGGTATCGGAGTACGTGCCATATCGAAAATGTAGATAACACCTTCTGCTGCACCTACTGCTTTGATAGCGTCATCCAGCTTCTTATATACCGGAGCCATCAGGTCATTGTTGGCTTTTTCCATATCCTGCTGAGCCTTAGCCTGGAATTGTTCTTGTCTCTGCATCATGTCTTCCAACTCTTTTTGTCTTCTTTCTGCAATGACAGCAGGAAGAGAGTCTTTTTGCTGCATGAATTCCTGGTATTTCTTGCTGAATTCTTCCTGAGATCTCTGTAAGTCTTGTCCGAGTTGTTTGTTCAATGCTTGTAACTCAGATTGTGCTTTGGTATATTCCGGCATGGCCGAAACAATTTCCATCGCATTGATGTGACCGAATTTAAGATTTTGTGCAAATACGCCCATCGGGAGTATTAACATCATTAAAAGTGCAATTTTTTTAAGCATAGTTTTATTATTTATTTGAATGATTACTTTTAAGTTATCGGGTGCAAATGTATGAAATTAATTTGAATATCCTAATTTCGCCAGCACTTCATTGCTTACATCAATGCGGGGAGTGGCAAAAATAATGCTTGAAGCAGATGCTCTGTCTACCACTACTGCATAACCGTTTTCCTCTGCTACAGCTTTTACCGCATTGTATATTTCGTCTTGAATAGGCTTCATTAACTCTTCTCTTTTCTTAAAAAGTTCACCTTCAGGACCAAAGTATTTACGTTTGAGCTCTGAAGCAGCTTTTTCTTTTTCTACGATGGCATCTTCTTTCTGGGTCTTTTGTGCGGCCGTCAGTTTAGCAGATGCAGCTTGATAGTCCTTAAACATCGTTTGTGCCTCTTTGGCTAATACTTCGACTTCACCCTGCCACTGTTTGGTTGCCTGGCTCAATTGTTCGTTGGCACGTTCGTAAGCCGGAATGTTCAGGGCAAACTTTTGTGCTTGGGCTGTCATACCTACGGCAAACAGCAAGATGATAAATAGAACAGACTTTTTCATAACGCTTAGTTTTTAGTGAAACAATTAGAATTCCTGGCCCAATACGAAATGGAATCTGCTTCCACCTGCGCTCTTGTCGCCAAGTACTTTGTCGAAACCGTATGCCCAGTCGATACCCATCATACCAATC
>OGOZ01001443.1_pt1 | contig 13262 bp, 3 predicted proteins | sample 1552801 | NCBI WGS metagenome assembly OGOZ01 (sample SAMEA2580196, study PRJEB22360) | human gut metagenome | biome: human gut; feature: human-associated habitat; material: faeces | place: Denmark | collected 2008/2010
GTCAGCTGTCTGGCCTCTTCGAGCGGAACGCGGTAGCTGCGGTTGATATAAGCCGCCACGGACTCCTCTGAAGCATCGCCCGCCTCACTCAAGCTCGCCTCCGAAGCTGGAGACTTGCGTTCCCAATCCTCGACCAACGCTACAGCGTTCGCTTCTTTCTCTTCCAAAAACCGATTGAGCGACTCATGTACATCGGCCTCTTCAATCGCGACAATTTCTGTCTGCGTAGCCGCTTGGACGCCGGCCGGCCCCGCCAAACCAACAGCAGTAAGCCATACTGCAGCAGCCACAGCTGCCGTGCCCACTGCACCCATGGGCCAGAATCTCCCGTTTGTAATGCTTGCAAGAAGCTTCCCGGGAGTCTTTGAAGGCGTCAGGGGCGATACGGTAGGGGCAGAAATATCGACGTCTTGAAGATGCATTGAAACGAGCACAAGCCGTCCCGAAATCAAACAAGCCCTGCTAGGGTTGTCTGAGCTGCTGCTGCGGCTGTAATTTAAAATTTGATGTTTTCTGGACCGACAGCGTTAAAGCTTTAGGGTTAACGCGCATATTCGGCTATTGATTGGTTTGCAGATTAACAGATCTTCCACCAGGATGCGAGTACCCGCTCATTGCGAAAACGCTTGAAGACAATAAAATTTTGCTTTTGTTTTTGCTTTTGCTTTTGCTTTTGCTTTTTGTTTTTTGTTTTTTGTTTTTCCCCCCTGTCTCGGCGACGCCAACCAACGCACTTCGTGCATTGGTTCATTTCCCCTTTTTTTCTTCACTTATTCACTTTTATTTTTTTTTGCTTATTGCTTATGTATATCCGTTTTTTTTGCTTGTCTCGGTGCCGCGCACCGCCGCGGGAGCTGCCGCAAAAGCGGAAACTCCCGATGACAGCGCGGCGGCAATGATAAATATTGTATATCCCCCCGTTATTCGCCGAGACCCGCGCCTGCTTCGACAAGATATCTGCGCAGGCACGTCAGATCCTCGATATCGACTGCTCCGTCTCCGTTCATATCCGCGCCGGGGAACAGATCTACGCTTTCCTCCGCGAGGTATCTGCGGAGTCTTGTTATATCAAGCGTATCGACCGTGCCGTCGCCGTTTGCGTCGCCGGAGAGAATATCGCTTACCTCTATATTTGCCTGCCCGCCGCAGATGACAACTCTTTCCTCGGCGGCGTTATTGCAGGAAATAATCTCAACCGATATGCGGTATTCACCGAGTGCCGCCATATCGGATACCTTGAAGGTCAGGGTCAGAAGAGTGCCGTTTTCCGTTACGTCGGCGGCATTGTCAAAGAGGAACATTCCTGTCGACGTATTGAGTGTGGCACTGCCGAAAAGTCCGCCCGCGACGGCGCTCTCAAGCTTCATCGCGCCCTTGGGATAGGAAACGCGGAAGGCAAGCGCCGCAATGCCGGGATTATTTGCAAGCGAGATAGTCACGCTTACGGTATCTCCTGCCTTTGCCGTCTTTCCGGAAACCGACAGAAGCGATATGCTGTTATCCTTTTCAACATCGCCGCATACGGAGCAGGTTCTCTCGCAGGTATTATCCGCAAGGTTCAGCGTCCATTCGCCAAAGTTGTGACCCTTTGCATCCCCGTGGGAGAAGGTTTCCGTGCCGACAATGCCGCAGGAGCAGAAGCGATAATATTTCGCCGCCTCCGTGCATGTAGCCTCGCTTGCGAGATATTCCATGAGAGGAAACTCTTCTGTGAAGCTGTGCGCATGCGGTGCTTCCTTAACGGAAACCGCCGCCATGGTTCTGAGCGAGCCGCAGGAGATTTCAAAGTATGCCATGCCGCCGGAAAGTGCCGTGACAACGCCGTTTTCGTCAACAGTTGCGACTGTCGGCGTTTTTGCCTTGAAGGTCAGTGTGCCTTCGCTTCCCGTGATTGTAAGATCTGACATAAGGTCGAGTGTTGCACCTATTTTTATTTCTTTTATGCCGCTGTAGGAGAGTGCGGTTATCGGGTCGGCGACCGTTTCGGGAACGAGCACATACCCGCTCTCAAACGCCGCCATTTCGATGCCGTTATATGTGAGGATGCCCTTTTCGCCGACCACCTTAACGGATGCGCCGACTTCAATGGGTTCATCCGGAGTGAAGCGGAATCTGGTTGCCGCATTCAAGCCGACGGTCACATCGTGCTCGCCTGCCTTCTGCTTGTTTCCGAAGGCGGTGAGCGCCGCATTGAGCGCTTCCGTGTTGCCGTCCAGCGCGTCGCCGCCGAACATGACGGAAATAAGACGCTTCGCGTCGTCCACCAGCACGGGGCGGTCGAAGGTAAAGTCAATGTATGCGCCGCGTGCGCCCGCCTTGACCTCTTTCAGCATTGCGGGAGATGTGGAGACCATGCTCATATTGACATCCAGATGCGCCGGAGGAACATCCAGCTCGATGCTCTCTACCGTGTAGTAGCCGTCCTTTTCAAAGACAACCTTCCACTTGCCGATGAGAACATCCCAGCCGTATTTGCCGTCCGCGCCCGAAATATTCGGGTTCGGACCTTCTCCGTGCGCCTCGGAATCCCACTGAACCCACTCGCCGCTTGCCGTATCAAGGTAATAGACCGTTGCACGCACGCCCTCGAGGAGATTTCCCTCTATACCCTCGAAAATATAGCCCGAGGGGTCGATATGATAGGATAGCTCATACGGCAATTCTGCGTTGCGCGGGAAGGTGGTGCCGTCCCAGCCATACGTTATGATGAGCACAAGCGCCCTCTCGTGCTCTTCCATCTCGGTTCTCCAGCGCTCCTTAAATTCTTCCCATTCGAGTTTTTCTTTAAGCCGTATGTTTTCGCGGTTCAGTCTGGCGATTTCCTTGTACTTGGCTTCGATGTCCGATTCCATATTGCCGCGCCAGATGTCAAACAATCCGAAGGCAACGCCTGCCAGAGGGTGTGCCATTCCGGCGGCGGTTTCGATTGCCGTGTACAAATAGGAATCTGACTTCATATCAAGGTAATCCTGCCGCTGTTCGTTTGTCAGGTATTTCATCCAGTCCTTGTTGCCTATATAGTCGCCGTGTGCCGCGTTGAGAACGTCAGCCGTGCCCTTCACGGTGAAGAAGTCGCTGGCCGCCGATACCACCGGAGAAGAAGCGGCAAGCTGTCCCACACTGCCTATGGCACCGCCGATGGCGGATGCCGCCTTGGAAACAACCGCCGGTATACCCGCCGCCGATACGTTTTCTTCCCCGAATTCGGGAAGCAACAGCTCATAATTATCGGAGGTTGTGTACATTGAGATTATGCCCTTGTCTTTATTCACGGCAAATCCGTTTGTTACCTTGCCGAGATATTCATTGCCGTTCATTATGGCAACGGAATATTCGCCGTCGGTATTTTTGACTCCGCCGAAGATAAAGTAGTTCTGTATGGTTCCCAGAAGCTCGCCCTTTTCATTATATATATTATAAGCGGGGTAGTAGAGCTTCATTTCGTCGCCGAGCAGAGCCTTCAGGTCATCATCGGTTATTTTATTGCCGCTGAGGACGAGCTTTTCATATTCCGCCCAGATGCGGTAGGTTTCCTCAAGCGTCCAGCCGTTGGTGGGAGCCACGGTTTCCATTGTCCAGCCCTCGGGAAGTCCGTTGTCGCCCTTGTCTGCCCTATCCTTGGAGGAAGCATAGGTTTTAGCCAGATCCTTGATCTGCATCGTGGGCATTCCGTCATAAGGACGCGCCGCGACAAGCTCATAAACTATGTTAAATTCCTTTGGCGGGTTGAGCATGTCGCCGAGCACTCCCGTTCCGGTGTAACAGCCCAGCTCCTCATCGTATTCCAGCTTGATGGCGAAGTTTTTGCAGTTTTCGGGAACATCCGCCACCGCATATACGTTGTAAACCTCTTTCGGCTTATCAAACCATGCGCGGAAGGTGAAAACATCTCTGCCATTCCAGTCAAGCGCGAAATATCGGTTTGTCTGATTTGCGTATGCAATCCTGTCCTCGCGGTTTGTGATAGTCACATAGTGCATCGGAGAGGTTTTGAAATAGTATTTTTCGAAATGTTCATAATTCCATTTCTGCAGAACGGGCGCATCGTAATACAGGCGTATATCGTGGCTCACTTCCTGCATCACTGTCTCGCCTGCGCCGTTTTTGTGTTTGTATTTCAGCTCTGCCTTATAGGTATGCGGGTAGCTTTCCGGCTCGCTCATCGGGATGGGCAAAAAGCCTATGCCCGTGGATTTGTCATACAAGCCGTACTCGGCAAGGAATTCGGAGGAGAGCCAATAGCATTGATTTTCCGCATCGTATGTTGAAGCAAACGAGCTGGTGAAGCCGACCGATTTGAATTTTGTTCTCATTCGGAAGCTGCGGTTGTAATATCTTACCTTGATATACTGTGTATCGAGATATGTCACGGCACCGTCCACATTCAGGGCAACGGCAAAATCGTCGGTGGTCGATTTGAAGGTGACCCATTTACATTCAAATGACTTGTAGGAGCTGCCGTTTGAAAAGGCGGTGTACTCGGCATTTTTGTAGTCCTCTGCCGAATAGTCCGGCTTGTAATAGGATTTTGTCGGGTCGAGCCTGTCATACTCCGTGGAGGTCGTTTTACGGCTGAAGGGATCTGCATATACGTGACGCTCCAGCCCCCAGTATGCGCCGAATGTCGTGCCGAGAGTGTAATAGAAGATGCTGTGCGCCGGCTGGGTAGTTCCGTATCCGAGCAGATATGCGCTGCCGCTCTCTGTCAGCCGCTTGCTGAACATCACCTCATTGGAGCTTACCTGCGTCGGCATGCTGTAGGTGAACACCGTGTTTTCAATCTCGCGGATAAACTGCAGGCTTCGGTTGCCCTGCGGCGTGATGATATGGCACAGGATGCGATTATCCGCCTTCAGATCCGCCTCGGAGATGCGGAAGGATATGTTGTGAGTATATGTTCCGCTTACAAGGTTGAGCTCACCCGATGCCTGATTTTCACCATCGAGCGTAATATCATACGCCCCGGCAGGCAGCCTGATCAGGCTTTGATAACCGTATGCTCCCGCCTGCGTGAATCGGACGAGATAGCTTCCGTCCGCTTGCTGCTTTACTGATTTGATATTGGTATTCAGTTCGCCGGTATACCTCGGAATACGGTAAATCAGCTCATATTCCGCCGTAAGAACAATCGGCTCGGGATGCGCAACGGTGATATCAGGCTCATATTTTGCAACGTTCTTTTCTCCTGAAATGCTATCCCAATAAGAATATGAAGACATAACGGTGTTATCACTTTTTCCCACCCACGCACCGAACACCGTAAACTTATGGAAGGAAAGGGGATCCGTTAAGGTATAGCTTTTCGAGTTGGTCCCGCAAAACTGTTTGACTTCGTCGAAGAAATACATCCTTGCGCCGTCATGCTCATTTCCGTCTTTATCCTTCAGAATGAACTCAAATTTGTGTTGATATGCGAATTGGAAGGATTTTTCGTGTGGCGAAAGGTCATCAAGGATCCATTCCGCGCAGTATGTGCCGAGATATTTCAATGATTCGGAAATATCCTTTGTCGAACTGGGGCGAATGATCACGCGCTGTCCGTCTGCCAGCTTCGGCAGGGTAATCGATTGTTGCCCGGAAACTCTATATGAAAGCAATGTGTCTCCGATCTGCAGATAAACATCGTAGTACGTGATCTTCGCTCCGACAAGGTCGGTTAGAGAATTTATCGTGTAGTACTCGGTTTTTGAATCGTCGATTTTGAATACCGTTTCTACGGTTTCCTTATTCAGAGCGAAGGTCTGAACCGCGGGAAGCGATTTCAGAAACTCATAGCTTTCCTGTGCGGTTGCTTTCTTCCATGAAAGCTTTCCCGTTCCCATAGGCAATGCGAGCAGCTCTGCTCCGGACACCAGAATATCGGTAGGAACAGCAATGTTAAGTCTTTCGAACACCGGTTTGCCGTCCTTCTGATAATAGAAGTACCAATCGTATGAATTGCCCGTGTATTTCACATGAATGTCTATATTTGAATTAACAGACAGCGTGTATTCGATTGTCTCGGAGCAATCCAAATGCCAGAAGTTATTGTCGGATATGTTCCAGTTCAGGTTTCCGTTGGCTCCGCTCAGGAATACCGAAAGCCGCTCTTCGTTTTTGTCGGAAAATACGACGTCTGTTTCCAGAATGCCGTCTGCGCCGAGCGTGTATCTATCGTTTCCAAAGGTCGTCAATGTTTCAACGATAGCCCCCTCTGTGGAATATCCCAATGGGTCGGTGAAGTGCAGTTTGACTCTCTTCACTACCGCTTTTTGAGATTTGATCTGCCCCGTAAATTCCGTGCCGCTGAAGCTGAAGCTTTGAGGAGAAATATATCTGCCGTCCTTGTATGCGGCATCGATGGTGACATAATAGCTTCCGGCTGTGAGTGTCTGCATGGGCAAGGTGACCTCGCCGCTTGCATCCAGCTTGAATTTCAGCCTGTCGCCCTTGCCGCTGAGAACGCCTGTTACGCCGTCCAGAGAGCCTTCGGAGGTAAATTTCAGGTGTACCTCTTCCCTTGCCGCCTCCTCCAGCGTCGCTTCAAAGGAGGTTTCGGGCTTCATCAGCATGAAGGTGAAGGTCTGATAAGGTATTTTTGTCGTGCGCTCGCCCGCTTCATTATAAAGCGTGACATCTTCGATGGTGGCGTATATCCGTTCCGAATTGAGCGGCATGACCGCCACTGTCGCCTCGCCGTTACTGTCAAGCACGGCTTCGTTTCTGAAGTTTCCGCAGATTATACTTACCTTCACTCCGGCAAGGCTGCTGCCGCTTGCCGCATTGAATTTCAGCTTGACGGGATAGCTTTCCATTTTGGTAAAAGCAGAGGGCAGAGGGAGAGTATATTCCTTACTGCCGTCCGTGGTGACGGTATACGACGACGGGATATCATAGATATTGCCGTCTTCCTCCGCATACCGCTCTACAACTCTGCCGAGCGTCATGCTGCTGCCGGAGACAAGGAAAGCACTTTCGCCGTCCTTCATCAGGTAGCCGTCCTCGTCGGTACTGCCGTCACAGCGGTACGGCAAGAACAGGATGATGTCCTTCGGCACTTTGAAGCGTACGATTTTGTCAAAGGTGATCGGCGTCATGACCTTGTTTATGCCTTCACCTACATAAAAGTTGCCGCTCTTGTAAACCTCTCTGCCGTCCAGCAGCAGGGAGAGCGTATATGTTCCTTCGGAAAGGTCGCCGAAGGTGTAGAAGTTTGTTTCGGCTTCCGTATTCACGGCAAGCGTGAATGTTGATTTCTGCGTTTTGTTTCTCAGCACAAGCAGCATTTTTTCTACCGTGCTCTTGGCATAGACGGCGTTGTTTACCGTCATTTCCACAGAAACCTTAGCTGTCATGGAGCAGGGGTAGTCCTCTGCCGCTTTTTCTGCGACCGCGGCACCGTTCTTATATGCCGTTACGGTCACAGACACGATCTCATAGATGCGGCTGAGCCTCCATACACCGTTCCATGCAGTGCCGGCATTGCCGAGGTCGATTTTATCTGTTTGCAGTGTGTCTTTATCGTCCATCGTTCTGTAAACGACGGTTGCTACGGCACTGTCAACGCCCGCTCCGATCGAGGCGCGTATATTGAGCGTGCTTCCGATGATATAGCCGTCACGATTGCGCTCCAGTGAAGCATCAAGCTTATCGATACTCCAGCCGTCCGGTGTTTTTGCCGTGACGGTCATGCTCGCATCGGATTCATTGCCCGCGCCGTCATAGGCTTTTATATAATAGGAATATTCCGTATCGATTGCAAGCCCTTCGTCGGTGAAGGTGCGCTTTGCCGTATCTCTGATAAGCACACCGTCGCGATATATGCGATAGCCCGACACGCGGACGTTATCCGTTGCCCGCGTCCAGCTGAGAGTGATGCTTGTTCCGCTTATCTGCGGTATCACGACAGCGGGAGCGGTTGGCTTTTCCGTATCGGGTGCGCCTGTCGGCTTGCCCATTGCGGAAGCGGCACTGCTGCGCATGCCTGCCGCATTTTCAAAGATTATCTCGTAGGTATAAATTCTGTTGCTGTCAAGATTTGTGTCATTATAGGAGGTATATTCCTCCGTGAGGCAGCCGAGTGTTACTCCGTCGCGGGTAATCCACAGCTTTCCCGTGCCGACGGGAGCATCCCATGCGAGCTTCAGCTCGCCTGCCTCGCCGTTTGTCACCTTGAAGCCGGTGATCGGGCTGACGTAAGAGGGTACGCTCTCGACACTTGTTTCTGCTGTTGCATCCGACGCTCCCTCCAGCTTTGAAACTGCCGAGAAGGTGTAGCTTCCGTATTCGGTAAGCGGCACACTCAGTCTGTATATGCCGTTTGCGGGAAGCGTTACGGGACTCAGCGTCTTTGCGGCGCCGCCCGGCGTCGTGTAGGAAACGCTGACAACAGCACCCGCCTTGCCGCTTATCGTCAGAATAGCGTCATCAGCCGCCGCATTCGGGGCAGTCAGAGTGACAAAGTGTGCGCTCGGTGCGCCGGATACCTTAAAGGCAAAAGTTGTTTCCTTGGAGGTAAGCGCACTTTCCGTGTCGCCCGCAAAGGAGATGACTGCTTCATATTCGCCGGCTTCGAGCTTTCCGAGATTTATTCCCGTCCAGTCAAAGAACTCTTTTTTCTGCCAGTTGCCGCCTGTTTTGCGGTATTTTATTTCAAGGGGGAACAGCCTGACCTCACCTGTTATGCCCATCTTGGGGTTGCCTCCCGTAACGTGGCGTATATCTGTTATGCGCAATCCGCCCGTGACGGTCGCGTTCAGATCTATGAGAACATCCTGTTCTGCGGTAAATTCGCTCTGCGCGGGTGAGCCGACGAAGGAGTCGATCTCCCGCCCGCTTACGGTAAATTCTGTCTGATTCAGAGGAAGCGTCAGCATGAATACCGTGCCGCTGCCTTCCCACTCGAAGCTGCGCTCCGCAAGCTTTGCATACATTCCCGTGACGCCGCTGTCAAGCATGAACTTCTGAGCTCTGTAAACATACATACTGTTTCCGTCGGAGTTGTCCATTACAATGCCGCCCAGCTCCGGAATCAGGCAAAGCGAGGAGTTGCTGCTGTCATTATTGGATATACTGTATTCCCGGAATTCTTCATCCGCAAGGACTACATTTGTTCCTTCTGCCGCAACATTGACTTCACGGTAGAAAACATAGTATATCTGACTTTTGTCGCTGCCATATACCGAATCCACGCCGCCGACATAGTAGGAGCCGACAGGGATTTTGTCATGGGCACTTGTTGTAAAGGTATGCCCTCCGCAGTTTACAAACAGCAGAGGAGAGTAAACCTGTCTTCCGTTTTGACCCAGATAAACCTTAAGCTCGCCGAATTCCGCATCCGGTTTTGTTATGGTACGGGTGGGATTTGCGGGGTCATATTGGAAATAATCAAAGAACATTATGCTCTCGTCGGAAGATCCGCTGTTATTGCTGAGTCTGACCGGCACAAATACATTCGTGACGTCATCCCAGTTTTTCGCATCGAGATAAACGATGTAGGATCCGTCTTCCTCCGCTTTATAGCCGATGGCTGTCGGAGCTTCTGTTTTTCCGTTGCGGACAATGGATATCTGTTCAATCGAAGCATAAGCGGACGTATAGCCCTCGGGAACCTCCAGTCGGAGCGTCATCATTTTATCGAGCTTCACGTGGAGTGTTTTCGTCACCGTATTGAACTGATACGGCAGAAAGTCCACATAGGGCGTACCATTAGAGGACAAATCGGTTTTCAGCGCATAGCGGACATTCAGAATGTAGTCACATTCGGCAATCGGCATTTTCGGCCAGCGGTTGATACCGCCTGCATACAACGTGCCGGGATAATCCTCAACCATGCCGGAATAATAGTCCGTCGTATCTTCCTCATTTGCGCTTTTCATGCTGAATTCGTTGGCTATGCTGTTAAAATACTGATTCGTTGAGGGGGTGGAGTAAGCGCTTTCCAGGATCTCACCGCCGACAAGGATATTGCCCTTATCGTCTACGGCTTTATGAACAATCGTAGTGTTTTCTCCATAGCAAAGCGTATCGGTGCCTATGTCAAATTGCGTGATTATTTTTGTAGGATCGAAATCAATGGAATTCATCGTATTGACATCGACCTCTCCGAGAATATGCGTCACATGACAATATCTTCTTATTGTACTTTCTGTTCCGCCGGATGTAACGTATTTACAGTGGATGACATCATATATGCCGACGGCAAGATTCTGCGTTACAGGCGAGAGATATACCGTTTTGATATCTGTCCCGTACAGATTCAGCGACATACCGTCGCTGGCGGAGAGAATATTGCCGTTTGATGCGACGACTGTCCAGAGGTCGCCGTTGCCGAGAGAATCCACCGCGGAAATCGTTATCTCGCGAGCCGCGTCGATATCCTCGGCGAGAGAGATTTCGGTTTTGTTTCCGTCCTGAACGGCGGTCGCAAATATGAGATATCGATTTTTCTCATCTTTGACAAAGAAGCGATGCTCGCCATCCGAAAGGTAGAAGGTTATATCGCCCGCGCTATCGGTACTGCCGATGTCAAGGCTGTCGCTTCCGCAGCAAAGCTTTATATCGGCATAGGAAAGCGTGACCGTACTGCCGCTGAAATGAAGCGTGGTTTTCTGCGCTTCGTCGCCGCCGAGAGAGATTTCCGGAGCAAAAACACTCGTTTTGGTGAAAATCATATCGTCTGTCACAAAGCTGAAGGTCAGCCGTCCGCCGTTTTCATCGAAAAGCTTTTTGTCAACCTCGATTTTGGATGAAGAAGCGCCTCCGACTTTCTGTAAAAACTTTCCCGTATCGGCGTTGTATACGGAAATCTGTCCGGCAATGGCGCTTCCTTCGGGATCGTAAATGCACAGGTTCGCTTTTGTAACCACAAGGCTGTTGCGGATGACAGTTGCATATTCCGAATAGTTATGTACTGTCGTTGCGTCCTTGTTCGCTTCCGCTTCCGCCGCCGTGCGATAGAAAATTTTCAATGTAATGTCGCCGTCTTCTAAACCCGAGGTATCAAGGGTAAAAATGTACTCCGTCTGCTCCGTTGCCGTTTTCGGAACAGGCTCGGAGGTATACAGCACGGTCCCTTCTCCATTGTAAACAACAAGCGTCGCATCCTTTGCAAGCGCCGCACCGACGGTAAGCCTTCCTGTAATCTCCACCGTACCTGTCAGCACATTGCGGCATTCAATTCCGCCCTGAATAGTGACGCGTGTCGCTTTCACGGAGCTGATGAACGCCTGTCTGACGCTGTCTTCCATGTCCGTCATATTCCTGAAATTGTATACATGATAGTTTTTGTTGTAATATGACACTCCGCCGTGACCGTATGCAAACATGCGCTTGGCGGCGGTGATGGCTTCGGGGTTGGTTCTGCCTCCGAGAAGCGAGAACATGACCGCCGTGTAGCCTGAGATTGCCGCGCAGGATGCGGACGTGCCTGTAAAACGCGCATATCCGCCGCCGGGCTCGGTGGTCAAAAGACTGCTCCCATCGTGTCCGACATAGTTATATCCGGGAACATCACTGTATTTTGCGCAGTAAGAGAACGACTGAATATTTGCGCTCGTATAATATCCGGCGAGAACAGGATAAGCATCCTGAAGATCCGCAGGATAAAATCCGGAGTAGGTCGTACTGCTGTTGTAGCCGGTATCGTTTCCGCCGGCGCAGATTGAGAAAACATTTTGCCGATGCGCATCACGGATCGCATTGGCGAGCGCTGTCGGATAATATGACATATTTGCGCCGAAGGACATATTCAGAATATCCGCACCGTTTTCTATAGCCCAATAAATACCGCGCACGACATCGGCAATCTTGCCCTTGCCGTCCTCGCCGAGCACGCGTACGGGTATCAGCTCGAGGGGATATTTACCTGCCATTCCGCAAAAGCCCACGCCGTTGTCCGCTTCGGCTCCGATAAGTCCGGCTACTTTTGTGCCGTGCCCGTTCGCACCGATATCGGAATTTATGCCCTTGGCGATTTCCGCATCATTTATTGCGTCATAGCCCGCAACCACGCGGTTGACAAGGTCCTCATGCGTCGCGTCTATGCCGGTATCCAGCACGGCAACACGCACCGTGTAAAGGGAGCTGAGTCCCGCCTCGTCCGCCATTTTTCCCAGAGTATCGAGAAACGGCGCCGATACGTAAGTATCACTGATTCTCGGGTCGGTGGGTGCGGTTCCGAAATCCTCGGCTATCCCCGCCGCCTCAAGTGTGTAGTTATAGGTTACCGACTCAATGTTCGGCATTTTTTCATAGCGCACGGCTTCCTCATAGGAGCCGTCCACCAGCAGCATATTGCCGCCGAGCATCCGTCCGCCGTATACCGTCCGGAATACTTCCAGCGCACCTGCACTTGAAAATTCAAGAATCAGTCCGTCGCTGTCTCCCGTCGGATAGCCGACCGCCGAATTTGAGCGGTTTGCGGCTCCCGCTGACATCTGCATCGGAAAGATGCCGAGCAGCATGATAACGCTGAGCAGCAGGCTGATCAGTTTTGTTGCTTTTTTACTCATTGCTTTGTTCCTCTCTGTCATATCGGTTATTGTTGATTATCTTCAGGCATTCGGTTTTTCTTCTGCGGTGAGTCCGTTCATGAGAAAGATCAGTCGCGGCAGTACCGTTTCCCTCCATGCGCCGATCTTCGGAACAGATACCTGTCCTTCCAGCTTGCCGTATGGAGTATCCAGAATAAAGAAGCCGTAATTTCCGCGTTCGTTGTCCGCCTCACGTTCCATCAGCAGTGTGTACATTGTGCGTCCGTTCTCGCGGTATTCGGATTTTTTGTACTGCGGAAAGTTCACGCACTTTTCGTAGACATCAAGGCAACTCTCAAAGCTGATTACATACCGCTTCTGACGGTCGTCGATAAACAGGAAATTGCATCCCCTGTGGTCGGTGTCGAAATGGTAATCGGCATCCGGAATCACAGGGATATAAAACCCGTCGAACATTCTGTAGTCATTTTTGTGCATTTGTTGTCCTCCTTTTTCCGTGTAATAAGCTCACCGAAAACAATTGACTAAATCAACGAAGTATGATATAATAAAAATGATACGTAAAACCTTTGCTTTCCCTTAGGGGTACAGTAACCGTTTTCTATGGTTTTATTATACGGATTTAGCCGGATTTGTCCCCATACTTTCCGGCCGAAAGTCGAGGTTTTCAAAAAAATATTTTCATTTTCTCGGGTTCACCCTATACTTTTATAAAAAAAGTATAGGTTTTGACCTGAACTGCCCCAAATTGTACGGACAGCACAAAAAAGAGTCTCAAGGTAGAAAACA
>OGOZ01001444.1_pt1 | contig 13261 bp, 6 predicted proteins | sample 1552801 | NCBI WGS metagenome assembly OGOZ01 (sample SAMEA2580196, study PRJEB22360) | human gut metagenome | biome: human gut; feature: human-associated habitat; material: faeces | place: Denmark | collected 2008/2010
TACGGATGAATATGTAGAACAAATAAAATACGTATGCCTTATATTCAGTCAGGAATATATAAAGCATAGTTTCCAGAATATTCTGGAATATGAAAATGTTATAGAAAAAAGGCTGTCAACAGATGTAACCTTTGAGGATGTAAGTAAAACCAATAGGTATAATTTGGAACAATGTATATCAAGAAAGTATAATTATATTCTAATAGACAAGAACTATCAAATAAATATAGATGATATAATATGAATTATATCTTCTTCATCTCCGTTTTTAAAGAATACACTTACTTACATGTACATGTTGGCATCATCTACATGCACATGTTATCCTTCTCTACATGCACATGTCAATATTACTAACATGCACATGTAAGCATCTCCATTCTTTAAAAAACTATCGTCTTTACTTTAAAGATATTGTGATTTAAGTGCTATCCGCATGGGATTCTATCAAATTTTACTTATTTTTGCATAGAACTTCTTGTAGAAGTAACCTTTAATCAATCGAAACTCAGATGAAGAAAATAGTCACATCCTTATATCTATTATGTTGTGTATGTATGTGTCAGCTCCATGCCGCCAACAATGTTGTAGACTCCCTTTTATCCCAACTGGACCATGTAATTCAAAACCGCCCTGTATACATCAAGCAAAAAGAAAAGAAGCTGAACGACCTGAGACAAGCCTTGAGACAACGCATTTCTGATGAAAACCGCTTTACCCTGTTGGGGGAATATCTGGATGAATACCGTTCCTATAACACCGACTCTTCGCTCTACATCTCACGCGAGAGATACCAGGTAGCCCTGCGAATGAAAAACAAGGAACATCAGGACAACGCCCTCATGAACACTGCCGAGATTATGGGCACGGCAGGCATGTATAAAGAAGCAATCGACCTGATGCACAACGTACAAATCAATCATCTATCGGATGACCTGCACCCGTATTATTACCATATTTACCGCACCGTCTATGGCCTCATGGCCGATTATGCCGTTACGGAACAGGAGAAAAAACTCTATGCCGAGATAACGGATAGATACCGTGATTCCCTGTTACTGGTCAACAAAAACAATCTTCTGGTGTACACGCTGATTCAGTCCGACCAGCACAATGTGCGGGGCGAGTTCGATAAAGCCATCCAGTTATTGATCGACTATCTGGCAGGACAGATAGACAATGTGCACGATGTGGCAATCTGTGCCTACACTTTATCAGAGTCATACCGCCTGAAAGAAGACACTGAAAAAGAGAAGGAGTATTTGATTCTTTCCTCCATTGCAGATATGAAGTCTGCAGTGCGCGAATATATTTCTTTGAGGAAACTGGCTGTGTTGCTCTATCAGGAAGGAGACATAGACCGTGCCTATTCGTATTTGAAACTGTGTATGGACGATGCCGTGTTCTGCAACGCCCGGTTGCGTATTTTGGAAATCCTGCAAATCTTCCCCCTCATCAACGACACTTATCAGCAAAAGGCTGAAAAGCAACAGGAACAAATGAAATGGGCGTTAATCTCTATCAGCTTGCTGTCCATCTTCCTGCTGATCGCCATCTTCTATGTGTATAAGCAGATGAAACGCGTAGCAGCTGCACGCCATGAAGTGATAGATGCCAACAAGCGTCTGAAAGAATTGAATGAAGAACTCCACCGCTACAATCTGCAACTGAAAGAAGCCAACCACATCATTGCCGAAAACTCCTACCTGAAAGAGGAATACATCGGCCGCTATATGGACCAGTGTTCCGTATATTTGGAAAAGATGGACAACTATCGCCGTTCGCTGGGCAAGATAGCCGCTACGGGCAAGGTAGATGAGCTATACAAAAACATCAAATCTTCTAAGTTCATAGAAGAGGAGTTGAAAGAGTTTTATGCCAATTTTGATAATACCTTCTTGCAACTGTTTCCCACTTTTGTAGAAGACTTCAACACCCTGCTTGCCGAAGGGGAGCAGATTTACCCCAAGGCCAACGAACGAATGAGTACCGAACTGCGTATCTTCGCCCTTATCCGTTTGGGAATTACCGACAGTGTGAAGATTGCCCAATTCCTGCGCTATTCTGTGACTACCATTTATAATTACCGTACCAAAGTTCGTAATAAAGCTGCGGGCGACCGTGACCAACTGGAACAGGAAGTAATGAAAATAGGTAAGTCGAGAGACTAAAACCACACTTTTAAGGCATATAAGTGTCTTTTTTACGCTTATATTTTTACTACTTTTTTAGCACAATGTATTTTCTTGATGATATTGATTATCAGTATTTTATGCCTTAATGAACGCCTTAAACTACTACTTTTTCACTCTTTTCCCCCTTATTGCTTCCTCTTATCAGATACATTTGCATTGTTCCTTCACAGAGGGGACAAGTGCATGTGAATCTATATTTTATTACTAACTTTAAACTCTTATATTATGCAAAAGTACAAAATGCCGATCAGGCTTCGAATTATGGTTTGTCTGATAGGAATGTTACTTCCGATGTGCATGTTCGCACAGCAAATCACAGTACAAGGTGTAGTGAAAGACCAGACCGGAGAAACCGTTATCGGGGCCAGTGTGGTGCAGGAGAACACAACGAACGGTACGATAACGGGTATTGATGGCGATTTCTCGCTGGATGTGCCTTCGGATGCCGTTATAGTGGTTTCATTCGTGGGCTATAAGTCTTTGGAAGTTCCCGTGAAAGGACAGAAACAGATTATGGTAACACTCTCGGAAGACAGTGAAATGCTGGACGAAGTGGTGGTTATCGGTTATGGAACCATGAAGAAAAGTGACCTCACCGGTGCTGTTTCCTCCTTGGGAAGCAAGGACATCAAAGATGCTCCCGTTTCTAATTTGGGACAAGCCATTCAGGGCCGCATCTCCGGTGTGCAAGTAGTGGATGCCGGAAAGCCCGGTGACAATGTATCTATCAAGATTCGTGGTCTGGGCTCCATTAACAACTGCGATCCGCTGGTGGTGATTGACGGTGTGCCCACCGACTTGGGACTGTCTTCACTGAACATGGCGGATGTGGAACGCCTGGACGTATTGAAAGACGCATCAGCTACAGCCATTTACGGTTCGCGTGGAGCCAATGGGGTAGTGATGATTACCACTAAGCGCGGAACGGAAGGGAAAGGCAAATTGTCGGTATCGGCTAATTGTGCTTTCCAGAATGCCACGAACATTCCTTCTTTGCTGAACGCAAGCCAGTATGCCGATTTGAGTAATGATATGATGGTGAACAGCGGTCGCAACCCGAACCCGAATTGGGCAAATCCTTCGGAACTGGGTGCAGGTACCGACTGGATGGACGAATTGCTGCGCACGGGTGTGATGCAGAACTATACGGTAAGTTATTCCGGAGGAAACGAGAAGTCTCATTATTATGTATCCGGTGGTTTTCTCGATCAGTCGGGTACGGTGCGCAGTGTAAACTATCGTCGTTTTACGTTTCAGTCCAACAGCGACGCACAGGTGCTGAAGTGGTTGAAGTTCTCCAATAATATAACTTTCAGTACTGATACGAAGGATTCGGGCAGTTATAATATCGGTGATGCGCTGAAGGCTCTTCCCGTTCTTCCGGTGAAGAATGAAGACGGTTCATGGAGTGGTCCGGAAGGTAATTCAGAATGGTACGGTAGCATCCGCAACCCGATAGGGCCTACGCAACTGAACAAGAGCCAGACGAAAGGTTATAACTTCCTTGCCAACTTGACGGCGGAACTGACTTTTACCAAATGGCTGAAATTCAAGAGTACTTTCGGTTACGATGCCAAATTCTGGTTCATCGATAACTTCACGCCGAAATATAACTGGAAACCTATTCCGACGGAAGAAACTTCACGCTACAAGAGCGATAATAAATCATTCACTTATCTGTGGGATAACTATTTCCTGTTTGACCATACCTTTGCAGAAAAGCATCGTGTGGGAGTAATGGCGGGTTCGTCTGCACAGTGGAATGAGAATGATTACCTGAATGCGCAAAAGAATGTCTTCATGTTCGACAATGTACATGAAATGGATAACGGTCAGGAGATGTACGCCATTGGCGGCAGTTCCAATGAATGGGCGTTGCTCTCTTACATGGCACGTATCAACTACTCTTACGAAGACCGCTATATGCTGACGGCAACTGTCCGCCGTGATGGTTCCAGCCGTTTCGGTAAAAAGAACCGCTGGGGTACTTTCCCTTCTGTATCTGCCGCATGGCGCATTTCGCAGGAAAGCTGGTTCCCGAAGAACGACGTTGTGAACGACCTGAAAATACGTGCAGGATATGGAGTGACGGGTAGCCAGGCAAGTGTCGGTAATTATAGTTACCTGGCATCTTACAACACCAGTGTATATCCATTCGGAACAACGAGCGGCAATCAGACCGCATTGGTTTCCTCTACGCTTGCCAATCCTTACATTCATTGGGAAGAGGTGGCACAGACGAATATCGGTTTCGATGCGTCCCTGTTTAATTCACGGATTGTATTCTCACTGGATGCTTATCTGAAAGAGACAAGGGATATGCTGGTAAAGGCATCCATCCCCATCACATCGGGATTTGAAGATACCACCACCACTTATACGAATGCCGGTAAAGTGCGCAATCAAGGTTTGGAAATGAGTCTGCACACTATCAACCTGACTGGAGAACTGGGCTGGGAAACGAACGTGACCGCCACGTACAATAAGAATAAGATTAAGGACCTGAACAGCGCGGTTCCTTACTATATCAACCAGATCAATAACTCGTATGTGACGATGCTGGCAAAAGACTATCCGATTAATGCCTTCTACGGCTACGTGACGGACGGCTTGTTCCAAAATCAGGCGGAAGTGGATGCGCATGCCGTGCAGCCGGGAGCTGAACCGGGCGATATCCGTTTCAGGGATTTGAACAACGACGGTGTCATCAACGACAGTGACCGCACGGTGATTGGCAATCCTAATCCCTGTTGGTTCTTCTCAATGAACAACAACTTGTCTTACAAAGGATTCGAGCTTTCCGTATTCTTTCAGGGAGTGGCCGGCAATAAGATTTATAACGCCAACAATATCGACAACGTCGGAATGGCTGCCGCATACAACCAGACGACTGATGTGCTGAACCGTTGGCGCGGAGAGGGGACAAGCTACTCCATGCCGCGTGCCGTGTTCGGTGATCCTAATCAGAACTGCCGTGTATCCGACCGCTTTGTAGAAGACGGATCTTACTTGCGTGTGAAGAACATCACACTCTCTTATACCTTCCCGAAACAATGGTTGCAGAAGTTACAGATAGAGAATGCACGCCTTTCCCTTTCCTGTGAGAATGTGGCTACCATTACCGGATATTCCGGTTTCGATCCGGAGGTGGATATTAACGGTATTGATTTGTCCCGTTATCCCATTTCCCGTACATTCAGTGTAGGATTAAACTTTAACTTTTAATTGATTTGGATATGAAAAAGATAACAAACTTACTATACGTGCTGGCTGTATTGATGCTGGTATCATGTAACGACTTCCTGGATAAGTCGCCCAAATATGCCGTTGACCCTGAAACAACCGTGACCGATGATGTGGCCGTGGCACTGACAAACGCTTGCTACAAGGCGCTTCAGTCTTCCAATCTCTACAATCAGCGTATGTGGTCGCTGGATATCGTTGCGGGCAACAGCCTGGTAGGTGCAGGCGGTGGTACAGACGGTCTGGAAACCATACAGGCATCCAACTTTATCACGCAGAGCGATAATGGGATGGCTCTGTATATGTGGCGTTCTCCGTGGGTAGGCATCGGGCAGTGTAACATTGTGCTGACCAGTCTTCCGCAGGCCGAAGCCGTATCGGAAAGCATAAAGAACCGTTGTATGGGTGAAGCATATTTCCTTCGTGCCCATTACTATTATATCTTAGCCCGTTTGTATGGCGGTGTTCCTTTGCGTCTGGAACCTTATAATCCGGGTGGATCTACTGCAATAGCACGCACTACGTTGGATCAGACTTATGAGCAGATCATTTCGGACTGTAAGAATGCAGTCGATTTGCTTCCGGCGAAAGCGGAATATAATGAAGAAGAAAAAGGACGTGCCTGTAAGGATGCTGCCCTTGCCATGCTGGCGGATATCTACCTGACACTGGCTCCCAACCATACGAGTTATTATGAAGACGTGGTGGAACTATGCAATGAGATTACGAACCTGGGGTACGACCTTTCCATTTGCAAGTATGAAAATAACTTCGATGCTACCATCAATAACGGTCCTGAATCTCTGTTTGAGGTTCAGTATTCCGGAAGTACGGAATATGATTTCTGGGGAACGGACGGTCAGTCTTCTTGGCTTTCCACTTTCATGGGGCCTCGTAACTCGGACTTTGTTGCAGGCAGCTACGGCTGGAATCAGCCTACGGAGGAATTTGTGAGCCAGTATGAAGAAGGTGATAAACGGAAGGATCTGACGATTCTTTATGCAGGTTGTCCGGACTTCGACGGGAAGACTTACAAGAGTTCTTATTCCAATACCGGATATAATGTCCGCAAATTCCTGGTTTCCAAGACTATTTCACCGGAATACAATACGAATCCCAATAACTTTGTTGTGTACCGCTACGCGGATGTCTTGCTAAAGAAAGCGGAAGCGCTGAATGAAATGGGACAACCCGGCCAAGCTGCCGCTCCCCTGAATATAGTTCGCAAACGTGCCGGACTGCCGGAAGTTTCGGGCCTGTCACAGGAGGCGATGCGTGAGAAGATTATTCACGAACGGCGCATGGAACTGGCTTTCGAAGGACATCGCTGGTTCGATATGATCCGCGTCAATAATGGAGAGTATGCCATTCGCTTCCTGCAATCCATTGGGAAGAACAGTGTGAACAAGAATCGCCTGTTGTTCCCCATTCCGCAGACGGAAATGGATGCGAATATACTGATGACACAGAATCCGGGTTATTAATCACTTAAATCAGAAGAAGAATATGAAAAAATATATTTCACATTTAGTATTTGCATTGCTGGGTTGCATGGCACTGTCTGCATGCGTGGACAATGACTATATGGAACTGGACAAGGGGCACAATGAGCTGGCGCTTTCCACCAGCAACACGGAAGTCGTTTTGAACGAACAGGCGCATGGCGATGATGCCCTGGAACTTTCTTGGACAACGGGCACGAATTATGGTACGGGAAATAAGATTTCCTATACACTGGAACTAGCCAAGGCGGGCAGTAATTTTACCGCTCCTTATGTGGCTTTGGAGGATGTCGTGCAGGAATATACCTGGAAGAAGAGCGTGGAGGAATTGAATAACATCCTTCGTGAATATTTCGGTGCGGAAGCTACTGAAAACATCTCTCTGGAAGCACGCTTAACAGCCAAAGTAACGGATCGGGAAGAGACACAGGTGACCACCACCTCTTTTAGTGTCACTGCCTACAAACCGTTGACTTCCACTCTTTACCTGATAGGGGATGCCACTCCCGGCGGTTGGAGTGCGGATGATGCAACGGAAATGACCCGGAAAGACAATGGTATCTTTACATGGACGGGAAAAATGACTGCGGGTTCCTTCAAGTTTATCACTACGCTGGGTTCTTTCTTGCCGTCATACAACAAAGGAACTGACGGAAAGCTGGTGCTTCGTACCAGTGCTGATCAGCCGGACGAACCGTTTACGATTGAAGAAGAGTTCAACTATGTTGTTGAAGCGAATCTGTTTACTGGTGTTGTTACCCTGACTCAGACCGAGAACCTCAGACCGGCTTACGATCAGCTTTATTTCGTTGGAGGTATGAACGACTGGGGATTTGTGCCGATGAAAAAGGATGTGCTCGATCCGTTCCTGTTCCGCTATGCCCGTTTGTTCGATGCTGGTCAGGGTGGGGAATTTAAGTTCGGAACTTCGGAAGGAAGCTGGGAGAATATGTATAAGGCAAAGAATGCCGATGCCGCTTACACCGATACGGAAATGGTATTTGTGAAAGGGTTCGATCCTGACAATAAATGGGTGCTGAAAGATGCCGAATGTGGTAAGGCTTATAAGATATGTGTCGATATCCGTGCAGGGAAAGAGCGTATGATGATGAGCGAATTTGTTCCTTATGAGATGATTTATATGGTAGGGGATGCTACGCCTGCGGGATGGAGCATTGGAGATGCCACACCGATGCAGGCCACAGATAGTCCGTATGTATTTACCTGGCAAGGTGTACTGAATGTGGGTGAGTTGAAGCTGACCTGTGATAAGAAAGAGGACTGGAACGGTGCCTGGTTTATGCCGACCGTAGCCGACCGGCAGCCTTCGGGCGAGACGGAACCAATGCTGTTCCTGGATAAGGCCAGTGATGCTTTCAAAGCTCAATATCCGGATGTAATGATTGGAGGCATCGACCAGAAATGGAAGATCACGACGGCAGGTTCTTATAAGATTACCCTGAATCAACTGGAAGAGACGATTTCGATAGTGAAACAGTGAAACGATGAAATATATAGTTTATGCAATGGCTGCCACGTTCTTTTTGGCTTCGTGCAGCAAAGACAATGATGAAACCGGCGGTGGTAACGGCGGTGGAGGAGAAACCGGAGGAGTGACTGATGTCACTCCTGTTACCTCCGATTTGACTGTGAACCTGACCACTGACAAGGCTTGCTACCGACCGGGTGAAACCGTTTCCTTCACAGCCGATGTCCTGCCTGCGGGAGCAAAGGTACGTTACCGCACTTTGAACCAGGTAATCTCCGAACAGGCAGCTGCAGGCAGTTCTTGGACGTGGACTGCCCCTGCAACGGATTTCACCGGATATCTGGCGGACGTTTATCGCACTAAAGAAGACGGTACGGAAGTTATTCTCGGTACTATTGCCGTCGATGTATCCAGCGACTGGACACGCTTCCCGCGTTATGGCTTTGTCGCCACTTTCGACGCTTCTAAAACGGAAAGTAAAATTCAGGAGGAAATGGCTTTTCTGAACCGTTGCCATATCAATGGTGTGCAGTTTCAGGATTGGCACAACAAGCACCACTGGCCGTTGGGCGGTACGCGCGAACATCTCGATGCAGTATATAAGGATATTGCCAACCGGGATATCTATACACAGTCGGTAAAGGATTATATCCGCGTCCAGCACTCGTATGGAATGAAGGCGATGTTCTATAATCTTTGTTTCGGTGCGCTCGATGATGCAGCCGGTGACGGTGTGAAAGAAGAGTGGTACATCTTTAAAGGCACAGGGCATACGGATAAGGATGCGCATACACTGCCTGACAGTTGGAAGAGCAATATCTATTTGCTCGATCCGGGTAATGCCGAATGGCAGGCATATATTGCCCAGCGCAACGATGATGTCTATGCCAATCTTGACTTTGATGGCTATCAGATAGACCAGTTGGGCAACCGTGGCGACTGCTATGATTACAAGGGGAATAAGGTGAATCTGCCTAAGACTTATGTTTCGTTTATTGAAGCTATGAAGGGGAAACATCCTGATAAGCGCTTGGTGATGAATGCAGTAAGTAGCTATGGGGCGTCTCAGATTGCAGGTACGGGGAAAGTAGATTTCTTGTATAATGAAGTTTGGGGGGATGAAGCTGATTTCACGGACTTATATACGATCCTGAAAGCGAACCATCAGTACGGAAATCAGGCACTGAAGACGGTGTTTGCGGCTTATATGAATTATGAGAAGAGTTCCGGTGAATTCAATATGCCGGGAATCTTGCTGACGGATGCGGTGATGTTTGCTCTGGGCGGTTCGCACTTGGAGTTGGGAGGCGACCACATGTTGTGCAGTGAATATTTTCCAAATACCCGTTTGCAGATGAGTGATGCTTTGAAGACGGCTGTTGTGCGCTATTATGACTTTATGACTGCTTATCAGAATCTTCTTCGCGATGGCGGGAAGGAAGACGAGGTAACTTTGGTATGTACGGATGCGAGCAAGAATCTGAATCTGAACACTTGGCCACCACAGAAATCAGCCATTACTTCTTTCGCCAGAAGGGTGAACGGTAAACAGGTGGTTCATCTGCTGAACTTCCTTAGTGCAAACAGTTTAAGTTGGAGAGACCTGAACGGGACAATGCCCGAACCACGGTTGGTGACTAAAGTGCCCTTGAAGTTGAATGTTGCGGGGAAAGTGAGCAAAGTGTGGGTGGCTACTCCAGACGCACATGCCGGAGCTTCGCAGGAATTAGCTTTTGAACAGAAAGACGGAACGATAACCTTTACGCTTCCTTCACTGAAATACTGGAGCATGATTGTAATGGAATAAATTATAAAAGATATAGAACCATGAGAAAATATATATATTTATTTTTAATGCTGTGTTGCCTGTCTCTGCATTTATATGGCGGAAATGTAACGGGAAACTGTACTTCTTATTCGCAGGAAGGGAGAGATGTTACGTTTCATATAGACGATAATTCGGCTGTGCAGTTGCAACTTTGCAGTTCCTCCGTTGTGCGCGTCTGGTTTTCGCCGGACGGTAAGTTGCAGCGGGGAAATCCTTCCTTTGCAGTGATTAATGAAGAATTGGAAGATGTAGGCACCGTCCAAGTGGACGAACAGAATGCCTGTTATGAGATATTTACGCCTAAACTGCGTATCCGCGTCAACAAGGCTCCGTTCAGCTTGCAGATATTCGACAAGTATCAGAAGCTTTTGTTCAGCGACTATGCCGACAAGGGGCATATCAGCGATGGAGAGCGTAAAGTGGAGTATAAGACTCTGCGCCGGGATGAGCATTTCTTCGGTTTGGGTGAAAAGACCGGTAAGCTGGACCGTCGTGGCGAATCTTATAAGATGTGGAACAGTGATAAACCTTGTTACAGCGTTGTGGAAGATCCCCTGTACAAAAGTATTCCTTTCTTTATGAGCAGTTATCGCTATGGTATATTTCTGGATAACACGTATAAGACAGAATTCAAATTCGGCACTGAAAGCCGTGATTATTACAGCTTTGAAGCTCCTGGTGGGGAGATGATTTACTATTTCATCTTCGGTAAGGATTATAAGGAAATCATGAAACAGTATGTCGCATTGACCGGACAACCCATCATGCCTCCGAAGTGGGCACTGGGCTTTGCACAATGCCGTGGTCTGCTGACTACCGAGAAGCTCTCTTATGAAATAGCCGAAGGATATCGCAAGCGTGGCATTCCTTGTGACATCATCTATCAGGATATCGGTTGGACACAATACCTACAGGATTTCAACTGGCGGAAAGAAAACTATCAGAATCCGAAGAAGATGCTTGCCGACCTGAAAAGGATGGGCTTCAAGGTGATTGTTTCGCAAGACCCTGTCATCTCCCAGGCCAATAAAAAGCAATGGGAAGAAGCGGACCGCCTCGGCTATCTGGTGAAAGACTCCACCACGGGTAGAAGCTATGATATGCCTTGGCCGTGGGGTGGCAACTGTGGTGTGGTGGACTTTACCATTCCCGAAGTGGCGGACTGGTGGGGAGCCTATCAGCAGAAACCGATAGATGACGGCATTGCCGGCTTCTGGACGGATATGGGTGAACCTGCCTGGAGCAATGAGGAACAAACGGAACGTCTTGTAATGAAACACCATCTGGGTATGCACGATGAAATTCATAACGTGTATGGTCTGACTTGGGACAAGGTGGTAAAGGAACAGTTTGAGAAACGGAATCCGGATCTTCGTGTCTTCCAGATGACACGTGCCGCCTATGCAGGATTACAGCGTTACACCTTTGGCTGGACCGGAGATTGCGGCAATGGAGATGATGTGCTGCAAGGCTGGGGACAGATGGCTAATCAGATCCCGGTACTTTTATCTGCCGGACTGGGAGTAATTCCTTTCGTGGCATGTGACATTTCCGGTTATTGCGGGGACATTGAAAATTATCCCGCTATGGCGGAACTTTATACCCGTTGGGTACAGTTGGGAGCGTTCAATCCTCTGAGCCGTATTCACCATGAAGGAGATGTGGCGGTAGAACCGTGGCTCTTTGGGGAGGAAGCGGAGAAGAACGTTAAAGCTGCCATAGAAATGAAATATCGCTTACTGCCTTATATTTATACTTATGCCCGCGAAGCGTATGAAACGGGTTTGCCGATTATGCGCCCTATGTTTATGGAATATCCGGCGGATTTGGAAACGGTCTCTACGGATGCACAATTCATGTTTGGTAGCGAACTGCTGGTGGCTCCGGTGGTGAAGAAGGGGGCAACTAATAAGAATGTTTATCTGCCCGAAGGTATCTGGATTGATTATAATGACAAGCGCACGGAATATAACGGCGAACAGTGGACTACGGCAAATGCTCCGCTGAATACCATTCCTATGTTTGTGCGGAAAGGAAGTATCATCCCTCAGATGCCTGTGATGAATTATACGGATGAAAAAGCGGTTTATCCGATTACATTTGAGGTATTTCCGGCTGCGGTGGGCGGTGAAACGTCTTTCTCCCTGTATGAAGATGCAGGAACTGATCTGGGGTATCAGCGTGGGGAATTTATGCGTACTCCTGTATCTTGCCAGACAACGGAAAAGGGATATGTGCTCGAAATCGGGGAAAGGGCGGGAGAGAAGTATGCCCTTCCGGGAGAACGCAACCTGATGTTTTGCATTTATACCGGGCAGATGCCGAAGGAAGCGCTTATTGACGGACAGAAAGTAAGGAAGATGAAAGCGGAAAAACTGAATGAAGGGATGGAAACGGAGTTCAAGGTTACCGCATGGTGTCCGGATAAGAAACAGAATCTTTGTATGTTGAGATTGCCGGATGACGGGGTGAAACACACGATTGAATTTATTTATTAATACCAACCATAAAAAGTATAGTTATGAGAAAGTTAATGCTTAGTGCAATTTGTCTTCTTTTTGCCTTAGCGGGGAAAGCGGAAGGAGTGTCGTCTCCTTCGGGCCAGGTGAAGCTGGATTTCGAATTATCAAAGAATGGCACTCCAACCTATCAGGTGGAGTATAAAGGGAAATTCGTGATTAAGCCCAGCACCTTGGGACTGGAATTGAAGAATGCCAATAATCTGTTGGATGGTTTTGAAGTCCTGAAAGCTTCTACCTCTACCTTCGACGAAACCTGGCAACCGGTGTGGGGAGAGACGAAAGATATTCGTAATCACTACAACGAATTGCTGGTTGAATTGAAACAGCCCGCTACAGATCGTTATATGAACCTTCGTTTTCGTGTATATGATGATGGCGTAGGATTCCGTTATGAGTTTCCACAACAGAAGAACCTGGTTTACTTTGTGATAAAGGACGAACATACCCAGTTTGCCATGACGGGCGATCATACCGCCTGGTGG
>OGOZ01001446.1_pt1 | contig 13243 bp, 7 predicted proteins | sample 1552801 | NCBI WGS metagenome assembly OGOZ01 (sample SAMEA2580196, study PRJEB22360) | human gut metagenome | biome: human gut; feature: human-associated habitat; material: faeces | place: Denmark | collected 2008/2010
CTCCATGTAGCGGTGGTCATAACAGCTCATCATCTGGGCTGTGTGGTCATCCGTCATGATGTATACTATATTATATTGCTTTTGTTCCTCAGCTTTCTTTTGTGAAGTACATGAAGTCATGGATGCCACAGCAGCGACACCGGTCAGAGAAAAAAGCAATCCTGATTGTATCGTGTTCATAATCGAATCTAATTAAATATTTAAAAATCCGGATGTGGAATGCGAGGGTGGAAGACAACTCCCACCCCGCATCCGGGAAAATCTAATAACCTATTGTAAACTCTATAGATTCCGGATGATTAATAACCAAAGTTATTATCGTTATTCGTGAGACCCGGATTAGCATCTATTTCACTGGTAGGAATCGGCAGAAGCAAATTCTTTTTCAGGAAGTCATCCGTCAGGCTACCATTGTTCAGGAGACGATCTGCGAAGTTGTTTACACTTGAAGTATAATTCTTTTCTCCCAATATGGTCAGTTCATGAGTAGTATTCAGTTCCAGGAACTTTTTGAAGTATACCGTACCGCGGATACGTACCATATCGTAAATGCTGGGTTCGCCGCAAAGCTCGATGATACGTTCAAAATACAATTTTTCCGTAACCTGTTCTTTGGTAAGTGATGCCGACCAGTCTGCAGGTTGTGCAGAAGAAACGGCTCCGGATTTACGGGCACGGGCCAGTACTTCATTGGCCAGGCTGATAGCTTTCGGAGTATCACCCAGTTCATTGTAAACGTCAGCCATCAGTAACAGCATTTCAGCGTAACGATAAACCATTAAGTTCTTGTGAGCCATCGTACCAGTTTGTGTCTGGTCGTACAACTTACCAAAGTACGGCCACTTTTCTGCATTACCTGTTTTTGCAAAGTCATTTACAGCTTTTGCTACTGAAGAGTTATACGGAGATGCCCCGTGTGTAGCCTCGTAATTATCACAAACGCTAAGGCTCGGGTTCTTCGGATTAGGAAATTCTGCATAAGGCATCTTGGCTATAACCTCCATATTCACATTGTTCGATCCGGGTACTGTCATATCAGTATATTTGATTTTCCAGTAAGGGTACGTACATACAGAGTCGTTAGCACAAAGTGCAGTACCAACCTGAGGTTTCGGATTAGCTTGATTATTACCATTGCGAGCTCTCCACTTTGTCAAGAAATTAACATCAATACGAGGATCTCCCGGGTAAGTACCTTCATGCATATCATAAGCGAACTTAGCTACGCGATACGTACTCCAATTGATGCCACTAGTAGAAGCCTGAGGAGCAAAGCGGTTACTGCCACGATTGTAGCACCCGTTCGCATTTCCTGTTGAATAGTTCATCTGGAAGATAGACTCCTTGGAGGTTGACACATATTCACCAAATAAATTGGCAAACTTAGGTTCCAACGAATAAACATGACTTGTGTATACTGCATCAAACATGTTTTTTGCATTCTGCCAATTGGCGGCAGCATCTATACCCAGAGCAGCCATCTTATAATATACTTTACCCAGGAAAGCTTTTACAGCCCAGGAATTAGCACGGCCCACTGCTGATTTTTCAGAAATAGACAAAGCATCCACCAGGTCCTGTGTGATTTGTGAGAATACCTCTTCACGGGGTGAACGGGCAATAGAAATACCTTCGGAAGAGGAAGCAACCGTTTTCAAAGGAACATCACCAAAAGTGGAAACCAAATTATAGTAAGCCAGTGCTCTCAAAAATTTAGCTTCGCCACCCTTCTGAGTCTTGACTGCTGCACTCAGCCCGCTCTTATCAATACTTTCCAGGAAAGCATTGATTTCGGCTATCGCCTTGTACATACCTCCCCAAGCCAAGGATACCAAACTATTGGCAGCCAATGTATTCAACGAGTTCAAATCCTCAGGACGTTGTGCCCATGCAAGACCCGAAGCTACAATAGGAGCTTCCTGCCACATCTGTCCGTAGGCATTAGGGGCCGACATATAACCATAGCATCCTAACAGAGCTAATTCTGCATTATCTTCGGTCTGAAAAACAATATTGCTGTTCTGAGAGTATAAGGGATCTTCATTCAGTAAAGAGTCACAGGCTGAAAAGCTGCACAGTACAGCCAAAGACAGTATATAATATTTATATCTTTTCATATTCTTCATGTTTTTAATATTAGAAAGTCAAGTTTAAGCCGAATATAAACGAACGCGGAGTCGGATAAGCCCCCATATCTACACCCGGACGAAGACCGTCGAAACCGAAAAAGTTTACATCAGGGTCGTAGCCACTATAGTTGGTGATAATAAATGCGTTCTTAACGGAAGCATAAACCGAAGCATTCTGGAAACCAATCTTGCTCATCCATGTTTTCGGTAATATATAGTTCAGAGTAATGTCGGCACAACGCAGATAACTGGCATCTTCTACATAACGGTCCATAACATAGTTCTGTATAACGAATGTGGAACTCGGATACAGATTGGAATGATTACTTTCTGTCCACATATTCTGATAAGCTTTACGGGTGAGATTATTAGATCTGGTTCCCGGAGTATTAACATAGCGGTTGTTGGTATTCAGAATATCTTTCCCTTGTACACCGGCAAACGAAGCCGACAGACTCAGGTTTTTCCAGGAAATATTTGTAGAGAAACCGTAGGTAAAATCAGGATTCGGATCACCGATAACATCACGGTCGTTTACATTTACATCACCGTCTCCATCGCTATCTACAAATTTGATATCACCGGCTACCGGAGCTACTTTGTTGAATGTCTGGTAATAACCAATTGTACCGTCTTTTTTGGTATATTTCACACCTTGTTCTGTTATATCTTCCGGCTGTACGATACCCTGTGTAACATATCCGAAGAACAAGCCCGGAGCTTCACCTTCCAGGAAGACATGGCCTACACCGAAGTGGTCACCTATCGAGTTACCATAATATCCTACTTTCTCACCTAGAAAACCAAAGTCAGATGGCAGAAGTCCCAACTCGGCAATCTCACTCTTGTTGAAACCGATGTTACCGCTTACGCTCCATTTCCAATCTTTCTTATCAATAATCTGTGCATTCAGAGAGAGTTCAACACCATTATTCTTCATTGCTCCCTGATTATAATAGGTGGAAGCAAATCCGGCAGAACCCGGCAGAGTTCTGGAAATAAGCAAGTCAGTAGTCTTCTTCTGATACACATCGAGAGTACCACTCAGGCGTGAGTTAAACAAACCGAAGTCTAAACCGGCATTCCATGAAGCTGTCTTTTCCCATTTCAAGCTATTATTTGACAGATTGGTTACCGTAAAGGCTGTCTGGGCATTACCGGAACCATCAGCATAATAAAGATTGGAGTTAGAACCATACATAGAGAAGGTAGAATACGGATCAATACTTTGATTACCGGTAACACCATAGCTCACACGAATCTTCAACTGGCTCAACCAAGAGATATTTTTCATAAACTCTTCCTGTTCCATACGCCATGCCAACGATGCAGACGGGAAGTATCCCCAACGATTGCCTTTAGCAAATTTACTGGAACCGTCAGCACGGAAAGAAGCAGTAATCAAGTACTTGTCGAGAATGGAAAGATTAGCACGTCCCAGATAGGAAACCAACTGGTAGTCTTTCTGGATAGGTTGGGCATTGTTTACATTACCTGCCATGTGAAGACCATTCTCACGCATTTCAAAGAAAGTGAATTGATTGGCGGTAGTATTTTTGTTCAGGAAGTTATAATCTTCGTAAGTAACACCGGCCGTAGCATCCAAAGTTGCAAAGGACTTGAGCTTCGTACTGTAATTCAAGATATTCTCAACGGAAACATTATTCTTATTCAAGTCTGACAATGCCAGCAAACCTTGGTTGTTCATACCTTGGTAAAGTTGCAGACCGTACCAACGCTTGCGCTCGTTAATATTCAGGTTACCACCGGTACGAAGGTTATAACGGAAGAACTTGTTAATCTTCCAGGTCAGGTCCAGACTGGCTTTGAAAGTTTTATCATCTGTTACGTCTACATAATCATTCAACCAACTGAAAACAGTTGTCTTATTCTCATTATTAAAACTGGGATCACCTTCCGGCATTTCAAATGGAGCATAGTCCAATGCCGTACGTGAGATAGCACCAGTAGCTCCTCCCAATGTATTACCGCCCGCCATCATATCATTTTGACGAAGAGCACCACTCAAAGACAGGTCAATCTTTACAGCTTTTGATACTTCCGCGCTCAGATTGGCACGTAAGTCACCCTGTTTCAAAGAAGTTTGCTTTACCGTACCGTTGATGTCCTTGAAATTGGCAGATATATAATAGGTAATCTTATCTGATCCACCATTCAAAGATAGAGAATAATTCTGTGAGAATGCCGAAGTATAGATTTCCTTCTGCCAGTTGCGGTAGGTTACAACGTTGTAAGTTTCGGGATTATTAGCATCATATTTGTCGTAAGAACCATTGAATACATATCTTACCTGGTCACCTACAAGATGAAATGGTACAAGGCCATCCTGAATTCTGCTATTTGCATAATTAGCATACTCTTCCAAGTTAATCATATCCAACAGATTCGTAGTATTGGCAATTGTGAACGTAGCCGAAGCGTTAACTTTAGCTTTTCCAGCCTTACCTTTCTTAGTGGTAATCAGAATTACACCATTGGCACCACGCGAACCGTAAATGGCGGTTGAAGAAGCATCTTTCAATACTTCAATGGATTCGATGTCGTTCGGATTGATTTCGGACCAGGGACCATCAAAGGGAATACCGTCCAGAATAACCAGTGGTTTGTTGTCTGCCGTGATGGAGTTCTCGCCGCGGATGCGGGTCTTGGTGGAAGAGCCTTCCGCATTGGTTCCGGTCACTGAGATATTCAGGCCCGGTACGGCACCTTGCAAAGATTGGATGATGTTGGTTTGCGGGCGATTCTCCAGTGTTTTGGTATTTACGGAAGCAACTGCACCTGTCATATCCGACTTGCGCTGCACACCATAACCTACCACTACTACCTCATCCAGCATCTTAGTGTCTTCCTTCAGGATAATGCTGACGGGTTTCGTGCCGTTGACTTTCACATCCTGGTTCAGATAGCCGATAAAAGAGATTTCAAGAGTGCTGCCATTCTGTACATTTGCTAATGAAAAGTCTCCTTCTACATTGGTGACACTTCCTGTACCAGTGCCTTTCACAATGACATTAGCTCCGATGATGGGTTCGCCCTTTTCATCTTTCACATTTCCGGTGACTGTGACTTGCTGTTGTGCAAATGCATTTACCGAAATGAACAGTAACAAAGCGCAGCAGGCAAGAATGAGTCTGCATGAGCGTTTTTCTTTTCTTTTCATGATTCGTTTAATAGTTAACATAAGTTTTTAGTTTGGATCTCTGTGGCAAAGGTATGCGCAATAAGGGTTACTTACTCTGCGAGGTAAACAGGCAAAGTAAACTGTTAAAACTGATAAGTGCTTGATTATTAGTGCTGCTTTCTGAAAATGAGAGGCTCGGAAGTAAACTCTTTGAATGGAATCGATAGTAGAGAGCAGGGCTTACGCTTTGTATTTTCCGAGCTTTTTCACAGCATTTATAAAATCTTCTTTCGGGATAATGGATTTATTCCGGGTACGAAGCCGGTTGTTATAAACTGTTTGTGCGGAACAATGGAGGAAGTCCGCTATCTTCACGCTGTCTGTGATGCCGAGTCTTATCAAGGCATGTATGCGCAGTTCGGTATTAAGCAGTTCGCCTTCTTTCAGTTCGATGCGCTCTTCGGGTAGCAGTAAGGCGTTGAAGTCACCTACAAAATCGGGATAGAGATGCAGGAAGATGGTATCGAAATTCTGGTAGAACTCTTTCAGTTCGTTGGAGGCTGTTGCGGAAGAGTCTGTCATTGCTTTTACATCTTCTATCTGGCCTACTTTCAGTTTCCGGTTGATGTTCTTGCGAAACTCTTCCAGCTTACTGATGTAGGTGGAACAGATGTTGAATACATAGCCGATATATTCTTCTTTTACGTAATTAGATTCCCGCAACTGGTCATTGACTTCCTGTAATTGCGTATTCAAGTCTTTTAGCTGTATGTTTACTTCTTCCAGGCGTTGATGTGCCGTAGAGAGGGCATCCATATTAACAGACAGCTTCTGGTTTGTACTGTCTAACTTCAAGTTGGCTTCTTTTAGCCGGCGCATTTGCTTGCGGATGAACAGGAAGGCGCCGATCAGTACGAGAAATAAGAAACTGACGGCAATCAGGGAGGCTTGAAGACGTTTTTGCTGTGTGCGGCTCTGTTCCTGGTACGCTTTGTAGATTTGGTTTTGCAAATGAGACATTTTGACTATTCGTACCCGGTTGTGGAAAAGCATGGCTTTTTGGGAACAATAGAGGATGTAGTTATAGGCGCGGTCTATTTCTCCATGCTTAAATAGGTATTCCGCTATTTCCTGCAAAGAGCCGATATCTCCGTTGACAGACCGTATGTCTGCCATAGCCGAAAGAATGAGGTTTTCCAGGTATTTGCTCTCGTTATTTTCACTCCGGTAGATGGCGGAGAGATTGTAGGTAGCTATGGAATACTTGCGGCTGTCGTTAGACAATGTCTGCTTGTTTTCCTCAAATGCTTGTTTGACGGGTTCTATTTCCGGGGTTCCCATGTAGAGCCATGCCCGGCAGTTCCAGTAGCGCAATTCGTCGGGAGTGGCTGTGAGGTATACCGAGTCTCGGAAAGCCTTTTGGAGATTATTGTAATGTTCCGACAGTTGGGAGTTCTCACTGGAGTAATCCCGGAGGCGGGAATAGAGTGTACATAACCTGCCAAAATACTCGGAACGGAGATTTTGGGGTAATTCTTCCGGTTGGATGTCACTGACGGCTTTCAAGGCTTCGGTCAGTAGCCCGGAGGAGGTGAGGACAAATGATTGTTCGAGCAAAGAGACCACTTCCCAGGTACGGTTGTTGGTCTGTTGTGCCAGTTGTATGTTCTTGTTGATGTAATGTAGGGCGGAATCCGCATCATAAACTCGATACTCCAAATAGACCATTCTATTCATGGCATAGAGTTCCTTTACATCTTTGACCCGGCTATACTGCATTTTCAATTGCTTGATGCGCTCCTCTTTTACTCTGACAAATAGATCCTGCTGTTCCAGCAGGCTATCTAAAGAGTGAAGCAATTTTCTGTTTTCTTCTAAAGCATGTTTAGAAGTGTCCGCACAGACATAGGCAGGAAAAAGAAGGCATACAATGAGTATAAAGAGGCCGCTTTTCATGGCACTACAATCCTAAAACGTCCGTTTGTCTTGGCTGATTGTCATATTGTCCGCTGATTCCTTGGATTTCTTTGGGGTTCAACTCCAATCCTTTCTTCATATCTTCTGCAGAGCCTACCGTGTCACCATTCAGCAACTTGGCGCGACCGCGTTCATGATAGGCTTGTGCGAAATTAGGATTCAGTTCGATGGCTTCGTCAAAGAGTGCGATAGCTTCGGGATACTTCTTCTGGACGATATAAAGTTGTCCCAGGCAAAGAAAAGCCTGTTCGTTGAATGGATTCAATTCTGTTACATAGCGATAATCGGTTTCGGCTTCTTCCTGCTGTCCCGCTGCTTCTTTCACTTTACCGCGGAGCAGTAATGCAGCTTCTTCATCGGGATCTTGGGAGAGTATAGCGTCGATATCTTCGGTAGCTTCCTTGTATTGCTGCATCTTGATTAAGGCTTCGGCACGCAGCAGGCGGGCTTCGGTGAAGTCGTCTTTCAGTACGATAGCTTTGGTGAGATGGGCGATGCTCATGATACTGTCGTCCATACCTTGCTTGGCTCTGCCCAGAAGATAGTGTGCCATGGCATTTCCTTCTTCTATTTCGATAGCTTTTTGTGCGGCGTCTGCCATTGCCTGATAGTCTTCTTGCAGGTAGCATACGTTGGCAAGGGTGAGGAAAGTGGAGGTGTGGTCCGGTTCCTGTTTTGCCATGCGTTCCAGCAGTTCATGTGCTTCGCTGAGGGCATTGGTTTGGATGTAAACCTGGCTCAGGTAGCTCATGGTTTCAAAGTCTTCCTGAAGGGCAAGGGCTTCCGTGAAGCATTTAATTGCATAATCGGGACGCCCCATGCGTTGTGCACGCATGCCGTCATACTTGAATATCTCGAAGTTCTTTTGATCGTTTTTCTGTTTTTCAGTTTCCGGTTTTTCTTGTTTGCCGGAGAAGAAAGATTTAAAGAATCCCATAATATCTGTATTTCTTAGGTGTTTTGTTTTTATTCTTTTTGCAAACTTAGTGAAAAATCTCGTTTCCATATCAAGAATTCGACCTAAAAAGAAAAAACATCCGTGTTATTATTGATGGTATCATTTAAAATTTGTTCTTTTGCGATACATTTACCAATTATATTAATTAATCATCATTTCTAAATTAAAGACACAAGAATGAAAAAGACTTTCATGAAGTGGGCCTTCTTTATGTTATGTATGGCCATGACAATGCCTGCAATGGCTCAGTTTAATGTGAAAGCACTGAAAGGTGCGGCTAAAGCTGTTAAAGCTGTTACTCTGACTGACGCTCAGATGGCAGAATATGTAAAAGAGTATATCGACTGGATGGATACACATAATCAGGTATGTGCCGACGATAATGAGTATACAATTCGTCTGAAAAAGCTGACTGAAGGTTTGACGGATGTGGAGGGAATTCCTTTGAACTTCAAAGTTTATTATGTGATAGATGTCAATGCATTTGCTTGTGCTGACGGTAGTGTGCGCATTTTCTCGTCTTTGATGGATATCATGACGGATGATGAATTGCTGGGTGTAATCGGTCATGAAGTAGGTCACGTGGCACACAAGGACTCTAAGAATGGGTTCCGTACGGCATTGCTGACTTCAGCTTTGAAGGATGGTATTTCTTCACAAGGTGGTACAGCAGCTAAGTTATCTGATTCTCAGTTGGGTGACTTGGGTGAGGCTCTGGTAAACTCTACATATTCACAGAAGCAGGAGAGAAGTGCTGATGACTATGGATATGAATTCCTGAAAAGTCATGGTAAGAATCCCTGGGCAATGGCTTTATCTTTCCAAAAGCTGAAGAAATTGCAGGAAGAAGCCGGTGCACAGAAAAGTAGTAAGCTGAATCAACTGTTCTCTACTCATCCAGATTTGGATGCCCGTATCCAGCGTATGGAAGAACGTGCAACCAGCGAGGGTATTGAGAAGCCGGCAGTAACGGAATAATTCTTATTGATATCATAAGGAGAAGGGCGTGCATTCACTGTACGCCCTTTATTATACCTTCAGGCTTATTATGCCGTTCTCCGCCTTCAGATCTTCATCTTCCAGCAATTCGCGGATGCATTGAGAGATAATTTCTTTATCTGCTTCTATTTGTGAGGCAATATCGGCAGGTGTCAGAGGTTGCTTGCGAAGCAATTCTTTAATTTCTTCTTTTATTTGTTGGGAGGAAAGCTCGGGAGTCTCGGCACGGTGGCTGAGGCAGACATCGCATATTCCGCAGTTATGCTCATTCTTCTCTCCGAAATAGCGTAGAAGCATACGGCTGCGGCAAACGGTTTCGGTCGTTACATAATCTACCATTGCCTGAATGCGGGCTTCATAACGCTCCTTACGCTCCTCGTATATGCTGCGGGAGATTTGCAGATGTTGCCTGTCTACGCGTTCGCGTGTGTATATGATATAAGGTGTCTTTTTATGTGGAATATAGTCGATGACACGCATCTTGGATAGACGTATCAGCAAGTCGTACACCCGTTGTCGCGTTAATCCGCTACGTACCGCAAGTGAATTCTCGTTGATAAAGGTGTAATCCGTGAATACTCCGGTGTAAGACCGCAGAACGATTTGAATAAGTTTGTCCATGTCCTCTCCCAGTTCGCGTAATTTATACAGTTCATCACGGCGGACGGTGAAGTAAAGACGGGAGGCATTGTCCTGTTCGTCGGTATATTCCAGATATCCTGCTTGCGTCAGAATCTTCAATGCACTGTCGGCAGGTACAGGGAAGTATTTGAACTTCCGGCAAAAGTCTTCCAGATTGAACTCTCTGACACATCCCAAACCGTCTCCCATTGCCATCTGGTAATAATATTGCAGATGTTCGTATACCTGTTTGATGTAATCTTTCTCTGGAAAGGTGTCCGGGATACGTTTATGAAGGGTGACTTTGTCCGATTTGGCATAGAGTATTACGGCATACGCTTTGTTGCCGTCACGTCCTGCACGTCCTGCTTCTTGGAAATAAGCTTCGGGAGAGTCCGGCAAATCGAGGTGGATTACGATACGTACATCGGGTTTGTCGATACCCATGCCAAAAGCATTGGTGGCAACCATTACACGGCTTTCTCCTGTCTGCCAGCGATGCTGACGTATATCCTTGGTGGCATCATCCAGACCGGCATGGTAGAAGTCGGCGGTAATCTCTTCGTTAATTAAAAGTTCGGTGATTTCTTTGGTTCGCCGACGATTGCGTACGTAAATAATGGCACTACCCGGCATACGGCGTAGGATGTGAAGAAGTTCTCCGGTCTTATTTTCTGTTTTGCGGACTATGTAGGCAAGATTCTTCCGTTCAAAACTCATGCGGAAAACATTTTCCTGCCGGAAGCACAGCCGCATCTGGATGTCCTTCACAACTTCCGGAGTAGCGGTTGCAGTCAGTGCCAGCACAGGGACACCGGGTAGGAGATCACGTATTCCGGCTATCTTCAAATAGGCAGGACGGAAATCATATCCCCATTGTGAAATGCAATGGCTTTCGTCAACGGTTATCATGCTAACGTTCATTTTCCGTAGCTTGGTGCGGAAGATTTCCGTATCCAACCGTTCGGGCGATATATACAGGAATTTATAATTGCCGAAAATACAGTTTTCCAGCGTGACGATAATCTCTTGCCGGGACATTCCGGAGTAGATGGCAAGTGCTTTGATTCCTCTTTTTTTCAGGTTCTGTACTTGGTCTTTCATCAGAGAAATCAGAGGAGTAATAACTATGCAAAGCCCCTCTTTGGCAAGTGCAGGCACCTGGAATGTGATGGACTTTCCGCCGCCCGTAGGCATCAGCCCCAGGGTGTCTTTGCCTTCGCCAATGCTATTGATGATGTCTTCCTGTATGCCCCGGAAGTTATCATATCCCCAGTACTCTTTGAGAAGTTGAGAGTTGAGAATGGAGAGTTGAGAGTTAGGCTGCGCAGTCATAGGGTGTGGTATTATGGGAAGTTGAGAGTTGAAGGTGGAAAGTGAGTAGTCAAACCGTATGGTAACTCTCAACTCTCCATTCTCAACTCTCAACTTCTCCAACTAATTAGGTTGAATATCCTCTATCTGCAACTGTACCTCGCCCCGTTTATGGGTATTCTCTTCAATGGTGTAGCAGATATCAAACGAACGCTTGGTTTTGATGAAACGTACATGCGAACTTTGTCCGAAGGCGATGCCGTTCATTACATTATTCGATTTGTTGTCTACCAGTTCCAGCTTGATATGTTCCTGATCGCGTCCCACTACTTTACTAGTGCCGTAATCATAAACATTATGTGTGCAGAATATCGGCTTCGGATTATCCGGACCATAAGGATTGAATTTCTTCAGGTCATTAAAGAATTTCGGAGAAATATCCCTGAAATCTATCTCTGCATCGATATTTATGACCGCACTTGTCTGTTCCGGTAGGATGTTCTGTGAAACGAATTCCTCGAAGCGTTCGGTAAAGGCGGGAACATTCTCCACTTTCATCGAAAGACCGGCTGCATAGGTATGACCACCGAAATTTTCCAGCAGATCACGGCAATATTCAATCGCCTTATACACGTCAAAGCCGGATACGGAACGGGCGGAACCTGTTGCCATATCGTCCGTACGGGTTAGCACTACTGCGGGGCGATAATAAATTTCCGTCAGGCGGGAGGCAACAATACCGATAACACCTTTGTGCCAATCTTCGTTATACAACACGATAGAACGGCGTTCGGCAAGTCCTTCCAGATCAGCTACAATCTGGTTGGCTTCCTCGGTCATGGTCTTATCGAGATCTTTCCGGGTTTCGTTGTATTGATTGATTTGATTGGCTTTTTCCAAAGCCATGGAAAAATCCTTTTCAGTCAGCAGGTCGACGGCTTCTTTTCCGTTCTGAATACGTCCGGAGGCATTGATGCGCGGGCCTATCTTGAACACGATGTCGCTGACGGTAATATCCTTTTCTGTCAATCCGCATACGTCGATAATCGCTTTCAAACCTACGCTGGGATTACTGTTCAACTGTTTCAATCCGTGGAAAGCAAGTATCCGGTTTTCTCCCATGATGGGAACAATGTCCGAAGCGATACTTACGGCAACCAGGTCGAGCAGTGGAATGAGGTGATGGAACTCGATGCCATTACTGATGGCAAATGCCTGCATGAATTTGAAGCCTACGCCGCAACCGGAAAGGTGCTCGTAAGGATACGTATTATCTAAACGCTTGGCGTTCAGGATAGCGGCGGCAGGTGGAAGTACATCGTCGGGCACATGGTGGTCGCAGATGATAAAGTCAATGCCTTTTTCTTTGGCATAGGTGATCTCCTCTACAGCTTTGATGCCGCAATCCAGTACGATAATCAATCCTACACCGGTTTCCGCGGCATAGTCTACCCCTTTGGTAGATACCCCGTAGCCTTCGTTGTAGCGGTCGGGGATGTAATAGTCAATGTTCGAATAGAACTGTTGAATAAACTTGTAGACCAATGCCACAGCCGTGGTACCGTCCACATCGTAATCTCCATAAATCAGAATGCGCTCTTTCTTTCCCATCGCCATGTTCAGGCGTTCCACTGCGATGTCCATATCCTTCATTAGGAATGGATCATGCAAATCGGGCAATTGCGGACGGAAGAATTTCTTGGCATCCTGTGCCTTCGTAATTCCCCTTTGTACCAAAAGTCGTCCCAGGACGGGGCTAATGCCTAGTTCCTGAGCCAATGCCCGGCTTATCTCTGCCTGTTCTTGTGTGATGGGTCGATAATTCCATTTGTGATTCATTTTATATATTGTTTTTTCTTTTTATCTGTTCTCTGATGCCGGAAGTGCATAACTTTCCAACAAGCTGTAAAAGTACGAAAAAAACCGGAAGTGTGGGGGATATACTGAAAAAAATAATTGCTTGTGTTTTGTTTATCGATATTTGGTGCGACATGGTGAATCTACTATCTTTGTATCGTACTATTAAGTGTTATAATTATGCAAGATATAATAAACGGGCGTTGCGGTTGGTGCGGAAGTGACGAACTGTATGTGAAGTACCAT
>OGOZ01001448.1_pt1 | contig 13223 bp, 16 predicted proteins | sample 1552801 | NCBI WGS metagenome assembly OGOZ01 (sample SAMEA2580196, study PRJEB22360) | human gut metagenome | biome: human gut; feature: human-associated habitat; material: faeces | place: Denmark | collected 2008/2010
GGTTTTTTGTTGGTATAAAAAGCCACCGGCCTAGCCGGTGGTAGAAAAAAGGTTTGCCAGTGAGAACGACAGAAAAACTCATTGTGTTAGAATTAAATTACCTGTGTCAGCAGGTAATTTAAAGCACGTAGTATTTTAATTTCGCCGCGCACCTTGTCCGCTCCGCCGCTAGGTGTCCGGGGAAAAATAAGCCTCTGTTCCCTGTACTGTGCAAATAATTGTACAATAAAATAAGTTATGAACTTGCCGCAAGAATTTATCCAATATACCGCTAATTTATTTGGCTCCCAGCGTTGGGAGCGGTTTGAGCAGTCTTTTGTGCAGGAAGCGGCAGTAAGTGTGCGCTTAAACCCGTGGAAAGCCAAGGGCGAAGCCCTTTTCCCACAGGCTGAGCCGGTGCCGTGGTGCGAGGGGGCCTTTTGGTTGAAAGAGCGCCCACTCTTTACGCGCGACCCGCGCTTTCACGCCGGAGTGTATTATGTGCAAGAGGCAGGCTCTCTGTTTTTGGACCACGCCTTGCGGCATTGGATTACGGGGCCTGTCAGCGCGCTTGATTTGTGCGCCGCTCCGGGGGGAAAATCTACCCTTATGCGGGCCGCTTTACCCGCCGGTTCTGTGCTTGTCAGTAACGAAATTGACCGCCGCCGCGCCAATATTCTCTTGGAAAATATCCTCAAACAAGGCCACCCGGGTGTGTTGGTTACGCATAATGCGCCAAAAGATTTTGACGGACGTTCCTTGTTCGGGAGAGGGCCTGTTCCGTCGGGACCCGGCTGCTATCAGCGAGTGGAGCGCACAAAATGTATATTTTTGTGCAGAGCGGCAACGGCAAATTTTGCGTGATATTTGGCCTTGCCTCAAAGACGGCGGCCTGTTGATTTACAGCACCTGTACCTTTAATACGCACGAAAATGAAGAAAATGTCCGCTGGATTGCCGAGGAACTGGGCGCGGACCTTTTGGCAGTTCCCGTCCGCCCGGAGTGGCAAATTACGGAAAGTTTGCTTGCGGGGTGGAAACAACCTGTGTATCGTTTTATCCCGGGTACAACGCGCAGTGAAGGGCTTTTTATGGCGGTGCTTCGTAAAAAGGGGGAAAATAGAGTTTTTGCCACGTTGCCGGCCTCTTTGCGCACACAAGTTAAAAAATATCCGCTTTTGCATTTGCTTTATGACGGTCAGCCCGCATTTGAAGCCAAGGGGCGGGAGCAAATCCCGTCTATTGCACAGGCCCTTTCTCTTACTACGGAGGAAACCTCCTTTCCCCGTGCCGAGTTGTCTTTGGACGCGGCCTTGCGCTATCTCCACCGGGAAGCCTTAGTTTTGCCGGCGGGCACACCGCGCGGCTTTGTGTTGGTAACGTATCAAGGATATCCGCTTGGTTTTGTAAAGAACTTGGGCGACCGCGCCAACAACCTCTATCCCAAACCTTGGGCCATCCGCAGTTTGTAAAAATTTAAATAAATCGCGCGTATAGACTTTGTATTGTACGTTGTCTAATGCGTATTCATAGCGGATTGCAATAATCAATGAGAAATGCTGTTTAAATTGGGGACGACACCTCCGCACAGGAACTTAGGGCTGAACAAAATATTTTTATGTCTGTTGCCTTACGGGTTTTGCGGGTATAACCTAGCGGAAGAGTAGATTTGATAACCACGGTGGTGGCGGGTGTATATTTTTTGACCAGTTGGATTACATTTTCCAGCGCGGAAGTATTAAAATAGTTCTGTTTGGGGCGTGGCTTTTAACAGTTCTAACAAGTTCCGCCGGGGGTGTTGGTAAAATTCACAATAGCGTTATGAATGCGGGCGGGATAAATTTAGAAAAATGTTTGGCATCTTGTAGTGGCAATAATTATAAGTTTGGGCGGGTCTGTTGTAGATATGACAGTAATGCAAAATTTATTTTCCACGCTGGACTTCGTGCCCGAAATATGTTATCATAAAGCGATATATTTACAGGAGTATAAAGTACAGCCACATAGAGTGGCAAAATTACAATTTATTCTGTTTTTGGAATCCTATTGAAGAATAGGAAGGCTTTGGGCAACCAAAGTTCTCATCACGTCCAAAAACGGCTGGTTTAGGCAGAAGATGAGGGGAAGTCATGAGCCCTTTGTCTTCTGCCGAGTGTTGCGGACATCCTTTGAGCGCAACCACGGCTGTTTATGACAAGACTGTGATGAGACTTGTTATAGTCAGCCGTTTTTGTTTACTTCCATTTCATTTCTTCCTTAGTGAATAAATTCAATAGGTTCCATCGTTTTCATACGCTACAGCACGGCGTGTGAACGGGAAAGGGACTTATGAATATCTCCGCCAAGAGTTCCACAAGTCCTTTTCCCACGGTTTAAGGGAAAAAGGGCTTTTTTATGGAACAAAATTACTCATCACGGCCTCTTATTAGCGTATTAATTCCCGTTTATAATGCAGGTAAATACCTAGCAGAGACACTGGCTTCTATAAAAAATCAAACTTATTCCAATTTGGAAATTATATGCATTGATGATGGGTCAACAGATAAAAGTCTTGCTATTTTGCAAGAATTTGCACAAAAAGATCCCCGCTTTAAAATAATTTCCAGAGCTAATAAAGGTGTGGCGAATACCCGTAACCAATTATTGCAAGAATCCAAAGGCGAATATATTGCCTTTGTAGATAGCGATGATATTATTGAGCCTATCTGTATAGAACATTTGCTGAACTGGGCCTTAAATAAGCAGGCGGATGTGGTGCGGTGTCTGTATTGGTTTAATGAAAAGGGAATTAATATTCCCTGCGAAAAACGATGTAAAGAATTTCTTAAAGTAGAGCCAATATCCCTTTCTGAAAGAATACAGGCGGCCTTGGACGATTCGCAGGTATGGCTTAAACTGATTAAAACAGAATTAATTAGAAACGCAAAGTTAAACTTTTTGCCCAATACTATCGCGGAAGACCAAGGCTTTGAATTTTTGCTTTATTTAAATGCTAAAAACATCGTGTTTTTAAATGAACATTTGTATCATTATCGGGTGTTAGAAGGCTCTGTTTCTAGCGATAAAGGGAAATTAGCGTATGGAACGTTACAGCAAATGGTTTATTTATGTGGAGAACTAGCCCGCCGTGGGTTTAAAGGGCCGGAGGTCTATAACCCCATTATAAGATTAACTGTTCAAGCCGTACGGCGGTTGCGGAAATATCCTAATGTGGATTTTACATTAGCGCGCCGAGCACTGCAAGAAGTTGCCTTACATTTACCAAATTGCAGTTTATACCCACGTTTGAAATATCAGTTTTTATGTAAGTTAGCCGGTTGTGTGGAAGATAAAAATCTACCAAAGTTAGCATGGTGGATAAGGTAGATTGCCGAAGAGGAGGGTTGATTTATGCATATAATTGCACATCGTGGGGAGTGGACAAATCAAATTACCCCATATGAAGGAAATTCCATTGAAGCTTTTAAATTGGCATTATCAAACAGATATGGAATAGAAGTAGATATTAGGGATTTAGATGGGAAATTGGTGGTATCTCATAATCCTGCTACCTCTGCTTGTTTTCAATTAACAGAACTTTTATCTTATTATCAGCAAAATCATTATGAATCATATTTGGCGTTTAATATAAAAGCAGACGGTTTGCAGTCATTATTAACCACTTTGTTAAAGCAATTTGATATTGAAAATTACTTTACTTTTGACATGTCAATTCCAAATACCATTATAGATTCTTCAAAAAATATGAAATATTTTTTAAGACAAAGTGAGTATGAACTCTATCCGGAGACATTGGGCCAACTATATATAAAATCAAGTGGTATATGGGTAGATCAATTTGAATGGGAACAGAAAATTTTCGTACATAATTTGAAATCGGTGAAAAAACATTTAGAAAATGGGAAAAAAGTGTGCTGGGTATCTCCAGAATTACATCCTTGGGGACGAGAAAATAATTTTTATATCTCATTATGGCAGGTCAAGGCAGTCGTTTCGCCAAAGCGGGGTATAAGAAACCTAAACCATTTATTGATGTTTTAGGCAGGCCGATGATAGCGCATGTACTAGAAAATTTATCTATGCCGAACGCTCGGTTTATTTTACTAGCACGAGCTGAGCATTATGAAGAAGAGCCCGAAACAATAAAGTGGATAAAAAATAATTACCCTGCCCAATTTGTTCTAATTGATAAATTGACGGAAGGAGCTGCTTGTACTGTGTTGCATGCCCATCGTCTAATCAATAATGAAACTCCTCTGCTAATTGCCAATTCAGACCAATTAGTGGATATGGAAATTGCACATTACTTGGAAGATAGTCGGCATAGGGGTTTGGATGGTTCTGTGTTATGTTTTGAAGACAATCACCCCAAATGGTCATATGCCAAATTAGATGACAAAGGATTAATTTCGGAAATTCGGGAAAAACAAGTTATTAGTCCTCATGCTACGGTGGGAATTTACTATTTTGAGCGTGGGCGTGATTTTGTTGAAAATGCTCTAGATATGTTTGTTCGCAATGAACGCGTAAATAATGAGTTTTATGTGGCTCCCGTTTACAATTATGCAATTAAACAAGGGAAAAAATTTGGGATTTATTCTATTGATAAATCTCAAATGCACAGTATTGGAACACCCGAAGATTTAGATGGCTATTTGGCTTGGAGAAAAGAAAATGTCCATTAAAGCCGTACTATTTGATATGGACGGCGTGCTGTTGGACGCCAAAGAGTGGCACTACGAGGCACTTAATAAAGCCTTGGAACTAAAGGGCTTTACTCCTATTTCTCGCCAAGACCATTTGACTGTTTATGATGGCTTACCGACGGCCGTTAAATTGCGGAGACATCTACCCAATATAAGTGAAGATAAACGCAAAGAAATTAATACTTTAAAACAAAAAATCGTGTTAGAAATAGCGGGGAGATTGTGTAAGGAAAATCCCTTGCACGTGGAAGCATTACACGCCCTCAAACAAAAAGGATATTCTTTAGCGGTATGTTCTAATTCCATTCGTCATTTTGTAGATGAAATGATGATAAAAACGCAATTGAAGCCTTATTTGGATTTCTTCCTTTCCAATCAGGACGTCGCAACCCCTAAACCTAATCCAGAAATTTACTTAACGGCTATTAAGCGGCTTGGTTTAAATCCCACAGAAGTGGTAATTTGCGAAGACAATCCCCACGGATTAGCCGCTGCTCGCGCCAGTGGCGCCCATGTATTTCAAGTAAAAACAGTCAATGATGTCTGCTACCAGAACTTAAAAAAATTTATTGAACAGTTAAACGGAGTAAAAAAATATGAAAACAGACCAACTGACAAATATGGTAAAAGGGTGGTTCGTGGGAAGATTCACTCCCACAGTACTCAGCACAAATGACGTGGAAGTAGCCGTCAAACACTATAAAAAAGGGGATTATGAATCGACCCACTATCATAAAATTGCCACTGAAATTACAGTTATCATTTCAGGACGCGTAAAGATGAATGGAATAGAATATGGTTCCAACGATATTATTGTTATGGAACCTGGAGAAACAACAGATTTTGAATGTTTGGAAGACAATACCGTCAATGTGGTAGTAAAACATCCAGGGGCTAATAATGACAAATATACAAATTAATACAAGTCAGCGATTATTTTGGATAGACGTATTGCGTATAATCCTAGCTTTGAGTATCGCTATACTTCATTATGATTGGAAACTTCTTCCACAAGCCTATTTAAGCGTGGAAATGTTTTTTATGCTAAGTGGAATATTTTTTATTTTTCAATCAACTGATTGTCCTTCTTATAATTGGTTGATGCGCAACATAAAAAGAACTTTTAATGTATGGCAATCTTTTATTAGTATTTTTATTATCTTTATATTATGTGTTCCCCCAAAACATTTTTCGTCTTCTAATATCTTTGACACGCTATTGGGATGGTCTTACATTGGTCTTGGGAACGTTATAGGGCCTGGTGCTTATTGGTTTATTGGAGTTTATATATATGTTAGTATAATATATATACTGGTTTTCCACGCTTTCTCTAGAAAAACTATCTTCCTTTATACATTTTGTATTGTTCTCATCGGACTAGCTTTGTTGTATAACCAATCTCCAGCTCATAATATAAATTTAAGTACAGAAATACTGTGTTGGAACTTTAGTTTTGGATTTTGGCGTGGGCTGGTGGGATTTGGTGTTGGAATCTTACTAGGCCCTCTATTAAGTCAATTACAGAAGGTAAAAATTCGCCCCGTTGTTCTTTATATTTTGGGCATTAGTTTTATGGGACTGAGTGTCAAAATTTTTAAATTATATCCTCCAACAGCCGCCTTTGATTATCTTTGGTACGTAGTAGGAGCAATAGTTATAGCCTTCTGTTATTTGATACCCAATCCCTCCATTAAATCTTTTCCTAAGTTTTTTCAAAAATTACCACTATCTATTTATCTTTTCCATCCAATTCTAATAGTAATGATTAAAAACAATGAAATGAATATTTCGTGGGTTATCTATCTTTTACTTGTGTTTTTTGGGGAATAGTTGGGGTTTATTATATGCGTAGCTTCTCGAATAGTATAAAATACTTATTTTTTAAATGTATCAAACAGTAAGGAAATGGCATCAACTGAAGAGTAAACTTATAATGAATAAAAATAAAGAAAAATATCAAAACAAAAAAATAGCATTTGTAGCCCACGAATTTGGTTTATTTAGAGGGCACGGTGGAATTGCCGCATATCTCAATCAAATATGCACATGGTTGGTTTTAAACACAAATTATGAAATATATGTACTTGTAGCAGGAGAATATCAAGTTGCGGAAGAATTATCTTCTAATCAAAAATTTCATATTTATGACTTACGAAATGGAGATATTTGTTTCAAACGCAATCGAGTTCTTCATCTTCTTAAAGAAATACGACCAGATTACGTAGAATGCACTGATTTCTTAGCATTAGGATTACATTATTTTATGTCTCCTGATAGTCAAAAAAGCGTTTGTATAACCAATAATCATACCGCTACTCGTGAATGTTGGGAATGGAGTACCCACAAGGATCTATCTTGGGCTGATTTTACTACTCAAAATATGGCGGCTCAAGAACGCATACAAATACAAATAAGTGATTATAACATTGCCCCTTCTCGATTTTTAGGGAAATATGTAGAGAAAATTTATCAATTAGAAAATCCTGTTTTATTTTTCTTCAATCCGTTTTTTCAAATGATTAAAACTAAAGAAATACTGTATCAAGAGGTTTCAGAAGTTATTAATCTAGAGCCTTTTAAACGCACCTATAATGTTTGTTTAATTTCACGTTTTGAAGGAAGAAAATGCCAAGAAAGATTAATAAATTCTTTAATAACTCTAAGAGAAGAAAAATTTTGCGTAAATGGACTATTAGCAGGGAACACGTCTATTCTTCCAGACACACAACAAGATTACCGTCAATTTGTAATGGATACAATACCGCAAAAATTTAAACCATATATTAAATTCTTTGATTTTGTTAAAGGGAAAGAACAAGATAAGTTTTTTGCTGTTGCAGATTTAGTCGTAATGCCTTCTACTTTCGAAAATTGTCCAGTCGCTATGATAGAAACAGTATTACGAGGTATTCCTGTTATGGGTTCAAAATATAGCGGATTAGCAGATTATTGTGAACCGAATATGTTATTTGACCCTTTTGTTAAGAATGATTTAACAAATAAAATGAGGACCTTCCTTGAATTATCCAAGGTTCAACAAATAGAAATATGGAAACAACAACATAAAAAATTACAAATATTGTTGAATCCTAAAAACTCAATTTTACCTCGTTTTAATTTAGTAAAACCAGTTCAAAAGACAAACAGAAAAATATTAAATCTACGGAGGAGATATTGTGATTAATAAAACAACTTTAGTAATACGAGGACCCTTTGAGGGAAATATGCTAGAAGATATCAATAAATCTCTTGAAGCAATAACTCCTTGTCCTCTCCCTATTGTGGTTGTCTCTTATGTAACGGATACAGATATTTATAAGACCAAATTAAAAAGTCTAAAATTTTTAGAGGGTGCTTATTTCTTGACTGTAAAAGATGTTTTTAACCCTGGTTTTTTTAATATCAACAGACAATTACATTGTGCACAGGAAGCCCTTAAAAATGTCCATACCCCCTATGTAATTATGTTACGCAATGACCAAAGTGTTAATATTCACATCATATTAGAATTACTATCGGAATTGAAGCCTAAACAACTTATATCGGTAAATACGTTTACCCGTAAAGATAGGTTGTATCATCCATCTGATATGTTCATAGCAGGAGCTACTGCAGATGTTAAAGAATATTTTTCTTTACCGTTGCAAGAACAAACACATCTTGAAGGAGAATATGAGGCTTTATGTTGGTATAGAAAACATCCTGAGTGTATTTCATTAGTCAATGCCCCAGAACAAAGACTATTTAAACATTATCTATCCCTACAACATTGGAAATTAAAAAACACATTTGAAGATAGTAAAAAAGCATTGCATAAATATATTTATTTAGTTAATTCGTGGGATATTTCGTTGCGTTGGAGTAAATCTCGCACCTATGGATTAAAGGGAGGGAGCATTATTTTGCCTCATTATTTTAGGGTATCTCCATTTCAAAATATGCCTGCTGAACGTGTACGATGTTGGAATAGGCACGATTTTTATAAAAAGCCTGCTACGTTAAAAGATTGTTACTATATTTTACTTAGTAGAATTTGCTGGTTTTTTTGGCCTGTTAATGAATCAGGAATCGAACAAAAACTACGTGTTTGGCGTAGAAAACAAAAAAATAGATTAAAACAATTATGGCATTCAACAATAAAGATATTTCGGTAATTTTACAAGGAGCAATTAATCCACAAATTACACCTAAGGCAATTAAAGCTATAAAAACAATATTGCCTGGGGCTTTCGTTATTGTTTCAACTTGGAAAAGTGAATCTTATGACATCATAAATTGTGACAAATTGGTTATAAGTGAACCTCCAGAGTCCATTCCAGTTCATAATAATCATAAGAGTAGTACCAACAATACCAATCGTATGATTTATGGTGTCCAACAGGGCCTTAAGGTTGTGTCCACCCCGTATGTGCTCAAATTGAGGACAGACATTATTTTACAAGACACAGAATTTTTAAGGTATTGGGAAGCATATCCCACACGAATAGAAAAATATCAATTATTTCAGCATCGCATTTTAAATTATTATTTATTTGCTCCACAGTTTAGTTATCTTCAAGGCAGAAAAATACCCACTTTGTTTCATCCTTCTGATTGGATGTTTTTTGGACTAACATCAGATGTCAAAAAATTATTTGATATTCCATTGCAGCCAGAGCCACTATATTCTCGTTGGTGGGTAAAACATAACAAACGGCCTGAACAGATAGACTGTTGGCCAGAAGCCGTGTTCCGATATGCACCTGAACAATATTTATTTTATAGTGCCATAAAAAATAAATTTCCTAACATTGGTTTTGAAAGTTATATGGATATCTCTCGTGAAAAAGAATCTTTATCAAAACAAATAATGGCAAATAACTTCATTATTTTAGATTATCGTCAATGGCACATTAAAATGCCAAAATATCAGGCGCTGATAGGCACCATCCCTTATGGACAAACCTCGCATAGCGTTTGGTTAGAAAGTTATAAAAAATATTGTGATATATGTTTTAAGATTCCATGGAAAGAGAAACTTTTTACATGTTTAAGTTTTAATATTTTGGAAATTCTAAAAACCAAAAGACTTGAATTAGAAAAGAAATTTGTTTTAAATCTTTTTCCAATGCTTTATAAAATTCACATAAAACGTAAATATTCTAATGAGCCAGATAAATTAAAACGGAAAATGTCTCTATTTGCTAAGCCGAAGAAGCAATATGTATATCCAGAGGATATAATAAATGAAAAAATACTTAAAAAATAATTTACTTATTATTAATTTCCGCCGTATGTGGCCATATATTAAGCCATATTGGTTTCGGGCCGCTTTGGGCGTGGCGCTAACGGTGCCCGTGGGCGCATTGGACGGCGCCGTGGCTATGTTCTTAAAGCCGTTTATGGATAAGGTAATGGTGGATAAACAGCCGCATTTTTCGGCACTAATCCCGTTTCTTATTGTGGGTTTTACCATTGTGCAAGGGGTGCTGATTTATTCTTCCAACTACCTAAATACTTGGGTGGCCCAAAAAATTACTATCGGGGTAAAGCGCCGCCTGTATGAAAAACTCCTCTCTATGGATACTTCATACTTTGATACGCACAATTCCGGCGAAATTTTGTTCCGTTATTCCAACGATGCCGAAACCGCCTCCACCGGGCTTATAGATAACCTGAAACAGTTTTTATCCAAAACATTTTCCTCTATTTCTTTGGTCTGTGTTTTGTTATACAACTCTTGGCAATTAGCACTTATTGCTATTGCGGTACTTTTATTTTTTGTGTATCCAATGGCCAAGGTCCGCAAGAAAATGAAAGAGATTTTGGAAAAAACCGTCGGTAATCTTTCGTATGTAATGACTATTTATAACGAAACCTTTGCCGGAAATAAAACGATTCGTTCCTTTACGCTGGAGGACGAGTTCAAAAAACGCTTCCACAATGTGACGGATATGACCTTCTCCCTAGCCATGCGTATGGTAAAGGGAACAAACTGGCTTTCGCCCCTTATGCATATTATTATGTCTATTGGCGTGGCGTTGGTGATTGGGTGCGGCAGTTATTTGATTGTAAACGGCACTATTACCAGCGGTAATTTTGTGGCGTTTATTGCGGCCCTGATGATGCTTTATACCCCGTTGAAATCTGTGGGGAATAACTATATTTCTATCCAAAATTCTTTTTTAGCCATAGACCGTATTTTTGATATTTTAGATTTACAGCCTAATATCAAGGATTTAAGCACCGCCAAAGAACTAACAGAAGTTAAGAAAGATATCGTGTTTGACCACGTCCATTTTGAATATGTTGCCGGGCGGGAGGTGTTGCACGATATTAATTTAACCATTCCTGTTGGCCATACAATCGCTCTAGTGGGCAACTCCGGCGGCGGGAAAACCACTATTTCCGCATTAATCCCGCGCTTGTATGATATCAAGCAGGGTTCTATTAAAATAGACGGGGCTGATATTAAAGACATTTCCCAAAAATCGTTGCGGAAACAAATTGCTATGGTGTTCCAAGATAACTTTTTATTTTCGGGTACGGTTAAAGAAAATGTCCTCTTAGGGAACGAATACGCAGATGATGCCACTATTTGGATGGCCTTAAAAAGCGCCTGTTTGGATGAATTTGTGCGAGGCTTACCCCAAGGGTTAGATACGCAGATAGGGGAGCGCGGTATTTTGCTTTCCGGTGGGCAAAAGCAACGCTTGGCTATTGCGCGTGCGTTTGTTAAAAACGCTCCTATTGTCATTTTGGACGAGGCCACTAGTGCCCTAGATAATAAGTCCGAACGCGTCGTGCAAGAAGCCTTAGATAACTTGATGAAGAACCGCACCGTTATTGTGATTGCGCACCGCTTATCCACCATACAAAACGCAGATAAAATTGTAGTTATCAATGACGGCAAAATTGCGGAACAAGGCACACACGAGGAATTATTAAAACTTCGCGGGGCTTATTACGCGTTGTATTCTATGCAATTCAAAAAGCAGGAGGCGTAACGATGAAAGGGATTATTTTAGCAGGCGGGGCAGGTACGCGGTTGTATCCGGCGTCTTTGCCCATTTCCAAAATTTTACTACCTATTTACGATAAACCCATGATTTATTACCCGCTTTCAACCCTTATGAAGGCGGGGATACGAGATATTTTGATTATTACCACCCCCGAAGATATAGATAACTTTAAAAAATTGCTGGGGGACGGCTCCCAATGGGGTATTGCGTTATCTTATGTGCCGCAGTTGGTAAAAAAGGGTATTGCCGATGCGTTTATATTAGGGGAAGATTTTATCGGTGCGGACCGTGTGGCCCTTATTTTGGGGGATAACATCTTTTATGGGAACGGGTTTGAGCAGATTTTACAAAGTGCTAAGCAAAATACTGCGGGAGCCACTGTGTTTGCGTACGAGGTAAGAGACCCGGAACGCTTTGGCGTGGTATCTTTTGATAAAGACGGAAATGCCGTATCTTTGGAAGAAAAACCTAAAACCCCAAAAAGCAATTTTGCGGTTACTGGGCTATATTTTTACGATAACAAGGTTGTTTCTTATGCAAAAAACTTACAACCGTCAGCCCGTGGCGAACTGGAAATTACAGACCTAAACAAAGTATATTTAGCCGATAATGCCTTGCATGTCGCGCGATTAGAGCGTGGATTTGCATGGTTGGACACGGGGACGCACGAAAGCGTCTTGCAAGCGGCGAATTTTGTGCATAGTATGCAGTTAAACCAGGGGATAGAAATAGCGTGCTTGGAAGAAATCGCTTTAAAGAAAGGATTTATTAGCAAAGCGGAGTTAGCACAAACATTGTCCAAATATCCGTCTAATACATATTATCAATATGTGAGTCGTTTATTAAATAAGAACTAGAACCAACTTGACTTATCTCCCGATAGTAAGCGTGAATGTAGTACGAAGTAAAAATTGCTTATTTAAGGAGATAAGTTATGAAGAAAACAACCAAAAAATCAGCACCCGAAAACAAACCTACTCAACCTGCTGTTTTGCGGCTAGTTAACCCTATCACTACCGAAGAAACTCCGCTTAAAAACTTGCCTGTCCGGCCGCGGGATAGCCGTTTGCCTGCACCGGGTAGTATTATTACTAAAAACTACCGAGGTAACACCATAGAAGTAAAAGTGTTGGAAACTGGTTTTGAATACCAAGGCAAAACCTACAAAAGCATATCCCGTGTGGCGATGAATATCGTCAAACGGCCTATCAGCGGGTATGTGTTCTTCGGGTTATCCAAATGACACCGCGTATATTACCGCCCGTTAAAAACCGGTTTGTAAAGGGGCGTTCTGGTAATCCGCTTGGCCGCCCCAAGAAATTGCGCGAAGAGGAACTCTTACAGACTGCCATTAAGTTTTTTGATGAATTAGCCAAGGCCTACTATTTCAAAGGAAACTCGGCCCATAAGATAAACCGCATTCGGAAGGTGCTAAATGAGAAATAAGTGTTATTTACCCAAAAATTTTGATGAACTCAAAGGATTGCCAGACGAAAAACTCCAATTTTATTGGGATATATTCTATCGGTATCCGTTAA